>ERZ773079.503-NODE-503-length-25594-cov-5.105760_pt1 | contig 25594 bp, 29 predicted proteins | sample MGYA00511355_ERZ773079 | MGnify/ENA primary metagenome ERZ773079 (study PRJEB29015, sample SAMEA2737979) | human oral metagenome | biome: human oral; feature: human-associated habitat; material: dental | place: China | collected 2117 ... | reverse complement strand
CTGCTGTTTTAAGATCTGCTAATACAATAGACTTTATGACTGCTACTTGGTCTCATTTGCCTTATGAATTTTTAGAAAAGGTTTCTAATAGAATTTTGAATGAGGTTAAGGGAATTAATAGATTGACTTATGATATTTCTTCTAAACCACCTGCTACTATTGAGTGGGAATAGGAGAAAAACTCACTTAAAATAAGTAATTACTATACTTTTAAATTTTAGTGGACTTAATTTGGACTTAAAATAGAAATAAGTAAGTGAAATTAGTAAAAATTTAAACAATAAAAAAAAGAGGGTAGGATTTTTTCCTACCCATTTCTTCTATTAAAATTCAGTAGATGATCATAAATCTTTTGATAATCTGCTTCCACCTTATCTCCTAACTTGGCTATCATTGCTTTTATTTCATCTTTTTGTTTTTCAGAGCTATTCTTTATTTCTTCAAGTTGCTTATCTAATTTTTCTTGATCTATATAATATGTTTCTTTTTTTAATCTTTTGTTAATTTGTCTCATTAGATAATTATGATAGCCTAAGATAACTCCACCAACTGTAATTAAAGATGTTCCAAGCATTCCTAATAATGTTAAAGTGATTTCTAATTCCATTAATCCTCCTTGTATGCAAACCTCCCAAATATTCTAACAGCTCTATACATTAACTGTCTTTTGAAAAAGCCAACCCCTTGTTCTTTCATAACTGCTAAAAATACTCTATCTGCTTCCTTTCTACTTACTCCCAAATTATGACCATTTCTATATAGCCAGTCATGAATAACGGCTGCTTTTGTGTGGTCCCCATAAGTATTAATAACATTTCTGAAAATTCTAGGTACACTAGCTAAATCACACTTAAAACCTGCAGGAATATGAATTAATTTTTCTCCTATCATATATCTATAATCTTTTTCTAAAATAAAATCTTTTCCATCATAATATTTTAAATCAAATTCATCTAGTTCTGGCATTTTATTCCTCCTATTATTTGTTATAAAAATTAATTCTTTGTCTTAATACACTTAAATAACCCTTCATGAATTTTAGCTGTTCTTTTAGATAGACTTGTTCTAATCCTTTTAATTCTTTAAATTTTTCTCCAGTAACAAAATTTTCTAACTTCGTTACTTTATCTTGTAATTCATTTTTCTCTACAATCATTCTTTCTATAAATGCTTCCATTTTAACTCTCCTTATCTTTTAAATTGAATATTATCAGCTGTTCCTAATTGAAAATGAACTAAATCTTTTTGTTTCCAATTTCCACCCCAAACTATCCCATATTTATCAATAAGACCTTTAGTTTTAGCAACATCATAAATAGCTTTGTAATATTTATAATCCCATCTAACGACAGTTTTTTCTCTTACTTCTCCAGTTTTCATATCTTTATATTTTTCTTTTTCCAAGACAGCTATATCAACAGCATATCCATAACCATCAATTTTTACTTGATGTTTTGATTTTAAATTATAACCATCACACCAACTGACTTTTGGTTGTTTTTTCCCATTCTCATCAAACAAAATTGTTCTACCTTTTTGGTACTCATGATTTTGTTCTTCTGCAGTTCTAACTCCACAAGTAACTTTAAAGTCAAATGGCGACTCTTTTATAAGTTCTTTCATAAAATTTACAACATTTGGATGAACTCCATTCATTTTTTCTAAGCTGGTTTGTGATAAAGTGTACATACTTATCAACTCCTTTTTCAATTACTATTCTTCATAAATTCTTTTATTTTATTTTCATAATCTTCTTTTTTTATTAACATAGGTTCTTCTAATGTTTTAAAATAATTTTCTGTATCATAGACAGATTGTACAAATGTTGTTCCATATAACATTAATTGTCCTAATTCTTGTAGACCAGCAGTTATTCCAACATTATCCTCAAAATACCAAGTGATTGTTTTTTCTATTCCTAATGTTTTAGCTGTTTGTAATGCAACTATGTTAGCAACCATATAAGCTATATCCTTATCTCTACATCTTTGTCTATGTTCTTTTCCATTCACTTTATAATCAAATCCATATTTCAGAATTTCTACCTTATATCTATCTATATTTTCAAAATATTCTTTTTTTATTTTTTCTAAATCTGGAGAATATATTATTTTCCCTTTTTCATAAATATAATCTTCAAGTTGATGTATAAAATCAAATTCTTCTACTTCAATAGCTCCTTCTAAATTTCCTATTTTAGTATATGCAATAATTCTTTTATTTTTATTTATTATAATTTTCATAATCCTCCTTATTCCTCAAACAATACAATAACCTCAGAAATATTTAAATTATAATTCATATTATTAGTATTGTAATTATCATTTCCAAAGTCAAAATACATAGAATTTTTACCTTTTGAATTATCAATTTTTAGAATCTGAGGAACATCTGCAAATCCTGTAAAAACTTCATAGGAACCTTTATTATCATTAAAAAACATTTGAGTATTTATCTGTCCATAACTTACTTTAAATTTAATAAAACAAAATTTCCATCCATCTGGTAAATTACAAATAACATTAATATTAAGTGGAGCAGAACCATCAAAAACTTTTTTTATTTTAAGATTATTATTTTGAGTAGGTCTAATAGCAACCTCTTTAACGCTGTTATCATTCATAATTAATCTTAAAACATTATTTGAGTAAATTAGACTTTGTATTTCTCTACCATCTCTTCCAGCAACTGTTGGTACAGTAAAAACCGCTGTTTTATTGTCGTCATAGTTTATAGTGATTTTATCCCTGATAGCAGATATTGATGTTATCCCAGGTCCTCTGTCTCCTTTTAATTTATCTCTATTATCTACAACATATTTACTTACTACATTAGATAAGTCATTTTTTAATTCATCTGATAGAGTTTTTAAACTTCCTATTTTTTCAGATAATACTTTTTCAAATTCTTTTATAGCTTCTTTTTCATTTTTATTTAACCCATTTATAGAATTTTTTATATCTGTTTGTGCATTTTTTAAAAGTACATCTAGTTCATTAACTTTCTTTTTTAATTCTTCTGTAAATTCAGACATTTTATTTCTAGTGCTATCTTCTATTTCTGATATACTTCTTTCTTTTGTAGCTTTTATTAGCTCTTTAACTTCTTTTTTTTGTCTCTCACTTTCTTCTTTAATTTCTTTCGTTTTTGCCACTACTTCTGCTTGTACTAATTTTTCTACTCTTGAATTTTTAAACTCTTCTCCAACTTCGAGCTTTTTAGTTTTTATAATAATATCATCTAAAGCTATTCTATTTGCTCCTTCTAAAATAGAAATTTTTAGAGTTGTCCAGCCACCATTTATAAATACACCATAATAAATTGGAAAAATAACTTCATTTTTTCCAGTTATGATTATATTTTCTTTGTAATAGCGTCTATCTGGAAGTATATATTTGAGTTCTAATTGTTTTCCTTGTAATGTTTCTGTTCCAAACATATATATAAATTTAAGTTTTATATGTGGAAAGCCTCTATCATCAACCGTAAATATATGACTATCTAAGACTTCACATCTATTTGAATAAACTAAAACATTTGTTATATGCTCCATTAATTAACACCTCTTTTTTTCTGAAACTCTTTTATTTTAGATAAATAATCATCTTTAGTTATTAATTTAGGCTCTTCAAGAGTTTTAAAATAATTTTCAGCTGCATAAACCCCATCAATAAATGTTTTTCCAAATTTAGAAAATTCTACCAATTCAGATAAATTCATAGTATGTTTAAAATTATCTTCAAAATACCAATTTTGTGTTTCATCATTACCTGTTATTAATTTTTCAGCAATTAAAAATGTTATTGTAGTTCCCATCAAAGAAATATCTTTATCTCTACATCTTTGTCTATGTTCTTTTCCTTCTATTTCATAATCAAAACCATACTCTAATATTTCTATTTTTAATTCATTTACTTTATTATCACAATATTTTTTAAAACCTTGTTTATCCTCAACTACCCATTTCTTATTCTTTAAAATATGATAAGGACTAGGTTTATCATTTAGGTCATATAACATATCTTCTGTCTTAGAATATTCCCATTTAGCTGGAATATTATCTCCTTTAAATTCTACTAACTCTCCAAAATTTATAATTTCTTTGTAATTTGGTATTTGATTTTCTGTTTGAAATATAACAACTATTTCTTTATTTAATAAATTATCTTTTTTCAAATAAAAATACATTTAATCTACCTCCATTGCTATATATTGTACTTCTCCACTTCCAGTCGCCGATGTTATAGCTGATGTTTCTGCACTAGCTATTATTGATAAATTCCTAAACATAGAAGTATTGATACTATAAATAACACCTCTATACCTGTAAAAATCTATATCATCTCTCCTTCTATTATAAAATTCTCCATTTATTTCTAAATTACTTTCTAAAATTGTAATTTCTAAACTGTATCCTACATAAGACCTTCCACCGAAATTTTTTAGAATATTTAAACTTACATCTATACTTGTTGTATCTATCCAATATTCCACTTGACTAACATTTTTTTTATGGTTTATATTTATATAGTAATTTTTATCAAATAAAACCTCTCCATTCCGTTTAATTTTTACATTGAATGAAGGAACTTTTATAATGTTAAAGCTCCAATTCATATGTTTTCTTCCTTCATCTATTGAATAGTGAATACTCTCTACACTCACACCAAGATTTCTATAACCACCTTTAAAATGTTTTCCATCTATATATCCTGTTATACCTAATAAAGTGGAAACTGTTACATTACTCATTCCCCAGCTGGTCCCCATAACTCTAATAGGACTGGCCTCTCTATATTCTTCATTTGTTCCGCCTATATAAAACCTATATGAGACACCTCCTATATGTTCTGAATAACAAAATATACTTGCCATATTTTTACCAAAATTAGCAGATTTTATAGTTGCTAAAACTATCATAGGCTGTCTAAATCCATCAAAATTAATTACACCACTTCCAGAATTATTAGTTGCTATAACTCCATATTTAAAATTTTTAATTCTTGTTAATCTATAACCATTTCTATAAAAATCAATAGCTCCATTTTCTATTGTAATTACTTCATCTGTTCCACGACTTACAAATCTAGCTGAACCATCAAAATTTGTTTTACCTGTTATTGTAAAATCTCCTGTTTCTAATGCGCCTTGAACTGTTCCAGCATAGTTATAGGCTAAATTAGCTGTATTTTGAGATGTATTCGCAAGATTATATGCACTATTTGCCCTATTCATAGCATTATTTGCACTTGCTTGTGCTGTATATGCATTATTTTTTGCTTCTGTTGCTGTTTTGTTTACTCCACCAATAGCGTTTTCTACATTTTTTATTTTTGTTCCAAGTTCTACTCCACTAACAATTTGTTTAAGTTGTCTATTTTTAAATTCTATTCTATTTGGAGTTGCTTCATCTCCAATAGCAAAAATCACATCTTTCCATCTTCTATCTGTTATATCTGTAACTCCTAACAATATTTGAGATGTTACAATATATGGGTTAGCTGGGTCTTTAATATTTAATGCAACTCTATTGTTTGGATTTTCTGCCTCAAATTGTCCCATTTTATCAAAAGTTACATGAGCTAATTCTCCATTAAGACTTCCAAATTTTTCACCATCATTTAATAAATATGCCCCTACTCTATCAGATGTTCCTTGTAATTTAATAATATTATTTTCAACAGAATTATACATTTTCATAGCAGGTAAAATTTCATCTTCAGATATTGGATTCCATACTCCGTTATAAAATTTCTTCCAAACATTAGTTTCAGGATTAAGCCATATATCATTTTCTTTTACTTCTGCTGCATCGGGTTGTGTTTTTTGTTTAAACAATTTGGATCTTACATCTCTATCAAGTATCCTTAAATTTCTATTACTTTCTGCAATTTTTTCTTCTAAAGGTTTTAAGTCTACAAAATTAGTGTTACTTTTCCCAGATAAAATATTTGAATATAACGCCTTCTCCTCATTCTCTACACATTCAGCTTCTATTCTCATTACAAATTGTGCAGGCTTTAAAGATATTTGAATATTTGTTATTCTAATAACTGTATTAATATCTTCTATTTCTAAGCTGTAAACTTCTCCTATTTCAATATCCTTTAAAAAATAAGTGTTAAAACTAAAACTTCTGTTATTTAATACTTGTGCCTTGTATTCTGATAATGCTATATGTTTTGCTAATTTCTCTGTTTGTACTTCTCTATTTTTTTGTATAGATACAAAATTTTCTTGATATTTCTCTATAACATTTGGATTTTTAATAATAGCTTCATTATCCTGATACTTCACAAGTGGAAGTCCTTTAATTTCAAAATTTTCTATATATAATTTGTAAGGATGTGGATTGAAAAATTTAACTATTGCTTGTGTTTCTTTCCATTCTTCAACTGTATAATGTATTCCCTTTACAAGTTCTATATCTACTTTACTATTTGTATCATCTTCTCTAGTAAAATAATATCCTGTTGCTTTTGTTAAAGTAGGATTAGATACACTGGAACTTGTATATGTTATTCTCATTGATTGTACTTCTGATGCACCTAATCTTGTATAAGCATTAACTATTATTTTTTGAGCTAAATTAAAAACAACCTGATTTTCTAATTTTATAAATCTATCATAAGTTACACGAACTCCATTATATAAATTAGGTTTAAATGTTTCTTCAAGTTCACTTATAATATTAGCTCTGTTAAACGTTAAACTATTATTCACTTCAAAATTACGAGGTCTTGAAAAAAGTTTTTTATCTTTAATATATAAAATACTATCAGTAGCCTTTATAAATCTTTGTAAAATATCTATCCACCTTTCATCTTGTTTAAATAAAACAAAAGGTACTCTCATTAAACTTCCATCTGTAAAAGCTATATCTTTAAAGTTTGTCTGTTCATCTTTAAAGTCTAGTTTCTTGGCAACAATATGAAGTAAAGAGTTATATTTATCTTTTGTATTACAAAAAAATAAATCAAAAAATATCATTGTTTCTGGAACAACTTTATCAAATAGTTTGTCATAACTATCTTTAATTGAGTATATAAAAGTTTCTGTTCCAATATAACTTTTATTTCTTCTTTCAAGTGTCGCCATTCCTTGCAATGTATATAAGACATTCCCTACTTCATCAATAATCTCTATTTTTATTTCATTCCCTGTGTTAATTAAATTTTCTTCCAGAATAAAACTAGCTTCCATAGAAGAAATTTCACTAGTTTTAGGTAAAGTAATATTACAGCTATCTACATAATCCGTGATATCTATATTTTTAGATATATTTATTATTTTAGCCATATATAAATGGCTGTCTGTTTCCATACTTAACTTTTGCATTATTCCTCCTACGATGTTACTTTTGGTCTTTTAGTCCAAGTCTCTATACCAATATTTACACTTTTTAAAATTCTTCTTTCTAAGTCATCTACTCCATAAACTTTTTCATAGAAATTGTTAGTTACCTTAATTTCTACATTAGAAGATTTATCTTGATAATAAGCATTGCCAAGCTGATTATCTACACTGTCTTTATTATTTATTGCATCAAATCCACCTAATCCGTTACTTTCTAGTCTATAACCAAAATCTTTTAATTTATTTTTTATAATGTTAAATGCTCCCTCAAATGTTCCAACCTTTTCTATCTCTGCTTTCATATCATCTGTATTGACAAACTTAGATATTAAACCTTGATATACTGAACTTTCTGAAAATGCTTTTATTAGACTTGCTTTTGTGCTTTCATATAAAGATTCTCCTAAATTCTTTGTGAAGCTATCAAATTTCTTGTCTTTTTGAGCTTCACTCATAGCATTACTTAAAGCATTCCTCATATCATTCAATTTGTCGTTAAAATCACTATTTGGAAGTATTTTATTGATAATAGAAATATCAATACCTCTACTTAATAGAAATTGTTTTATAGTATCCAAAGATTTTTTAGCCTGTGTTTCTATTCCTTCTGCTAGTTTTAACTTACTAAAATCAATTCCTGTTAATAAATCTTTAAAATCTAATTTGCCAGTTTTCTTAATATTTACTAACTTTTCAGATATTTTTTTAAACTCGTCATTGAAATATTTGTCTAAATCAGAAAACGTTACATCATAAGCAATAGAACTTGCATTTTTAAATATCTTTTCAAAATATCCTTTCATAGATGTTAAAAATCCGCCATTACCACTTGCTAAGCCTTCAATTGTTTGGTTTCTTACATCTTGCATAGCAGTAACTAAGACTTGATTATTTTTAGCCATTTCCTTAATAGTTGAATTATATTGTTCTCCAACTAACCCCATTTGTTTAAATTGTTCTGTGTATTCTTCAATTAGTTTTTTTTCTGATAAATAATCAATCCCTGTAAAACTCTCAAGAGTTGAACCTTTAAATAAATCTTGTTTCTCTTTTTCTAATAAATCTAGTTGTGATACAAACTCACTAATTTGACTTTTCCATTCATCTAAATTAGATTTAGTTAAATTTCTACCAGTAGCTTTTCTTAAATCTTTATTGGATACATTCTTTAAAACTTCATTTAATTGTCTTATTTCACTATCGCTGAAAGTATCTAGTTCAGTTTTACCGAAGCCTAAAAATTTTAATAGCTGTGCTTCTCCTACATTTACTGCTGTATATGTATCTTTTCTTTTTTTTCTAAACCCTTTTTTGTATTTTGCTGACCCTTTTTCAATAGCTGATATATCTTCAAAATGTTTTCCATTTAACATAGCCTCTTGAAATAAATCAATATTTCTATTTCCCATTCCAATAAATGAAAGTGTTGGATTTTTAGAAATATCAGATAAAATTTTATCTGTGAAATTTTTAACATAATCAGCGTTTTTCCTTAATGCCTCTGTCAAAAGTTGCATAGCTTTTATTTGTTCTTGATATTTATTTTCATTTTCTTTGTTTCTATTATCTATTTCAGCAGCTTTTTTCTTTCCTTTACCAAAGCCCAGAGCACTTCCCAAAGATTTAACTATGCCTAATCCTCCTGTTGCTCCACCTATTAAAGTACTTAGTGAAGTTATTCCTCCTGCAAGACTTCCACCAGCTCCAAACATTCCTAAAATAGATTTTAATCCTCCACCTGTTTTAAAAGTATTAGCAATATCTTTTAAATTAGTAAATCCTCCTACTATATTTCCAATATTTCCAATGGTTTTACTTCCAACAGTAGATCCTAATGATTGTATATTTTGGGCTAACCCATTAATAACATTATTTAAACTTTTTGGCATTTCTTTTAAACTTTCAGCAGCTTCTCCTGCACTTTTTCCAAGTTTATTTAATTCATCATTATATTTGTCATAATCTCCTTGTGTTATTATTCCTTTATCCAGTAAATCAGTATAAGCATTCTTAACAGTTTCAATTACTGATTTTTGATTTTCTATATCTCTTTGTAATGTTTCTTTTTGGCTTTTTATCTCATCAAAGGATAAATTTTCTTTATTTTTTTCTAATTCTGATGAAGTTTCTTTTATTTTTTCTAATTCTTTTGATATATCTTCTGTTTGCCTTTCAATTGGTAAAAGAGTTTTTGTTAAATCTAATTTTGTTAATTTTTCTTTTATTTCCTCAGCTAAATCTTTTATTCCATTCTTTTGTGCAAGATTTAGTTGTTCTTCAAGATATAGTCTTGCTTGTTTTATCTTTTCTATTTGTTCATCAATAGAATAATTGTGAGATTTTAAAGAAATCCCATCTAATATTTTTGTTATTTTATTTCCTAAATCTTCAATTTTAAAGTTGTCAATAGCAATATTTATTTCATCTATATTCTTTTTAAATTTTGTTTTGGCTTCTTCAAGTTTTTGTATTTTGTCATCTAAATTTAAATCAAATTTTATTTTGGCTCCTAATTCAGAAATTAAATCTTTAAAAGGATTCTTTTGGCTTCCACTTGCTTTTAATTTTCTGCTTTTTCCACTTCCAGAACTTCCAATAACAATGGTTTCTGCTTTTTTCTTTTCTTTTGTTCTATAACTTAAAACTTCGTTAGTAAAATTTTGAATATCATCATCATATTTTGCCAAATCTTCAGCTTTTATTTTTGGTATTCTAATATTTACACCTATATCTACATTTACAACTTTTCCATTTGTATTATTTAATTCAGTTTCTAACTCTTTTACTTTCTCCAATAATTCGTTTAATTTTTTATTAAATTCATCTGTGCTAGGATCTAAAAGACTTATTTCTTTTAAACTATCTTTTAAATTATCCATTCCATCAACAACTAATAAAAAATCTGGATTTACAATACCTTTTTCTAAATCTTCTCTAACTGCTTTTATTAAATCTTTTTGATTTTCAAGCTCATTATTTTCTTTTTTTAGATTTTCTAAATCTTGAATATTTTTTAAATCCATATTATTTAAGTCATTTATTCCATAGATTAATGCTCCGATAGTTGCTGTAAATCCTAATAAAGCAGCATTTCCAGTGGTGGTTATCCAAGTAACAAATGTTTTTATACTTGCAAATGTAGTATTTAAAATAGTTACTGTTTTTATGGCCAATCCTAATGTTGTTATGGTTCCTGCGAAATATAAAATAGCTTTTCCAGTTGCATAAATGTTATCTATTCTCTCTTTATTAAACATTTCTTCAAATGATTTATCATTGGTGATGTTTAGAGCTTCTCCTATGTCTTCAACAACCCTATTACCTATTTCATTTCTAAATTGACTGATAGTTTCTTTTATTTTGTTTAAATTTGTCTTTGTACTATCATTTAATTCACTAAATTTTTGATTTAAATGTTCAACTGGTACATTAGCAATTTCTGATAATATACTTATATATTCATCTTTTAATCCTGATAAAGTTCCAGCTCCTAATGAAGACCTTATATTTCCAAATAAATCTAATAGACTTTGATTTCCTTTTTCTGCTTCTTTTCTTAGCATTTCAATAACATCTATTAAGTTTCCTCCATTAGCCATATAAGTTTTAAAATCCATACCTTTATTTATTTTTTGAAATAATTCACTTACATCAGAATCAACTCTTGTTAATTCATTTAACATAGCTCTTAAAAATGTAGTTGCTTCATCTGTTTTTACTCCTCCTAATGTCATTGTTGATATAGAGGCAAGTAATTGGTCGAATTCTACATTTGCCATTTTAGCTATTGGCATAACAGTTCCTAATGAATTTGCCAATTGAGTTATAGTTGTATTACCTCTTGTTTGAGCAACTAAAAATTTACTTGAAAGAAGTTCGGCATCTTTTAATTGAAATTTATAACTTAATATAGTTGATGTTAATAAATTAACTGCATTAGCACTGTCTGAAAAACCTGCAACCGATAATTTTGAAACAGTGTTTAACATCTCATATTTTTCAGGTACATCTTGAATAGTTTGAACTAAATCATATAATGACCCTGTTAATTCTTCTGATGATATCCCAGTGTCATAAGCCATTTTTCTTATGTTAGTACTAATTGTATCTACACTATCATTCGATATAGTTCTTATTTTCTTCATAGAAAATTCAAAATCGGCAAAACTTTTAACAGAATATCCAGCAAGTCCAGCTATTCCAACAAAAGCTACTTTGGCAGCATTATAAATCTCATTAAAATTAGTTTTCATTTTTTTTACTGCATTATTGTAAGCTTTTTCAGTTTCTTTTGCTGCTTTGGCTGCTTCCTTTGCTGATTGTTCAAAAGCTCTTTTATTAGTTTTCTCTATTTTTTCAGCTTCTCTTGCTACAGCCTTTGCTTTTTTTATTTCTTCTTGCTCAATTTTTCTGGCAGTTTTTTCAGCTTCTTTTGCAATTTTTTCATTTTCTTTTTGAACTGTTTTAAATGCTTTAGCAACTTCTGGGCTAAGGTTAGCGAATTGCTGTTGAAGTCTATACACTTGAGCCATCATTTCTTTAAACTTTTGTGCACTCATACCACAAGCAGCAGCTAACTTCTCCACCTCAGGAGTAACTTTATCATCAAGAATAACTTTCATTTCTATTGTATTTGTAGCCAATTTTTACTCTCCTTTCAATAAAAGAGGCTATTTCAAGCCTCTTATTATTCTTTATTTTTCTGACTTAAAATTTCATTTAATGCACCTTTGACATCTTCTAAATCTTTTATAACTTTATATTCGTGATTGTTATAACCAATATCTCCTTCTGGTAAAAATGCTATATAGAAATATCCACTGAAAGTCTCTCTTCTTAAGAATACAATATTATCTCTTATAAGTTCCTTATATTTCATAATTTCCTTATAATAAGGGCTATCTTCTGATGTTTCTAAACCATTTAAAAAATGTTCACTTGCCATTAAAAGAAATTTTAGTCGTTTTTTTCTGCTTCAATCTCCTTTTTAATAGCTGCTGTTGTTCTTGGATTAAGATTGTTTTTTTCTTCTATATCCTCAACCATTTTATCTAAATTTTCAGAATTTTCTATTACATCACAGATAACTTCATAAGGTACTGTATTTCTTGGGTTAGATCCTCTTTCAAATTTAACTTCTCCATTTTCAACTAATTTTGTTAAATTCCCAGAAATTAAAGCAAATTCAGCTGATTTGTAAAATTCAACTGCATTCATTTCAAAGCCAACTTCTCCTCCATCAACTCTGAATGAATTTGGTTTTTTCTTATTTTCATAAGATTTTTTAGTACCATAAGTTATTTTGTCATTGTATTCAATATAGTTTTTATCATTGCCTAATCTTTTTATCATTTTTTCCTCCTATTAATTAACTGTTCCTAATGCAAATGTTATTGGTGTTTTATTTGTTGGATCATATTGAATATTTAATTCTTGTGTTAATCCACCACTAGCATTTTTATCAGTAAATTCAACATTTGATGTTCCTAATTTATGTAAGTAAATACCAATATATTTTTTATCTTTTGTTTGCATATTGATAACTGCTTCTGCTGTATCTCCATTTAATAGATTTTCATAAGCTTTCTTATAAATTGCTTTATCATAAGCATTGAATGTTAAATTAGCATTAGCTTCAATCTTTCCATTTCTCACAATTCTTGTTGCTGCTCTACTTCCTAAACCGTATTTGGCTTCTAAATTATTATTTAAAGTTATTTCAATAGATTGCGTGTTAGCTGATACATCTGTTGTTGCAAGTTTTAACGTAGCATCTATACAAGTTAATCTCTTGTCATAATCTTTTAATGGTTTTATTGTAGTAAGTGAGCCATCTTCATATTTATGTTCATAGCCAATTACTTCAAGATTTACAGTTATGTAAGCTCCTTGAGAAATATTGAAAGTTATATTGTTAATTTGACAACCGATTAACACTCTTTCTTCTCCATCTTCAAGGTTTTGTTCTACAATTGTAAAGTATTTTTCAACTTTTCCAGTTTCAGTAGCTCTTGCAAAATCAGTAACAGTTAATTTAGGGTCAGTTATTCCAGCATTTCCTGTTGCTAATTTATATCCAAATCCATCAAATAATAGCTTTAAAGTTTCTGGTGTTAAATGACAAGTTATATTTCCAGAAGCACTTTCAGTAACTACAACACTATCTCCTTTGTAAGCACTACCATTAAAGTCTTCTGAGTCTACTTTATTAAATAATGGCTTTAGATTGCTTTCAGTAGCTCTTAACTGTGTTATAGTTGTAGCTTTTGTTTTTTCATCAGCTTGTACTCCTATACCAATTTTTAAATTCATATATCCTCCTAATCTCTAATTTTCCCTAATACATTTATTCTATATATCCACACAGCAAACACAGTTTCATCATCTGTAAATTTTAAAGGCTCTGTTGATATTGAAAAACTTCTAAAATTTCCATTAGGTCCTAGTAATTCATCACAATATAAAAGTTCTATAATTTTATCTTTTTCATTGATAAAATCTTCCAAAGAATAAGTGTCCCCTTTGTATTCTTGTTTTTTAATAAGATGAATATTAAAACCAATACTTTCTATTTCTTTTTCAGAAAATCCTCCAATACCTATGCTTTTAAATATTTCTCCAGCAGGTTCAATTGATACTCCATTAAGAATAGTGCCATCAAATAATTCATCTTCTAACATAACTATTGATACATTCTCAAATTCTTTAGATACAATATTCTTAACTTCTTTTAAAATTTCCATAGTCTTAATCATTGAAAATCATCAACCCTTTTTTCTTTATACTTTCAATTTCTTTTTTTGTATTTGCAAATGATGAAATATTTTTTAAAAGTTTATTAAAACTTTCTAGCTTTAATGCTGCAATCTTTTCATCTCCCATTGCCTGATATATTCTATGTTCTGCATAAAGTTCAAGGAAGACATTATGTTCTTCAGTGATTTCTATTCCACTTAGTTTTATAATGTCTTTCCCTTCTTTTTTAAAAGTATCTAATGCAGTTTTTGCTGCTTCCTCTGTTCTATATTCTTGAGTTAAAAACTTTTGAATACGATTAGAATACTTTGTTATTTCCATAAGCTGCTCCTAAGATAAATCAGTAAAGTTATATCTTCTGAATAATTCTGGAAGTATAACCAATGGGAATGGTGCAGATTTACCAAACATTTTTGCTTGTCCAGTTTCTTTGTTAGCTTCTGTCTTATCTAATACAACTTCTGATCTAATCATTGATGGTTTTCCATCTGTTCCTACATATTCAAGTCCTGCATAAACTGGAATTAAGCATACATTTTTATATAAAGTTACTTTTGTATCTGTATTTTCTCCAATGTCATTTGCTGGATATGTAACTATTGGTAATGCAAATCCTCCTAATTCTATTCTTATTCCACCATCTACAATATTTACTTTTGATGTAAATTGTGGAGTTTTTGCTGTGTTAATTTCTTTTATAATGTCATCTGCTACTTTTGCCCCAACCATTATCTTATCTGGATATCTTTTAGTCTTAGAATAATAATCTGCAACTAATTGAGTTAAAATAATAGTCCAGTTTGATGTACCTTTTGTTTTGTTTTCTTCTGCAACAAAACCTAAATCAACATCATTGTCATTTAAATCTTTTGTTTTTCCTGTTATAAATACTCTTGCTGCAATATCTTCTTTTGTATTTTCAATTGAGCCTTTTATTTCAGTAACTTTTTGTATTCTGTCATAATCTTTGGCTTTTATTTCTCTACCATTTAAGATTACAACTTCTCCAGCTTCTGCATTTAAAGTATCAAGTGCAGATATACCAACAGAACCTGCAATTATATATGGAGTTATTGTAACTCTATTATGTCCGTTTACTTTGATAGCTGGTATTGTAGCGCCTCTTGGGATTATTCCGGCTTTCATCATACCAGCCATTATTTCATCAACTTTTATTGTATCTGATAATGCTAGATATGGAGTTTTAGCTTCTGTGAATGTACTCCAAAATGGTTTCTTTTCAACCTCTATTGCTCCAAAAGTTCCAATTAATTCTTGTTGTATTTTTGTTAATGCCATTATTTACCTCCTAAACTAAATAAATTCCTTGTTTTGCTAATAATACAAATAAATTTTCGTCTATTGCTTCTGCTACATCTTTTCTATAAACTTGCCCTTGTGTTAAGATTGCTATTGTCTTGTCTCCAGCTGTGACATCTACATCATTTTTAACTATTCCTAATAAAAATGTTCCTGTGTTATGAGTTGCTTTAACATATTTGTTCCATTTCTTTTTAGTTGGGTCATAAGCTAATACATCTCCAATAACTAAACTTTTTGCTGATTTATCAACATTACCTGCAATAGAAGTAACATCTTTTACTATGCCTTTTTTTTCAAACTTTTCTCTGTTAAACATTATTTACCTCCTAATATTTCTCTTGTTTCTTTTAATGTTTTATTAACTATGCTTTCTTCTCCACTTGTTTCAAATTCCATTTGTTCTGTTGTGCTATTGAAATTAGCTGCATCTGGTAATTTTTCAATTGTTTTGCTAAGATTTTCAAAATAAGTAATATTTGTTTTCACTCCATTTTCTTCAAACTCAACAAGATTTGTTTCTTTTAAAGATTTATCAATAGCAAATTCAATTATTGGTTGCATACAAGGTATAAACTTTTTCTTTGCCAATTCTTTTAAAGTATTTCCTTTTGTTTTATCTTCAAATTCTTTTGCTACTTCTGCTCTGATTTCTTCTTCTGATTTAGGTTTTGCCGGCTCTTTCTTCTCAAAATCTGCCCTTATTCCTTCCTTTTCATCATTTGTTAAGCTTCCAAATATAGCATTAACTATTGCTGTTCTTGCTCCTAGATCCATTGTTTTAACTTGTGTTAATATTTCATCTAAATTCAACTGTGTTCCTCCTTCCTCAAATTCTAATAATGCATAATCTTCCCCTTGAAATTCTGCCCCTGCAACTGCTGGTTTAACTCCTATTGGTAACAATGCAATTTTAGACAACTTATTATCTCTTATCTCAACTGATACTCCTCTTATAACTCCATCATTATAATATTGTTGCCCCTTGTCATTAAATTCAACATCTGCTGTTGCAATTCCATTTTCAACCTTGAAATTACTAAACTTCCCTATTGTTAAAGGCTGTTCTCCTTTTTCTGCCCATTTGCTTGAATGAGCATAAATACCATCTGCTTTTGTTATCCCAGAAAATAATTCATTGACTTTATCAACTGAAAATTCTCCTTGTGGGTAACTTCCAGCAGCAAATACTTTTATTCTTTTTTTCACTATTTCCCTCCTAAACTGTCTTTTAATTCTTGACTTAAATAACTAGCAACCATTGTTTTATATCTTTCAAATAGTTCTTGATTAAAGCCATTAAATGGTCTAGCTTTTATTTTTACTTCTTTTACTTTTACCCATTTATCATTTATCTTAAAATGCAAGTAAGGCTTGTTCTTTGCTTTTATAGTTCCACCGAATTGATGTAATCTAGCTCTTATATCACTTGTTCCAACAATTGCCATATTACTTGTATAAGAGTTTTTAAAACTTCTCATTAAGCTACCTGTTATTAATAATGGCTTTCCAGTTCTATAACTAACACCAGCCCAATGTGAGCCATCTGGTCCTATTGAATTTCTAAATCTACTTTGTATAACTGCTTTTATATCTTTACTAATCAACATCATCAAAGTTCTAGTAGATAATTTAGTTTTTTTTATATTTATCCTTGTGATAGTTCTAAATGCCATTTATGTCACTATCCTTTGATTTTATTTTTCCCTTTTCTTGATTGGCTAATTGTTTTGCTTTTAAATCTTCTCTTTTCATTTCATAATCAATTACTTCATCTCTATTCTTAGTTTTTTCTAATTTAAAATAAAAATTTCTGTAATCATATCCAAAAAAATAAGCATCATAATATAAAAGTTCTTGGAGTTTATCAGTTATGAAATTACAACAATCGTCGACAACTTCATCAAAGCCCTCTTTGTGTATTTCTCCTAGTCCATAGCTTCCTTTACCTTGACCATTATTAATTGTTAAAGTTCCACCTAATAAATACTGAGTTAATTTTTCATACTCCCAATCGTGCATTTTCATATAAATTGTTGGGTCTATGTCTTTCAAATCTAAGATGTATAAACTATCTTTTAAAGCAATGTTCATTGATGTTGGAACACCGATTACTGTTTGTTCTGCTCCTTGAACTTTTTTAATTTCTTCTGCTTTCTTTTTTATTTCCTCAGTTTCTTCTGTATCATCATAACCAAAAAATATAATACTTTCTCCATACTTTTTGGCTAAGCCTCTTAACTGTGCTGAATACATTTTCTTATCTGTATAAGACTGTAAGCATTTATCCAGTATGCTTTTACCTTTCTTATTGGATACATCTCTTTCGTGAATACATAAGAAATATTTATCTTTACTTATATATTCTTTTGTATTACTAGCATTAATATACCAACCCTCTTTTGTATCATAATTGACAAATGATTGAGGTATAAACACAAGTGAAGATAAATTGTAATCTTCATCATAAACTTTTTCAAATAGACTATATCCATAATATCTAGCAGTTAATATATGTTTAAATATCCTGTTAAACTTGGCTACATTAAATCTTTCTTGAATTTCATTGGCTTTATCAGTTAAATTAGTATCATCTGTCCCAACAATTAACTCTCTTGCTGCAACTGCTCTATTAATCTTTCCAATTAAAGTTGCTATATTAATATCTTTTAACATTTCATCAACTGTGGACGGTTCTAATAATTCATTGGTTTCAGATATTTCAGTAAATAGAACTTTTGTAAATTGTTCTATCATCTGTCTGCCATTGATTTTTATCTTCTCCATATTCACCTCCTACACTGAAATTATTTTAAATTCTTTTTTCCCCTTATAGCTATAAATTGCATATCTTATAGCATCCATTAAGTCATCATTTTTTTTCTGAGGCTGACCAGTTTTTTTATCCCAAACATATTTATATATCTCTTGTAGAAAATCTTTACTATCATATATTAAAAACTTATTTTGTTTTATGAGAGAAGCAACTCTTTCAATTCCTGATAACACCGCTTTATCTCCATTAAAAACTTTTAATTTTTCTTTTCTGCACATTATTACATACTCTGGTCTAGCACTATCAGCATACATTTGAATATTTCCATATTCTGCTTTTATTGCTTTTAATTCATCTATCCAATAATCTATTTCTTGATACTGTTTTCTTATTGTTTTAAGCAAGATAAATTCATTATTACTTGTTATTCCAAACAAGCATATAGCACCAAAGTGTTCATATCCCCAGTCAATTCCTGCAACATAATCTATAAAATTATACTGTGATATATTTGTAATAAGATGTTTTGCTTTATTAAAATCTTGATATACTGCTCCATCTGCTGTGGTCCACATACCTTTTATATTTCTATCAAAAAACACTCCTGATGGCGTTACCAGCTCCATATTTTTTATATATTCTTTTGAAAGAAATGTATTATCATACAGATTAAAATTAATCTCTATTAACTTTTTTCCATCTGCTTTATCTATATAATCTTTTTTTATATAATGTTCTGGGTCCTCTGGGTTTGTATCCATTAATATTCTTGCTCCTTCAACACTGCACCGACTTAATATTTCCTTGAATGCTACTTCACTTGCGGTTGTTCCCTCGTTGATATAAGCTCCAAAGGCTGTCATACCTTTTATTCTTTCCATATCATTGACTTTGCCGTGTCCAAACATACAAACTTTAACACCTAGTAATTTAAATTCATTAAATTTATTTATATGGAACTTTATCCCATATTTATTCCTTAATTCATTTAAAATATTTCTTTCAATAGTTCCTAAACTGTTTCCAGATAGAATATATAATGGCTCTTTTACTTTTAATCTATTAGCTATCTGTCTAACTCTTTTTAACTCTAGTAAAAATAAATCATTATCAACAACTGTTTTCCCACTTCTTTTTGCTCCGTGAAGTGTTAGCATAAAGAAATTTTTTTTAAATAACTTTAAAGCTTCCATTTGCTTTTTTGTATATAGAGTATCAATCATCTTGACCACCTATAACTTTTCTTCCAGCTTGTCTAATACTTCAATTAGTTTAGCATCATCGCTTTCATTTTCTCTTTTATCTTTCCAGTTATTTGATTTTCTATTTTTTAGCCAAAATATTTGTGCTCCTACATCTCCTGGCATTTCTTTTACTACTTCTTTAATGTAAGTGCTTTTCTTTCCGTCTATTTCTTTTACTTCTTTTATAACTTCTTTATGCTTGTATCCTATGGCTCTTTTAAATAAAGCATTCTCCACTTCTATATCTGCAACTTCTTTACCTTTTTTTATAGCCTCAAAAAACTCAATATATTTACTTTTATATGTATAAAATGTTTGGATACTTATATTTAAGTTATTACATATTTGTTCATCTGTTAATCCATCTCTTTTCCAAGCCTCTATCTCTACAAGTCTCGGTTTAACATCTGTTTCATATTTACTTTTAGCAATTGTTATCACCTACTTTATAATCTAACCAGTCAATTTCTTCTCCATTTATTTTTATAAATTTATCGTTTGTGAACTTTAAATATCTTTCAATAATTACTTGTACCCATTTAGGTTCTAGTTCCATTAAATAAGAACTTCTGTTTAATTGTTCACAAGCTATTAAAGTACTTCCACTTCCTCCAAACAAATCAAGTACACTGTCATTTTCTCTGCTACTACTCTTTATAACTCTTGCACATAACTCAATTGGTTTAGGTGTTACGTGCCCTCCTGCTTCTTCTCTATCTTCTCCTGAAACTCTGTTAAAATGCCAAACATTATTCATATTATCGTGAGTGTTATTAAAATATGCTCTTGTTTCATAAAAAGATTTTTTAATTTTTTCATATTCTTTTTTAATTTCTTCATACTCTTTTTTGAAAGCATCCACATTATTTTCAATAGCCCATTTTTGAAATTTTAAATACACATCTTTCGTTGGTAAATTCCATTGACTTTTATCTGTCCAATGGTCTCTACTTTTATCTGAATGTCCTGCGATTGTTTTCATTGTCGGAATATCCCAATCACATTTATTCCTTTGTTCCAATAAATAAAGCCTTATAGGTTCCCAACCTTCAAAATAATTGTCTGAATTAGTATTAAAACCTTGAACACCTTTTATCACAAATAAACATTTCTCATCAGCTATTGGGTACATTCTAAAGTCTTCACAGTTTTGCCCTTGACCATTTCCTTTATCCCAAGTGATTAAATTTCTAAATGTGATCTTATTTTCCTTGATTAAAGGTTTTATAATTTCTGAATAAATATCCATTAAAGGTTCATCTATCCCCCAACAATACCAACTTCCATTATCTGCTATGTATTTTAATGATAAAGGTATCCATTTTTTATTAAACTCTAATAAATCATTAAAATTAAGATTATCGTTTGCCACTCCGTCTTTTTCTTTTTTCATCCCGTAAGGTGGGTCTGTAAAGAGTAATGTTGGTACATTTCCATTTAAAAGTTTTTTAATATCATTTTCATTTGTTGAATCTCCACATAATAATCTGTGTTTTCCAAGTTCTATATAATCTCCAGTTTTAATTACTATTTTTTCAACTTCTATTTCTTCATAATCTTCTTTTAACTCCTCTTGATTTTCTTCAATGTCATCTACTTGATTTAAAAGTCTGTCTATTTCATCATCACTAAAACCTGTTAAACTCAAATCAAAATCTTCTACTTTCAGAGCATTCAACTCATACTGTAATCTATCTAAATCAAAATCAGTGTTCATTGTAGTTTTGTTGTGAGCAATTATATATGCTCTTTCTTGAACTTCTGTAAGTCCATCTAAAACAATACAAGGTATTTCAGTTAATCCCAGTTGTTTAGCTGCTAATAATCTTCCGTGTCCCTCTATAATTTGATTATCTGTATTAATTGCTATTGGGTCATTAAATCCAAACTCGTTTATAGAATTGGCTATCTGTTCAATTTGCCAATCTGGGTGTTCTTTTGCATTGTTTTCATATTCTTTTATGTCATCTATATTTTTATTAATTATTTTTAACTCTTTCATTATTTACCTTCTTTTTTGTTTTTCTGCTAAAATTCTATGCCTATAATTTGGCTCTAATTTTTCAACTTTATTAAGTAATTTCTTATCATTAAAATGCTCCCAGTATATAGTGCCTTGTGCTAAGTTTCCAAATAAAACCTGTCCTTCAATATCTTTAAATCTTGTTATTTCTTTGGAGTTCCTATTTATGTTTAAACTTTCTTCAACTGTTTCAAACTCTAAATTTAACCCTAACACTTTATTTAATAAAGTTGTATGTGTATCTATATAGCTTCCTATATATAATTTACCTAGTACAAATAATACTGGTCCATCTCTAAAACCTATATCAAAATGTTTTTTATATGTTTTCATTTTTTCTCCACGAATAAAATAAAAATGGGATATACAAAAAGTTAGTCTACCTTGGTAAACTTTCTTCTTATATATCCCATCTACTTTAATTAAATTTTGATTGTAAGATATTATTTTATTTAATTTTTAAAAAAATTTTATTGTTTTTTAAAATTTTTTACACTTTTTTCCATTGATATTATTGGACTTTTTGAGTTCTACAAAAATATTTAAAAAAAAGTATTGACATAGTTTTAAACCTATGTTATAATTAAAGTACCTCAAAGGAAGGAGGTGATAAAATGAAAATCCAATTTATAATTGTGATTGGGAGCTGGTCACTAACAATTACAATTACTAAAAAAGATAAGTAATTTATCCCCCTCTCCCCGAGGGGTAAAACTAAGAGTGATTAACTCTAAGCCTCAATTACTTAGATTATATCACTTCTTAAATAAAAAATCAAGCAAAATCAAGGAGTGATGAAAATGTTAAAAGAATTAATGAACCACAATGAATTAGGAATTAAATTTTACAAAGATGAAAATGAAGTAATCTTTGTAGAAGATGAAAAAATAGGAGTTACTTTAAAATTATCTGTATATGAAAATATATTTATTTTTCATAGACAAATAGATGATGTTGAAGCTATTAAAAGACATATTGAAATAGCAAAACATTATGATGAAGTAATTGCTGGGACTTGGAGACCAGAAACTGAAAGAAAATTTACAAGAATAAGATAGAGGGGTAATAAAAGCCCCTCACAAATATAAGGAGGTAATGAATGGAAGAAAAAAAAAGAAAAGGGTATAAAACAATGGAACAACAAAAAGAGGCTGACAAAAGATACCTTGAAAAACATCCAGAAGCTAAGGAAAAGAAAAAAATATCTGCTATGAAAAGCAACGCAAAAAGGTTTATAAAAGAATTTGCTAAAATAGAAGATTTAGAAGAACTTGAAAATTTAATAAATATTAAAAAACTAGGAGGAAGAAATATGAATAAAATAATAGTTAGAAGAAGGAAAGAAAATAAAAAAGGCGGAGTTATAGAAAAATATAATATTACTGAGAGTGCTCTAAATTCTTTAATGAAAGTTTATGAAATACTAGATAATAAATATTTTGTTGATAAAAATAAGTTAAATGATTATTTTGGTGATATTAATAGCGATAATTCAATGTTTTCAAAAGAGGAATGGGAAAGTATAAAAGAGATATGTAACGAAGGTAATTATCTAAATGGAAATTTATACTTTATAGGCATAAGAGAAAAAGAATATATGGAAAACATTTGTAGCTTTTTTAACTCTGAAAATTGGCTAGAAACAGAAACATTTGATATTGAGGCTGATATCTCTATTCTTAGAATCTATAAAGGAAATTATGAGCTATTGAAAGAAAAATTATCAAAAGAAGAATTAGAAGAATTAGAAAGAATAATAGATTTTATAAAAATTGATAATTGGGGTATGGATTTTACAATATCTAAATAATTAAAAAATAAAAAGATGAGTTTTTAATGCTCATCTTTTTCATTTTCCTTGATTTCATCTAAAATCTTTTTAATTTCTTCATTTTCATATCTTTTATTCTTAGAAAATATTATTATTCTTTTGTCTTTAACTTTTATTCTATATTCTCCATCTCCTAAATGATGTATCAATTTTGGTATATGTCTAATTCTTACTAAACTCATTACTGTAACTCCTCAACTTCTATTATAAAATAGTTCTTCCCAGCTCCTATATGCTTCGTTGCTTCTATCTTGTCTATCTGTTTATCATCTACATATAGAAAGCCTTTAAAACTATCTAATATCCCTTTAAAATAGTTGTCTAAATCTCTTGTTCTTTTATCTGCAAAATACAAGTCTAATTTAACTTTTACAGATTTTTCATAAGTCTTGTACTTATAAAGTTTTATATAGTTTTGAACATTATCCCTGAACTCTCTTCCAGCCTTTGATAAGTACTGTCCCCCGTTCTTTGCTATTCTCCAATGAGTATTCATACTGTCAGGCTTGTATGGTATTGTATAGCATTGCTTCATCTCATCACTTCCAAGCTAATATAGCTATTGATACAGCTTCCACGATTGAAATTATACCTAATCCAAGGATTATAACCATAAAATATTCTAACCTTACTCTTGTTGAATTATGTTTATCTTTTTCTTTAAAATAATCTTCTTTCCACAAATTCGCTTCTAATGAATAATATTCTTTATCTTTTAATGCTTTCTCTCTTGCTTTTTTAGCTTCATCTGCTTGTGTTATATAAAATATTCTTTCAGCTTCCAGCTTCTCAAATTTATCTTTTAAATTTGCTTTTTCTTTGTTTTTGGCTAGCAAATTATTATTTAAAATCTCTATTTCTTCTTTTAAGTCATCTATCTCTTTGATATAACCCTTGTTATCTTGCTTCTTATATCTTAGATTTTTGATTAGATTTAAAAGATACTCCTCGCATTCCTCCTTGCTATTTAATTTGCTAGCATTGTAAGTAATTCCAGCTTCTTTATTAGCTCTTGTTATAAAAGTTCTGTAATAATCCCTCATTGTCATTTTTTTATTTACCATTTGTTCCTCCTTGTTTTTCTATTATTTCATTTAGTCTTTTAATTTCTCTGTCTTGATCCTCTAATAGTTTTTTACTATTAGTGTAATTTATAACTGTTGAATTTAATCCTTTTCCCATATCACAATAATCAATTAAATTTATATTATTTGTTCCATTTGCTGCATCGTGAACTCCAATATAATATTGTGTTACTGGGTAATTATGCCTAGTGTATGCTTTGTAAATTTTAGTAAATTCAAAAGTTAAAAATTTTTCCAACTCATCAGAAGACATTGAACACATTTTTTGCCAACCATCTAAGGCATCTATAACTGCGTGTATTCCTTTGTCTTTAAACTCTACACTGCCATAGCTTCCATATCTGACAATAGTATTTTTTAGCATTTGTTTAGCCAAAACTATTCTGTCATCAAGTTCATTTTCTGTTGTGTGTGTTGCATACTGTATAATCTCTGCAACTTGTGGGAAATTTTTATATACTCTATTTCTAACCATAGAAATAAAAGCATTGTCTAATTGTTCAGCTGTTAAATTGCTTAATGCCAAACAGTAAATATTTGCTTTTTCTTTTGTCATATCTCCAACTGTAAAATAATCTAAAAATTTTTTAAAACTGATATTAAATTCTTCCTTAGTCATTTTTTAAACCATACCTCCTGTTCATTTGCTCTATATAATCATCATCTACTAAAAATTGACTTGTGTCCTTACTTTCAGCTATCTTATTGCCATAATTATTGCAAGTCTTAGATTGCTTATATTTTGCTATCCATTCAGGCTCTAATCCTTGCCATTCCTTTTCCATAGCAATATTTATAGCTTCATCTAAAATAAAATAATTAGGGAAGTCTTTAATTATTTTCTGTATAGGAACTATTGTTTTTATTGGCTTTTTGATAGATTTTCTATATTCTACATACTTGAATAAAAGCTCTTTATAATCTTCATCAGCTTCTAAGTTAGTGATATAGTTTTCAAGTTCATTTTTAGCTTTTTCTTTTTTATATTTTTCTTTATTCTTCGAAGATTTTTCATCGCTTTGTTCTTTTTGTTTGTCTTTTTTTTGCGGAATGCCGGAACTCAAAATGAGGTCGAGGTTTTCGCCGGGAATAAAATCCGACGCTTTTTCTTTCATCTGCTCCTGCGCGAGGTGCGGCAAAATGTCCGATACGCAAAACACCGGATCGCCCGCAGCTTCGCCGATCGTCACATTGATGACGCTG
>ERZ773079.499-NODE-499-length-25689-cov-4.196575_pt1 | contig 25689 bp, 20 predicted proteins | sample MGYA00511355_ERZ773079 | MGnify/ENA primary metagenome ERZ773079 (study PRJEB29015, sample SAMEA2737979) | human oral metagenome | biome: human oral; feature: human-associated habitat; material: dental | place: China | collected 2117 ... | reverse complement strand
ACTTGGTGCAGAACTTCTTCTCCGTGATCCTCACCGACTGCGGCACCGGCGTGACCCACAACGCCATGAGCGGGATCCTCGCCAAGGCCGACAGCGTGGTGATCGCCACCGGCTACGCCTTCTCTGGTGTCAAACGGGCTGTCAGTAGTGTCGACTGGCTCGCGAGCCACGGCTACGAGAAGCTGGCCCAGGAGGCGATCATCGTCCTCACCGACAAGGACAACGTGTCCATCCGGGTGCAGAAGGACATGGTGCGCACCCACCTGGCAAGCCACAGCCGGCAGGTGTTTGTGGTGCCGAACGACCAGACCGTCGCCGACGGCGACCGCATCAGCTTGGAGCGGGTCCACCCCCGCACCAAGGAGGCGTGGTCCGAGATCGCAGCGGCCCTGATTGACGGCTACCAGTAGTCTGCGCTCCCGGGGCGTGTGAATCTGCTCAGCGCCGAGGTCGCGTGGAATGCTGCACGGCGCGGAAGGACGCGATGTCGTGCACGGATGGATGCTGCTGCATGGCGTAGATGCCGGGTGGCTGTGGTCAGCCCTCGTCCGTTTCCGTCACATGGTCGGGTTGGTTCACGATCTGCACCGTCCGCACCGGTTGCCCGGAGCGCAGCAGCATGGCGCGACCGATCGGGAGGGCGCGTGGGCGCTGATTGCCCAGCAACATGCCCTCGGCACGATCGCCGGAGAACATGAACCCGGTGGCCCCGGAGTCGCGAATCGAGTTGATGAACTGGTCGTACATCGACCGTCCCGCTCCGGTCATCCGCCGGGTCAGCACGACCGACAGCCCGACCTCGTTGCCCATCGGGATGAATGGCAGCAACGCCTTGAAGGGAGCGGCTCCCGAGCCCAGGGCGTCGTAGTCGTCGATGAGGACAACGATGTGTGGAACCGGGGGTGCCACCTTGACGGAGGCGTCGACGCTGCGCGGCACTCTGGCTTCGAGTTCCGGCACGATGGCGGCCACCAGTTTCTGTGCCAGGACGGCACTGGTGGCGGTTCCACCGAGATACCCTCCCTCAGGGACGGCATCGGTGAGAGAACGCCGGGGATCGAAGACCGCGAAAACCAGCTCCTTGGGGCTGTGGGTGCGAACCAGTTCGGCGATCACCCGCCGCAGCATCGTGGTGCGACCCGTCCCGGAGTCACCGAAGATGATGAGGTGTCGATCGGTTCCGTCCATGTCCAGCACCGTGGTCGACAGGTCGCTCTCGTCGAGACCCAGAGCCACCATGGCCCTGCCCCTCGGGGTCTTGACCCCGTCGGGAGGAAGGTCGGAAGGCAGCAACCTGACCGCGACCGCACGTTCCGCCACGCCGGCCGAAACCGTCTCCGCGAGGTGTCGCAACCCGTCTGTGGCATCGTCGTCGGAGGCGACACCGTCGATCCGCGGCAGCGCGACGTGCGCGAACAACCCACCGGCCAGCAGCGCTCTGCCGGGACGGTCGGACGGCAGGGTTTCCGCCAGGCTCCGTCCATGCGCCGACTCTGTCGGGTCGGCCAGGCGCAGCTCGATCTTGTTGCCGAAGAAACTCTGCTGGGCCATGCGGATCTCGTTCCAGCGGGTGGCGGTGGCCACGACGTGGATTCCGTGGGCGGCGCCGCGCCGCAGCAGATCAAACACGATCTCGGCCAGGTCGTCGAACTCCTCCGCGAGTTGCCCGTATCCGTCGATGAGTAGCACGATTTCGGCCAGGTTGATCGATGAGTCGTCGAGGATCTCACGCAGTACCGTCAGTGAATCGACCCGGTGCTGGTGGAACAACCGCTCCCGCTGGTTGAGAAGGCCCCGAATCTCCTCCAGAGTGCGACGCACCACCTCGCTGTCGGAGCGGACCGCCACCCCGCCCACGTTCACCAGATCACGCAGGCTCAGCAGCGACGACCCGAGCAGGTCCAGGACGTAGACGCTAACCAGCGACGGTGAATGGGTCAGAGCCAGCGAGGCCGTGATGGTGCGCAGCAAGGTTGTTTTTCCGCTGCCCGGTCCACCGGTGATCTGGAAGTGACCGCCTGTGGCGAGGAGATCCAGCTCCCACGTGTCCTGCCACTGACGGGCCGGGTCGTCGACGATGCCGACCGGGAAACGTAGCGAGGCACTGGAGTGGATCCGCAGCCCGGAACTCGTCGGGTGGGGTTTCCCGGCGATCGCGTCGAGGGTGGTGGCCTCGGGCAGTGGGGGCAACCAGATCGGCTGTGTGACGCGCTGCTGCTGCCGTAGCTGATCCATGACGGTGCTGAGTACCGTCGGACCTGTCGTCTTGGTGCTCACACGCGTTGCCGCAGGCGCGTCGTCTCCCGCCTCGGCGCGGGTGACGAGATAGCTGGGCACAGGAAGCACGACAGGGGGAGCTTCCAGTTTTTGTTCGAGGTCAGGGTCCTCCGGCAGGGGACCAGAGACGAAACCGGAACGGAACCGGGTGTAGGTGGTGGTGTCGACCTTCAGGTAGCCGTACCCGGGGATCGGTGGCAGGTGGAAGGCGTCGGTGGTCTCCAGGATGGTGCGGGACTCGCTCTCCGACAGGGTGCGCAGGCCGATCCGGTAGGACAGGTAGGTGTCGAGACCGCGCAGCTTCCCACCCTCGATCCGCTGGCTGGACAACATCAGGTGTACCCCGATGGAACGTCCGATGCGTCCGATGGACAGGAACAACTCGATGAAGTCGGGGCGGGCGGTAAGCAGCTCACCGAACTCGTCGATGATGACCAGCAGGTGTGGGAACGGGGCCAGACCCAGCTCGGGTCGTTCGGCGCGCAGCGCCCGGTAGGTGGTGATGTCGGCGATGTTTCCGGCGTCACGCAACACCTGCTGGCGTCGCTGCACTTCACCAGACAGGCTGGCGTAGACGCGTTCGATGAGGCTGGCGTCGTCGGACAGGTTCGTGATGATGCCCGAGACCTGGGGTGCGCCGTCGAAGGGAGCGAAGGTGGCGCCGCCCTTGTAGTCGACGAGCACCATCGCCAGGTCCTCCGGGTCGTGGCTGATCAACAGCCCCAACACCAGGGTGCGCAGCATCTCACTCTTGCCGGATCCGGTGGCGCCGACGCACAGGCCGTGTGGTCCCATGCCGTACTGGGCTGCCTCCTTGAGGTCGAGGGTCACAGGTTCACCGGAGTCGTCGGTTCCGATGCTGACCCGCAGGAACCCGGTCTCACCGCGCGGTGCCCAGGCCTGGGAGAAATCGATGTTGTTGTAGTCGGGCACTCCCAGCAGCTCAGCGAAGTTCATAGCCTCCTGGGCGGCGTCGTGTTCATGGGAGTCGGGGGACAGACGCAACGGGCTGAGGACGCGGGCCAGCGCCGCCGTCGAGCCGGGGTCGAGGTCGTCGAGTTCGCCTGTGATGACCTGGGGGGCGGCATCTGGCCGGGGATAGCTTTCGACGATGAACTCTGCCGGGGTCGCGCCCTCGCTGATCCGCATGGTGATCGCACCCGGCTCTGCCCTGCGGTCATCCAGGAGGTAGACGACCGTGGTGGCCACCTGCGACAACTTGATCTGGGGATCCGAGGGCGTGAGTGTGGCTGCGGACTGGCCGTACTGGTCGACGAGGACGAGGATGCGACTGTTCTGCACCTCGGTGTTGGTGAGTAGCGCTCTGCGGGTCTCGGCAGCGCTGGGGGAGCGCGCGTCGAGCTCGGGGCCCAGCACGCTGCGCAGCCGCGCGATGCTCGGCACGATGACCCGGCCCGGCCCGAAAGGCCCCGGAATGGTTTGCGACGCGAGTTGTGGCAGCCAAGAGAACCAGTTCCACTCGGCGCGACGTCCGTCGTCGACCACCAGTGCGAGGTGCAGGTCCTCGGGCGAGTGGAACACGGCTGCCTGCGTGGCGATCAACCGTGCCACCCTCGTGACGAAGCTCCGGCTTCCGACGACGCTGACCGCACCGACGGAGTCGAGGTCAATGAGCATCGGCATGCCGGGGGTGCTTCCGAAACGTGACCTGACCAGCTCCACCTCACTTGCCATGAACGGATCGCTGCGGGTGCGCACGTTCTCGTCGGTTTTCACCTTGATTGTGCGGGCGGGAACGGTGCCGACCCCCAAACGGATGGTGAGGAAGTCGCTGTCGCCGCGACGGCGTTCCCACAACCTGTCGGGCGACAGAGCGATGCTGAGCAGCTCACCCGGGTCGGGGTGGATGCGATGCGCATCGGAAAGCTGTCGGGCCTCCGCGGAACGCATCCTGTCGCGTTGGGTTTCCAGGTATTCGAGATAGATGTCGCGGGCCTCGCGCCTGCTCCTGGCCGCCTTGCCTCGCTGACTGAGCATCATGATCGCTGAGGCCAGGACCGTGACGATCATCATGAGCGCCCCGACGGCGGCGAAACTGGAGTGGCGAAACAGCATCATGACGGTCATGGATGCCCCGGCGCCGAGCAGCGGAAGGATACGCAGCGCGGCGGCGCCGGCTCCGTCGGCCCCCTCCCCGAGGGTGGGCGGGTTCTCGAGGGAGATCTCCGGCAGCGGCTGCAGTGCCGGGGTGGTTCTCGCTGGTCGGTGGACGATCCGGGTGCTCATCGTTTACCTGCCGGCTGGGATCATGATTGCCGCGGCCAGCTCACCCAGAACGACCTGTGTGTTCTCGGCTGCCAACCGGAGGTGAAGGGCGGCTCCGCCGGCGAGGTGCCGGTCGTGGGGAAGGGCGAAGGTGGTGATGCCGGCCTCCCGAAGAAAGCGTGCGTGACGTGCCGTCTCGTCGCCGGGTAGACGTGGCAGCAGCACGGTCATGACCGCTTCGTCCCTGACCCCTGCGGATCGCAGCTCGGCTGCGGTCTTGGTGGCGGCAGTGGCTCCTGCGGCGTTCGCTGATGCGACGATCACGACCGCGTGGGCCTCGGTCGTGAGCTGTGTGGATGGGTGCCGTCCCGCGTCGACTACCGTCACGGCGAAGAACCGGCCCAGGCCTCGGGCCATTGCGGCAGCGTCCTCGTGGGGACGGATGGCCGCCACACGTCCGCTCTCGGTCATGGTCGAGAGCTGGCCGGCGAAGTCGGCGGCTGGCAGGTCCGAGCGGGCCGGGGAAATGGATGGGACATCCAGACGGGAGGCTAGGTCGTCGCCCTCGTCGATGGCCATCAGCGCCACGGGGGCGTTGCGCACCGCCGTCAGGGTCCGTGCCAACCCGGTGGCGATGCTGGTGGTGCCCACTCCGCCGCTGGCTCCAACCACGACGACCCGCCGTCCGGTGGTGACTGGGCGCTGGGCTCCGGTGGCGGCTCGGGTCACGCGGGAGGCGACGTCATCGCTGCGGAAGATGCGGGCGAACCAGGACAGGAACCGTCGCCAGCCGGGCAGGGCGTGACGTTTCGACAGGCGGGCGTAGTCGGGATGGTCGCGTAGTGTCGGTGTCGATGGTTCGTCCTCATGGGGCCACTGGGACGGTGATGGTCTGGACGGTGATGCCGAGGGGCGTGAAGGGGAGAAGGGGATCTGCTCCTGCGCCTGTTCTTGGATGTCGTCTGCTGGCTGGGGTGGAGGCGTCGCGTGCGTTAGAGGCTGCGGCTGGGGTGCTGATGGTGGGGGTTGGGTAGGCGTGCCCAAGGGGAAACCAGCCGGCTCGGGGGTGGGTTGCATTGGCTGCTGCAATCTGCCCAGCAGATCACTTTCCCACTGTTGGGCGGTGTTGTTCGTCCCGTCACGACGTGGTGACGTGGGAAAGATGTCGGGAAACCCCGAGGGCTCGCTCACTTGAAGCTCTCCAGCAGTTGGGTGTACAGGTCGAACATGCCCACCAGCACAGGGATGGTGGCGATCACCGCGAATGTCTCCAGCCAGGTCGCGATCCTTCTCAGCTGGGCGCCGGCCAGGTCGGAGACGCGAACGAAAGGCACGATCGCCAGGCCCATCGCCAGGGCGACGGCGGCCAGGGGAATCCAGATCAGATCCTGCTGGGACCACACGATGATTCCCACCGCGACCAGAGAAGCGCCGTAGATGGCCGCGCGTTCCGTGGCCAGGGGAAAGTGACGACCCCGCAAGGTCCAGGCTACGGTCAACGCAACTGTCATCCCGAGGACCCAGGTGTTTCTGGTTACTGCTCCTGCCACTGACGACATGCCCAGCGCCCACAACATGGCGAGCAGTGCAATGGCGACGGACAACACCTGATGTGCGCGTTCCAGACGACCCACGACCTCGCTCAGTGCCAGGTTGGCGCCGCGTCCCACGGCATCGTCGGCCTTGAACACCCCGGCTACGGTGAGTGCGAGCCGTGGGGTCAAACCGAGCAGCAGAAGGGCGAGTGTAGCCGTCACCGCGCCCGCCTGCACGGAGTCATCAACCACGTTATGGATCAGCCACCACGAACCTGCGGCGATGGCCAGAACCATCAACCCGGCGAGGTGGGCGAAGCGCTGCTGAGTGTGGACCGTCAGGGTGATCAGCTGGATAGCGAGCCACACGAGCAGGATCACCAGGGGGGACCATCCCGCCAGGTATTGCTGCCAGGTCCACCAGAGCCCGAGCACACTGGCGGCGGCGAAATAGGTCCAGGCCAGGTCCTTGCGCAGGATCCTGCACAGCATGCTGATCACATGGAGTGCTCCTGCCGCCAAGCCGATCTCCAACGCGTCGGATCCACGCCCCAGGAGCAGGATGATGAGCGTGGTGAGCATCATCAGCGCCGAGCACGCTCCCAACACCCAGCCGCGGGAGGTTTCCGTCCATCTGCCTGTGGTCTCGTGTTCTGCGGTGGCGTCAACGAGATCTGAGATGACCGGGACGGGAGGCGCTTGTGTTTCCCGTGACAACCGGAGGACGGTGCCGTCCTCAAGCCCGAGCTGTCCCATCGGGAGTTGCAGGTTGACGGGTTCGCCGAGCGCGGTGGTCAGCGTGTAGGTGCCCTGTTGGCCGTGGCCCTCGCCGAGCAGTCCGAGAAGCTGGGGCAGCAGTGCCGTGGCTGGCTGGTCGGCGGGAACGACGAGGTCCGCGTTGCGGACGGTACCCAGGATGCTGATCCGCAGGAAGGGGTCGGCGGTCATGGTGTTTCCGTGGCGCTGGTGGTGGCGTAACGCTGTTGTTGTTGCTGTTGTTTCAGGGCCTCGGCCCGGAAGATGGACATGACGAAGGCGATTGCCACGCATACGGCACAGATGACGACCGTCAGCACCAGGCTGCCGATGAAGGTGCTCAGCCGGTCCAGCCAGACGATGCGGGTGCGCCGAATCCCGAACATGAAACCCGCGAGGAGGCGCTTGCGACGCACCGCAACGGCGTCGATGAGTTGGTCGTCATAGGCGTACGGCAATCGCATCTCCCTTCGTGTGGTGGACTGGGCAGCGTCTGGATGAGGGATTGGGCTCATCCCGTGCAGGAGCTAGCCTAGTCACTGCGGAACTATCCCGGGGTCCGGTGAATCCCTCTCGAACTTGGACAGGAAGGCGACCCATGCAGTCACCCTACTGGAACGTCGTCATCAGGAGTGGCAGTGATGCAATCATCAACGGGATGCCGGTCGAGATGGTGGTGCCGTCCAACGTCTACTCGTCGGTTTTCCAGCATCTAGCCGGTATCGCACGCCAGCTGGGCAGTCCGGTACTGGCCCGTGGGGTGGACGAGACCAAGGGCGGGCAGGTGGCGTGGTTCACGGTAGACGCCGACGGGCAGGCCATCGCGGCCGAACCCGTGGTCGCGTCCGTTCCCGGCGACCGGGCGGCGACAGGGGTGGGCCCCGCACCGGCTCCGGAGCCCCAGCCATCGCCACCACTGAGGTCGACGAGCTGGGCGCCGCCGTCAACGGATGGAAGACCACCCTCCACCAATGGCTGGACCCCGCCCGTGCCGAGGCATGCCCCGCCAGGGACGGAAGAGGCCATGAATTCGGGTCCTGCCGTACCCAAGGGTGCCGTCAGGCCTGACCTGCGCACAGGTGATTCGGGGAGGCCATCCACTCCGGTACGGGCGATGCCTCCGGAGCCAGTGGGAGGCTCGGACGTCCCGGTGCCGCCGAACATGCCACCCCACTTGGTGTCGCAGACTTCCTTGAGCTCTGCACCTTCACAGGTTCCACAGCAGGATCAGCAGGTCCTCATGAACGTCCCGCAACCTTTGGCCCAGCAGGCGACAGCTTCGGCTGCTCCGCCGCCATCGGTGCTTTTTGTGCAGCCGCCGAAGGCGGTGCCGCAGGGCGGTTTCCGTGGGGCGGTGTACCGGTTGACGGCGGGACGGGTGAATTTTGGGCCCAACCAGACCCAGCTCCGCCTGGCGGAGCGTGATGCCCGGATCTCTCGGCCACTCCGGCGTCCCTACAGCACGGCGTTTCTGTCGTTTAAGGGCGGTATCGGCAAGACGTCGACGACGGTCGGGGTGGGGCTCACGCTCGCCCAGATGCGGGGAGCGCCTCCCATTGCCATCGATGCGAACCCTGATTCGGGTGACCTGGCCGAGCGGATGCTCGGCGAAGAGGAACTGTTACGGATCCATCCGCACAGCATTACCGATTTGGTGCGTGACATCCCGCAGGTAAAGACGTGGACGGACCTGACCGGTTACATTATGCAGATCGATCGGCTGCACGTCTTGGCAGGTGAACAGGATCCGGCGATCTCGGACAGTCTCACCGCCGAGGGGTACACGAGGGTTCACGACCTGGTGCGGCATTTCTTTTCCGTGATTCTTACCGACTGTGGCACCGGGGTGACGCACAATGCCATGAAGGGAATTCTCGCGAAGGCCGACAATGTGGTGATCGCCGCCGGATATGCCGTCTCGGGGGCGAAGCGGGCCGCGAGCACCCTCGACTGGCTCGCGCAGCACGGCTACGCCAGACTGGCGCAGGAGGCGCTTGTCGTCCTCACCGACAAGGACGGTGTCTCGACGAGGGTGCGCAAGGACACGGTGCGCGATCACCTGGCCACTCACAGCCGGCAGGTGTTCGTCGTCCCCAATGATCCCGCAGTGGCCGATGGCGACCGCATCAATCTGGCACGGGTCCATCCTCGTACGAGGGAGGCGTGGGCCGAGGTGGCGGCTGCGGTCATCGACGGCTATCGCTGATCCATTCCCTGTAGTGTTCGCTGAGCGGTTCAGCCGGTTTCCCCTGATGCCGGTCGAGTCGGCCCGCCATCACGGAGCATTCCGTGTCGGGGAATGTCTGGTACTGCTCACGGTCAGGTGTCCTGCTGATACCAGGGTTTGATGTTCTCGACGACGTCTGGGGGCAGGATGGAACGCAGCACGATTTTCTGTTTGCCGATCAGATCGATGATGGTGGTGTTTTCGTGGGAGAAACGCACCTCGATTCCCCGGGGTGTGGAGTCGAGAATGTTCACCTCGCCCACCTCGTGTTCGTGCAGCGTTCTCATCAGAGATTCGAGGGTGGTGTGGGGCAGGGCGGTTTCTGGGACGGCAAGTGCCACTGGCATCACCTCGTGCAGGTAGCGGGGCGTCACCATGCGGCCCTGTGGGCCCAGGCGGTAACCAAGCGAGGCGTAGGTGGCTCCCGCGTCCAGGCAGTGGTGGAAGAAGTGACTGATGAGCGCAGGAGTCAGGTCTTTGTCGCGTGGGCCTGAGAATTCCAGCCTCTCGACCACGCCCACCGGCTGTGGGACGGAAATGATGAGGCCATCGCCATCGCCCCCCGAGACAATGGAGATCGAATCCTTCGGGGAGAGCGCGCGTGCGTGTTCGGTGACGAGTGTCGGGCTGAAGGGTTCGCACAGCGGCTCGACGACTCCGAAGCGGGTTGGTGGCGCGCAGCCCGCCGCCGCGAGCACCTGCAGGGAGAAGTGACCGAGCTGTGGGTCATCGTTGTAGCCGTGGGTTGTTTCGGCGCTGATGCTGATGCTCCGGTCGTCGTCGACGGCGACTTCCAGATAGGCGGGATGGAGTTCGCCGTCGTAAGTGAACGACAGGCCGTCCCAGTGGGCACGCAGCCCGCTGAAGCCGTCGTATGCTCCGTCGGGATGGTCGACGATCCAGCAGGCCCGGGCATCGTTGATGAACCTGGCTGCGGCGAGGGTGAGTACTGAGTCGGGGCGGGTCACGACGGCGAGAACTTTGTCGTTGCGATTGGCTTGTGCATAGGTGCGCAACAGCCAGTGGGAGAGCCCGACGATGGCCCGGGGTTGGATGAGGAGATGGGTCTTGTCGGTGACAAGATCGGCGCTGACATCTTCGATCATCGCGCTACTCCTGAGAATGGCACCGTCCAACCCTCCATGATCACGGCCAGCGCTTGGGCGATGCGGCCAGCGGGTTCCGGCGCTGATGACGGGCTGTGCAGCTCGGTCCAGTAGACGAGGTGTCTGCTGGGCGGTTGTGAGTCCGCGGGAAGCAGGCGCATCACCTCGTTCCAGTCTGTTATTAGCCGCGACGGTGTGATCCACAGGATCGGTTGTTCACCGAGGCTGTGCACCAGGACCGCCATGGTGTTGGTGTCGTCGGTGCGCAGCAGAGAGTCGGGGTCGATGTCCGCGAGTGCCACGGCGCTGTCGTCAAGCCCGAGGGGGGTGGCTGTCATGAGGAGGTGGTCGGTGGACATGGTGCCCATGTTCCCACAGGCTCGTTCCTCCGGCAGCGGAAGTGTGTCAGGTCTGTGCCGACTTTCGTCAAGGGACAGGTTCCGGTGTGTGGCGGCGGTTAGGATATTGCCATTCGTTGGGTAGAGCCCCTGCCGCTGAGGAGAAGACCGTGGCCGAATGGAAGATCGACGAGCAGGCCGCCGGGCAGATAGTGCTGTCAGCCGCTAAAACCGCGGAGCAGTATCCGAAACACGCGAAGAGCGTGGAGGACAATGAGAACTTGCTATTGGCCGCTCTGCCGAATTCGGATTTCGTTTCTTTTGCTGTTTCCAGCTGGGTGTTGAATTGTGGTTCTCTTGGCGTGGCTAGCGTCAAGGGAAGTACGGATGTGGCCATTGCGGGAGCGTCCGGTGCGATCAATGCGTATCATCAAGGAAATCTTGAGATGGCTGCCAATGCGCAGACAACGGCGAGTGCTGCGGATTATCCCGACGAGATGCCGAAGGCCGATGGATCCGCAAATCCTGCGCCCCCCAAGAAGAAATAAAAATCAAAGGGCGCGGTGTGAAATCGATGGCGGTGTCTCGGTTTTCTGTCTCGCGTCGTGTGAGTGTAATCCGGCTGGAAGGAGTTCGCCGTGTCCCTCGTGGTTCCTCCTATTGATTCTGCGGAGCCTATTCGCGAAGCCGCCAAGTCCTTGTTGGGAACTTTCCAGGCTGTGGCGGGGACCGCCGACGCCATCAGCACAACGTGGAGTGGGTTGGCGTCCGTGTATTCCTCCCCCGAGGAAAGCATTGTTCACAGTGCAATGAACAAGCCAGACAACTATGCCCGCACCGTTCAGGGGCATGCCGACACGATGTATGCGGCGTTGGATGCCTATGCGACTCGCCTGGAGGAGCTGCAGAAGGTGCGGGAGCAGCTTGTTAAAGACATTGCAGATCATGAGGCCAGGCTGGAGGTAACTCCCAAGGACACCGGCATGAAGGTCGATATCCTTCCAAATGGCATGGCCAAGCCGGCCAAGGATCAGAACAACGATGTTGGACCCGAGTTGCTTGAGGAGGCGAATGCTCTGGAACAGCGGGTCAGGCAGTTCGTCACGGATGTCGAGGATGCGCAGCGGGAGTGTGGGAACAAGCTCAACGCCACGTGGGGTGGTGCGCAGTTCGTGCAGGCGGACAAGACGGATGTGAACAATCAACATGTGTACGGCAGCTCATTTGATGGCAAGGAGGAGGCTACCCGTCGTGGCGCCGCCCCGTGGGGAGCGCCGGATGCCTGGAAATACCTGAACGGCCCGGCAAGTGGTATTCGTACGCTGGGAGGGGCGTGGAACAGTTTCTTGGGAAATATCAAGGACTTGAGTGACCTGATTGGAATAGGTGGAGATGAGGGGGCGACGCAAAACAAGCGCAGTGCGTTGTTGAAGTTTGGTGAATATGCCTTCAACTATGCCCAGAATTTATCCCCAGTCGCGCCGTATATACGGGAATTCTTTCCTGAAGAGCAGAAACGCTACGAGGAATCTAGTGCGGCCATGTTCGAAGCCTTGAAAGGCGTGATCAGCTACGACACGTGGGGGGCTGATCCTCATGGCACCATCGGTAGCCTGGCTCCGGATGTTGTTGGAGCTGCTACTGGTGGCTGGATGGGCAGGCTTGGTTTCAAGATGTTGGGGAAGTTGTCTCCGAACCTTGCGCTGAGGATTTCTGATCTCAGGCAGCTTCTTCGTTTGAGGAATATTGGTAATTGGAATCATGATCTGCGTGATTGGTTCCAGAAGTTTGGTCAGATGAGTCCTGATTCTGGGGCTGCTGTGGAGCTGGAGAGGTTGCGGGGCGTCGTCGCGGATGGTGCTCATGGTGGGAAGAGTCCCGATGGTTCGGATGCCACGCCGACTGTTCCTCGGCAGGGGGCGGGGCCGGTTGAGGCCGGGGTGCGTTCTGGTGATGGTGCGGGGTCTGGGGGCGCTGGGTCTCGTGATGGTTTGGGGCATGAGGGTGGTGAGCATCCGCGTGGGGTGGAGGGTCATGGTGGTGCCCGTGATCGCGACGTTGAGTCCCGGCAGGGGGCAGGGCCGATCAAGGCCGGGGCGCGTTCTGGTGATGGTGCGGGGTCTGGGGGTGCTGGGTCTCGTGATGGTTCGGGTCATGGGGGTGGTGGGCATCCGCGTGGGGTGGAGGGTCATGGTGGTGTCCGTGATCGCGACGCTGAGCATGGCGTCCCGAGGCGCAGGGACGCGGAGCATTCGCACGGTCCCGAGGAGCAGATTGGTGATTCTGCACGTAGAAGGACTGATGGTGTTGAGGAGGATGCAACGCCGAGGCGTGCGTTGGATGGTGAGGAAGCTCGCGGGCAGAATCACACCCCAGGGGATGAGAGTGGCCACGATGCCAGTCGCTCTGGAGGTTCGGGGGATTCCTCGCCAGAAGTTCCTGGTGACGAGACCCCGCGTCTCACGCAGACGGATGATGGTCCCCGGTTTGATGAGAACGGCGGAGAGCTTTATGGTGACGATGGTAAGCCGTTGGTTCACGACCGTGGTGATGGGCGTATTCATTATGCGAGTGACCCGGAGGGTACCTACCGTAGCCTTGAGAATGGTAGATGGAAGCTCAAGAACCTTGATGACGGTAAATATGCGAGTGATCTGTATGCAGGTGGCGACAAGGACATAAATTATCCCGCATCGAAACCGTCATATGGTTCTCATGAGTGGCGGGACCCTGATTTGCGTGAGTTGTCGAAGGCCGACAAGGAGGCGTGGGACGCCATTCGGGATCAGGCACGTCATGACAGGGAACTGGCCACTGAAGCCGTGAAGCAGGCGGAAAAGCTCGGTGTCGAGGACGTCGCGAGCAAATCCTACAGGCAAATTGCCGAAGACCTGAGAAAACTTCGCGCTGACCTCGATGATGTTTCTGCGGTTGATGCGCTAGAAGCCAAAGAGGTTTTGGATAAGGCTGCTAAGTCTTTGTCTCGTTTGAGGGGTGCGTCTGAATGGCTGGGGGACCGGGCTGGTTTTCTTCGGAATGAGGATCTGGGGCGTGAAACGATCATCGGCAGACCCGGTGATTCACCTGGCGTTCACGGGTCGCCCGGGCCGGGGAAGTTTGATCAGGTTGCGATCGAAGGCGATAACCGGATTTATTTCGAGGAGAACAAGGGCGGGGATGGTGTGAAATTGGGGGCTCGTGACGTCGAGGCCGGGGGGCGAGCGCAGCAGGGATCTCTTCCTTATCTGGAGGATTTGGTGACCGGGGGTAGGCAAGATCCGCGTATCCTTGAGACATTGAAGAGGATGAAAGCAGATGGAAAGCATGAGGCGTTCTTCAAGAATTTGGCAGAGGGTAAGGTCGAGGTGAAGTATGAAATCGTCAACGCTCGGACGAATGGTGCCGTGAGGACGGGTGAGTTTGATCTTGGAGGTAAGGTCAGAATCAAGTGGGACGGCAAGGGCGATATAGAAGTCATCAAGGAATAAGCCTCATGGAAAGGAGCGGGGTTGTGGATGTATTTGCTGTAGATGAGTTCATCGTTTTGGTGGAGCGTCTGATCGGGTTGCCGTGGCCGATCAGACTTGACCAGTTCGACTCAACGGCTCGGCAAATTGGCTGGTTCTCGACTAATATGCCTGGCTTTTTCGCTGGAAATTTTGCATCAGGGGAACAGCGCATTATGGTCACTAAGGATGAAGATAGGAATATTAGTGTTATTTCGATTCCGTTTTTCAGGCCGGAGTGGGAGGGGTTTGAGGAGTTCGGGTTGGTCAATGATGCTTTCGTTGCTTATGTTGCGGCTGGTGTTGAGGCGTGGGGGAAGCCCTTCGATATCGTCATTGACAGGTATGCGCATGTGGCGTGGAAGTATCCGCAGAATGTGATTGCCGAATTGACTCGGTATGAGCGGTTTGTGGATTTGAGTTTTTATACTCCTCAGGGGATTATGGTGTACTGAGGTGGTGGTGTTTCGGTGTGGGAGTTGATGTGTAGTTGTCCTCGATCATGTTCTGACTAGGGGGTTTCGCTGTTTGCTGGGCTGGCTGTGGGTGGATTTTGAGGGTTTGTTCTGGGTGATCGACGGTTTCTTCCTGCGAGCGACCATTACTATGCTCTCGCGAGGGAGTTGGACGGTAAGGGTGATGGGGCGGTCATCAAGGGGTGTGGATATGGAAAAGGGTGGGGTGTGGATGTATTTGCTGTAGGCGAGTTCGTTGCTTTGGTGGAGCGGCTGATCGGGTTGCCGTGGCCGATCAGACTTGACCAGTTCGACTCAACAGCTCAGCAACTTGGCTGGTCCCCGACCGGTAATACTGGTATTTTCACTGGAAATTTTGCATCAGGGGAACAGCGCATCATGTGCACTAAAGATGAAGGTATGAATGCCAGTGTTTTTTCGATCCCGTTTTTCAGGCCGGAGCGGGAGGGGCTTGAGGAGTTCGGGTTGGTCAATGATGCTTTCGTTGCTTATGTTGCGGCTGGTGTTGAGGCGTGGGGGAAACCCTTCGACATCGTCATTGACAGGTACGCGCATGTGGCGTGGAAGTATCCGCAGAATGTGATTGCAGATTTGATACGGTATGAACGGTTTGTGCATTTGAGATTTTATACTCCTCAGGGGATTCGGGTGTACTGAGGGGGTGGTGTTTCGGTCCGGGAGTTGATGTGTAGTCGTCCTCGAGCGTTCTCTGGCTAGGGGCTCGCTGCTCGGCGGGCTGGCCGTGCGTGAGCTTCTGTGTTTCGAGTGGTGGAAGCGATAACTGGCTGATCGCATGTTGTGCTGACCCGACCCGAGGCTGTGTGTGATTGCGGATCAGTTTCTTACCTGATGCGAACCCCGGCGTATTCACTGCTGACTACTCATGATAGGATGAGATCCTACCTATTTGATCCGAAGTTGGATGAATTTGCCCATACGAGAGAGTGAGGTTGGCTGTGCAGTGGGATGAATTTGAACGAAACTTGTTCCTAAAAATCATGTCCTTCCCGGTTCGCACCATCTTGATCATAAGTTCGGCGGAGCGCGGTGTTCCGTTCATACAATTCGGCGGAATAGATGCTTTTAACACGGGGCGGTTTGCTGGGGACGACACCGACATGGTCGCCGAGTTCTCAGGGGAGAATGGCCGCAAGGACACGGTGACGTTCACCGAGCAGCAGCGGGAAGAATTTAGATCCCTGGGGTTTGAGCCCTTCGGGGATGAAGCGCTCACCTGGGGGCGAAACTTCACGTGGCCCACACCCACCACAACCATCAAAGAAATCGTCCGCGCCTGCGTGATCAGACTCAGGGACATCGGCGGCATCCAGTCGCCCGATCAGCTTTGCTACAAAGCCTGGCGCTACTCCGAGAAGCCGCGGGAATTTGATGATCGTTTCTGTGAAGAACTCGACCCCGGCGATGACGACCTCCAGCTTCCCGAGCTCGGTATCCCCCACGAATGAGGAAACCAACGGTCTGAAAAGCTCTTGAGGCCTCGCGTTCCGTCCCGATCAAGGAGCGATGGGACGGTGATCGCCGTGGACCCTTCCCTCAGCCGGAACCCCCACCAACTAGCATCGTGGAGCCGCCTCGATGTGGCAACGGCGTGACTCACACCAGAAAACTAGGAGCATCCCCAGAAATTTCCGCAACGCCCCCAAGTCTCTTGGGAGTGCGATACGTTCCTTGCAGGAGGTTCCCATGACCGATCACAACCCCCAACCCCCAACGGAGCCGGGCCCCGACTTCCAAACCGGCCCACAGTCTCCACAACCCAACCCCTACGCCCAACCCGACCCAGGCCAGACGCCCCACATGCAGGCGCAACAGCCTCCCGTCCCACCCCAACAGTGGCAGGCGCAACCTCCATACGGATACGGGATGCCTCCCCAACCCTTCCCCTACGCCGCGCCTGGGCCGAAACGTCCCGGCCCCGCGACCGCAGCGGGCGTACTCGGGATCGTCAGCGGCAGCCTGGGGCTCATTGTTTTCCTCGGGACACTCACCACTCTCGCCGGTATCCAGGGCAGGGCAGAAGCCGGGTATTACGGAAACCTCGACAGCCTGATGGTTCTCCTCGGAAGCATCCAGCCCCTCGGGATTCTCGCGACCGCCGTCGCCCTCCTGGTCACGGGCATCACCTTCCTCAAGAGGACCGGATACACCGTCTTGTTCGTGGCGGCGTGCGCCCAGATCATCCTGACGCTGCTCAGCTTGGCGATCAGCACCATCGATCTGAACCTCTCGGGAACCATGAGGGTCGACCCCAATGGCGCAATGGGCGCATACCTGGTGGGAACCCTCTTCCGGGGACTGATCGGCCTGTCGCTCGCCGTGACCACCATCATGCTGCTGCGCAAGCCGGAAGTGAAGCAGTGGGGAAAACGAACCCCGTGACCTGGATCGGGCCGCTCTAGTGCTCCAGCGAGGTCAGTAATTCCGACGACGCGGGGTTTGGCTTCAAGGAGCTGATCGTGAAGGCTGGGTGGGTAGAGTTGAGGGTCATGCGGGCCAGCCTCGAGCAGGCCCTTGGACGCGTTGCCGAGTGATGGGAGCGGAAGATGGCCGAGAGTGGCGCTACCCCGGGTGGAGTCGCTGGCAGAGGGACGCTGGATGATTTCGTGAAAGCCGTTGCCGAGAATCCTGACATCGACTGGAAAAAATACCTGTTCTGGGCGCTCGGGAACAGCGACCTGGTCTCCCGGCTGGAGATCGCCAACTGGATGCTGGATCACGGCGCGGACCCAGCACAGATCGATCCTCGCGGAAAGATCAACGCACTTCACGTCCTGCTCACACAACGCGAACACGACTACCCGGGGGAAGGAAAGCTGCTGCAGCGCCTTCTCGACGGCGGCGCGGACATCAACCTGAAAGCGTCGAAATGGAATGTGCCGCTTCAGGCCATGCTTGACAACCGCAACCTCTCTGACGACCTGTGCGCTCCACTCTATGACGCGATCTTCTCGCACCCCGGGATCGACTGGGACGTGATTGTACGACAAGCCTTCGGGGAACCTGCCTCGCTGAAGAAATCGGTGGAACTCGCCGCGAAGAGACGTCCGGAACTGCACAGGCGGATGTGCGAATACCTGGAGAAGGGCCCCTCGCCCCGCCCAGTTTTCGACTGAGTGGGACGACAGTACCCCTCCACGGTTCTGGCGCCCACAAGCTCAGACCCAGCCAGGGAAAGTGCCACGGACCCAGCCGGCCAGCGCCGGTGGTAGCCGCCTCTCGCCGCCTGATACCCGGCAAGTCCGTAGGCCGTCCCGACACGACCTGGTCGGGTGGTCAGCATCAGCGACTCGCACTCCTCAAGAGGCGTGCAACAAGCCTTGGGCTAGGACAGACCCAGCGCGACGCTGCACTCGTCAACCGCCGTCCATCGCCGGTTTTTCGTCATTTCTCTAGCGCAGCCCTTGAATCTATGGTTAGGGTGGGAGCGGACCTGAGTCGCGTGGGGGGTCGGCAGCGGTCAGATGTAGTTGACACAATACGGGAAGGGCTGTCATGTACTTCAAGATGACAGATGAGGCATTGCCCACGCTGAACAAACAAACTGGTGCCTCACACCAGGACATTGGTTCATTGATCAAGGACTTGATCGCGTCCGTTGCCCCACTGGAAGGCAAGTTCGACGGCGACGGGTACGTGCAGTTTCAGAACTTCAAGCTGAACGCCGACCAGATCACGGTGGATCTGCAGAACGCCTTCGGAGCCGTGGGCGAAGGACAGGCCGGTATGCACACCGCGTTCGTCACGGGCACCGACGAGATGGTGACCAACGCGCGCACCACCGAGGGGTCCGCCGACTACAGCACGGCGAACTTCCACGGCGCCTGACAGCAGGAACCAGACACAAGAAAAATTCGGAGCCGAGGAGGCTGAAAAATGGCTACAGGAATGAATGCATACGACACAGACGCGTCGGAAGCCGTCCAGACCCACATTAATTCAATATGCAATCAGTTGATGTCGATCCTGACTGGGCACAGCACTGATGTGAACAATTTCAACTCCGAGTTCCAGGCGACCGAGCTCGATGCCATGTATGCAGATGTCGAGAGTCGCCTGGGTAAGTCGGGAACCGAGGTAGTGAACATCATCTCCTTGGTGCAGCGGACGTTGAACCTGAACGACGACACGGCCACCCAAACGATGAGCAGGGCGAAAGGGGCAGTCGCCGCCATCCGCTGAGGGCGCATCACCTCGTCCCTGCACCACAAATTTTCTCCGCACTGTCGGGTCTGCCGCGGCATTGTGTCGCTTCTTCGTGCCTGAAAGCAGACCTGACAGGCGGCTCAGGCGTCGCCACAGTGCATGGTGGCCTTCATGCCATGAGCATTTCAGTACCGGTCGTGCGACCTTCCGCGCGGCGTTTCACATCCTCCACGCAACAAGAAACTTTCAGGAGGCCGCCATACCATGGGCAGCTGGGTAATAGATGTGCAGAGTGCTGGGCAAACAGTCCAGAGCGCAGCCGCATCTGCAGAAGAATACGAAACTATCTCCACGCAAGCGACGAGCAGTAAGGACGACTTGGTGGGTGCACTCACGCACTCCGAATTCGTCCACGCCAGACTCGAGATGTGGATGAAGAACTGTGCCTCGCCGGGGATCGAGTGCGTCCAGGGGATGACGGGTGTCGCGCTCCAAGGCACTGCTGAGGCAATCGTCGCCTACAACGAAGGCAGCGTCGAAATGGCGGCCAACGCGCAGAGCACCGCGGCGGCTGCCAACTTCCCCGCCGATATGCCCAAGGGTGGCGGTTCCGCTAGCCCTGCCTCCCCGAAGGAGCACTGACATGGTGATGACACCCTCAGAAATCGACTCCTCCGAACCGATCCGTCAGCGAGCGGGAGAACTGGAGAAGGCCCTGAACAGCGTATCGGCAACGTCCGGCACCATCCGTGGCATCTGGAGTGCGCTGACCACCTCCTACTCATCGCCGGAAGCCAGCACGGTGCACAATGCGATGAACAAGCCCGACCGCTGGGCGCAAACCCTGAAGGGCCACGCCGGGACCATGCGCGCTGCCTTCGACGCCTACGCAGACAAGCTTGACGAGTTGAAGGCGAGACGCGACCAGCTCATCAGAGACATAGCCGCCCATGAAGCAGCAGTCGCTGCGGCGGCCAGGGAGAAAGTAAGTGCCAAGAAGAAGGAAGGGCTCTCTCCGAACAGCTACGCCGGGCCGGGCGGAGCAGTGGTCAATGCCGATGTGGTGGGAGGTCTCACCGCCGACTTGGCGCGTGAGGCGAACGACCTGGAGCGCCGAGTGGAGGAGTTTGAGACCGATCGGGAGAACGCTCAACGTGAGTGTGGCAACAAACTCCAAGCCACATGGGGCGGGCCGCACTACGTGCCGAGCGACAAAACCAGCATCAACAACCCCTACACCTGGGGAACATCGCTGGACGCCAAACGTGACCAGACCAGAACCGGAAAAGCTCCCTGGGGCAGTCCGGATATCTGGAGACTCGCACTAAAAGAGAAAAACGGATGGGGTGCCTTCCGTCTGCTCCAGGGACAAGGAGCGTGGAACAGTGTTGTCGGCAGCTGGAAAAATCTCTGGGAGCTGACAGGTCTGGGCGGGGACCACGGAGCCACCGCATACAAGAGAAGCGGACTGGCGAAACTCCTATCCGACCTTCAACCCCTCTCTACTGCGTTGACACAACCTGTTTTGGGTGCAGCGATGATGGGCAGCGAGAAAGGCCGTCAGAGATACGCGGAGTCCCTCGAGACGGCGGAGGCAATAGGAAAGGGGGCGATCAGCTACGACACATGGTCGACCGATCCTGTCGGAACGTACGGCAGTTTCCTGCCCGACGTGGCGGGCGCAGCGGTCAGCGGTGGCACCGGAGGTGCCGCGAAGCTCTCACTCAAAGCCTTGGGGGCGGTTTCTCCAGGAACGGCTTTGAAGGCTGCACGTGTGCTGAACGTCCTGGATCATGTCGACGGCGGTGCCGTCAGCGACATCCGCAAAGCGGTGGATATCCCGCACGGTTCTCCTGACATACGGAAACTGGAAGCCACCATTGACACTCTTCCGCATGCCAAGGCGGATGGTTCGGGCGTCATCCCAGCCCACCCACACACCGGGCCTGGTCCCATCGAGAACAGGGCAGGTGGCAACCATCACACCATCGACGTCGCCCCCCGCGGAACGGGCGGCATGCATGGTGACGGCAGGAGCCCCCTGACGCTGGGCGATGGTCCCGTGCTCACCCCGAAGAATCACGCCGGTGGAGCAGCCACGCCCCATGAGGTGGCGCCCCGGAGAGCGGCCCCGGATGTCACGAGTCTCCGGCACACCGAGCAGCCAGATGTCTCTCCGGCCAGGAGAGCAGAACAGCCGAACACTGGTGTTGACCTGCCCGATGGGAAAGACACGACACCCCCCACGAGCAAGGCAGTACCCTACGATCCGGATGCTCGGGTTCGCGACACCATCCCTACCAAGGATGCACCACGCGCCTACACCCAGCAGGATGTTGACGATGCTTTCGCCAAGGCGCCTCGTAACGAACACGACCAGCCCGTGGATCACCGCAACGGACGCCCGCTGGAGCTGACGAATTCCTCGGGGAATCGTGCCTGGGTCATGCAGTACGACCCGGAGGCGGCCTCCTGGGTGGCTGAGAACCGTGCCCTCGAACCTGAGGGGCTGCCAGCCACGGGAGAACCCAATTCCTATGGGTACGACGAGAATGGTGACCGTCTTCCCTACGCCAATCATCGTCCGAGTTACACCAACAAACAGATCAAGGACGTATGGGATCTCTCCCGGAAAGAGCAGATCGAACAGATCGAGAAAGGCGAACTGAAACTGAACGTGCCCGAGGATGAAAAGATCCCCGGGAAAGACGAGATCTGGGTGCAGAAACCGGACGACGCCGAGGGACCGGACATTCACTTTGATTCTGAAGGTGGGAAGTGGGCCAAGATCACGTGGAAAAAGGGACAGGATCGCGAGGGTCTCTGGGACATGGGGCACGTACCCGGTCGAGAATACAAAAACTTGCGAGAAGAATACCTCTCCCACCGGATCACCGAGGAAGAGTTCCTGAAGGAATACCGAGACCCGAAAAACTACAGGGTCGAGGATCCCTCCAGGAACAGGTCACACGTTGACGAATGGTGACACGATTCCAAGGCCTGAGGAGATCGACGTCGCCAGCTGAGTCGTGTGTGGCGATTGCGCTGGCGTCGAGGAACTCAGCGCTGCTGTTGCTAGCCTGAGAAAGGCATCCGATACCACGAGAGGACCACGACGATGGAGTTCATTCCCAATGCAGGTGGCTCCCTGGCCACCCGCAACGTCATCGAGAAGAAAGGGGTTGTGCGCTGGATGGTTCGGGAGCCGTCGAGCGCGCCCTACGACAACGGCTGGCAGATCATGAGCCACATCGACACCACCGAGTACCTCAACGATCCGTCGAACTGGCAGATCGTTGACTTCAACGACCTGTGCGCCATCGAACCTGCCCTCATCGGCATCTGGGACATGCCCGTCGGCTCCGACCTGCAGATCGTGCGTGACGAGATGGGCATCCGGATCGTCGACACCCCCACGGGTCGCGAAATTCCGGTCGAGAACTTCTACGTTCCCCCGTCCCAGCGCGCGAAGTGACCGGGCGGCTGGCCCCGTGCCGGGTCAGCCAGCAGAGGTGGTTTCGATACGGACTGCACCTTCGTTGTGGTCCGACCCACCAAACTTCGCAAGGGCCTGACATGACGAGGCGCTGTGTGCCCGACCACCTGCCGGGAACACAGCGCCTCGTTCCTGCGTCAGCTCCTAGCTCCTGGTGTAGTGAGCCACGTAGTCGATCTGGATATCGGATACCTGCGGGGTGAGATCCCCCGGGACACCGCCGTCGACGGTCTCAGTGTGGCTCTGCTTGCCGTTGGGGTCCATCGCTCCTGTCTGCACACCAAACCACATCTGCGTGTCGGTGACGTTCGGCTGATCGATCCGGCCCCACTCCTTGCCGTCAAGGGTGAAGATGATGTGATCGTGCTCCACGATCACGCCGTAGGTGTGCCAGCCGGTCATGTCCTCGTGGTCGACGAACTTGTGGTCCTGCTTGTCGTCGGAATCCCAGTGGTAGGTGCCCATGATCTCGGGTCCGTTGACTCGCCCCTCGGCGAAGTCGATCTCCGGGGGCCAGGTCTTGTTCTTCGGCCACAACAGGAAGACATAGCCGATGCCCTTGGACTTCGGGAACTTCGCGCGAACCTCCCAGCGGCCACGCGAGGCCGAGAAAGCCTTCGCGGTGCTGGTGCCCCCGGCGTACCACTTGCCGTCCTTGTACTCGGTGCGCACGATCAGCTCCCCGTTGCGCACGAACGTGTTGTTGTCGGACATCACCCCCATGGCGCCGTGCCCCACCTCGGGTTCGCCCCAGCCGTAAGGCTCCCAGCCCAGCTCCTTGAGGGATGCATCGAAGCCCTCGAAGTAGTCGATGTTCCACCCGTTGATCTCGACATCGGAGCGGTTCTGGCCGGATGATCCCTCGGAAACCTGCTGCGGCGCTGCAGACCCGGCTGCCGGGGACTGATTGGACGCGACCGGGGTGTTCAGGGGTGAACGATCGCCTGAACCCCGCGACACGGAGGACATCGTTGCAGTCGGTGATTCGCTCGCCGACGACGTGGGAGCTCCGGTCGATGATGACTCGGTGGTTGCTGACTCGCTCGCCGTGGGCGTGCTGTCGCTACTCGTGATTTCCGATGCCGGCGTAGCTGTTGCCTGTGCGCCGACGAGCCCGCTCGGGGTGGGTGATGCTGCCTTCGGAGTGACCCTGCTCGAACGGAGAGAAGCCGGGTTCGCGGTCACATCCTGGGTGGCGCCGTGGGGTTGTAAGAACAACCCTCCTGTGATCGTCGCGGCCGCGAGGCCCAGAGCCATCAGGGGTCGAGTTATTCGGTTTGGTATCAAGGTCCCTCTCCTTAACGGTACGGGAAAACCCTAACGGGTGATCGTGCTTCACCCAACCCCTAGTGACTCCACAAGCGTGTGTGACCCCACCGGGCGGGAGCGACACGCTACGATTCAAGTAACGAGCGGGTCGGGGGGTCGGTAGGGCACCCGCAGGTTCTTGAGAGCCCGGTGAGAAGCTGATGAGACCGCACATTTCCGTTTGTATCCCGGTCTACCAGGGTGCACCAACCCTGGCGGCGACCCTGCGGTCGGTGCTGGCGAGCGAGAATGCTGACTTTGAGGTGGTGATCCGGGACAACGGCTCGACCGACGGCACCAGTGGCGTGGTCGCAGGGTTTGACGACCCGCGCATCCGATACATCCGCTCCGAAGGAACCCTTCCGCTGCCGGCCAACTGGCGCGCAACCGTCGGGCAGGCCCGTGGGGAGCTGATCAAGGTGCTGTGTGCCGACGATCTCATCAGCCCGGACTGCCTCGCATCCCAGGCCGCGCTCCTGGAGGATCCGACGGTCGCCCTCGTCGCATGCCGCCGCAACTTCATCGACGGTAATGGCGATGTTCTCAACCGCAACGCGGGCCTGCCGGGCCTGTTGGGCCGCCATGGTGTCTCCGAGGTCGCCAGGAAGGCTGTTCGATTCGGGATCAACCCGGTCGGAGAACCTGCCTGCGTGATGTTTCGCCGCAGGGACTACGACGCCATCGGCGGGTTCGACGGCGCGATCGTGTTCGCCATGGACATCGACGCCTGGCTGCGGATCCTCACCCGCGGCGACATGATCGGCCAACCCGAGGCCCACGCCGCGTTCCGCATGTGGACGGAGTCGTTCTCCAACAGCCACAACCGGCAGCAACTCGGCGAACACCTCCGGTTCTTCAAACAGGTCGCGAACAACCCCCGCTACGAGATCCCGACTGTCCTGCGTCACCTCAGCCCCGCGACGGCTCGCGTCTCCTGGCGTGCCTGGGCGGTGCGGCAGTGGTTGTGGGGCAGGAGGGGAGCCCGGGGTCAGGCCGTTTGGAGGCGTCGCAAACCCAGGAAGAACGGCACCAAACAGCAGCAAGAGAACGCGAACCGACCGATCCTCCAGGCCGGCTCCTGCGGGGCCAGGATCGATGCGACACAGCCCACCACTGCGACGACGATCAACGCCACCACCGGCCAGGCAACCCGGACCGAGGCGTGACGTCGCGTCACCGCGAACCGCAGCACCACCGCCTGTGAGAACAACGCCAGGAACGTCGCGACCGCCGTGCCATCGAGCCCGAACGGCACGATGAGCGCGAAGGTCGCGGCTATCTTGACCACTACCGCCACCACCGAGGCCCACGCCAACGGCACCGACCAGCGGATCGTGATGAGCATCTGGCTGCTCGCCGCCGCCGCCGCGACCGGGAAAGCGGCCAACCCGATCAACGCGACCACCGAGACCAGGTCCTCCTGCGCGTAGGTGGCAGGAGCGAAGATCTGCAACAGCGTGGGGGCCGCGACTGTGACGCCGAGCACCGCCCACGCCACCAGCGAGAACACGCCGTCCCGGGAGGTTGCGATCACCCGCCACCGTTGGGCGTCGTCGACGACATTCTTCAGGCGCGGCAACCAGGCGCGGTTGGTGAACGTCAGCATGAGCGTGACGACGTTGCCGATGGTGAACGCCACCTGGTAGCGCGCCACCTGCACTTCGCCCAGCATGCGTTGGATGATGAACCGGTCCCCGGCGGTGAGCAGGAAAGTCGACAAACCGGCGAGGGCCAGCGGAATCCCAAGACGCAGTCCACGACGCAACGTCTCCTTGTCGAACAGCCCCGCCAGCCGCGGCCTGGTCCACACCAGCCCCAGCGTGAGCGCGACCACCTGCCCGATGATCCCGCCCAGCGCGTACACTTCCGCGGTGCGCTCCCAGGTGAACAGCAGCACCAGACCGAGCAGCAGACCACCCACCGTCGAGATCAACGACACAGTGGCGAACCGTGCGAACCGGTCCTCGGCCTGCAGCAGCGACAGCGACAGCATCACCCCCACGCCAGGGGCGGTCCAGCCCAGCGTGATGAGCACCAGCGTGTAGCTGGAGAATCCCAGCGCGGGCGCCCACAGCGGCGACAGTAACGCGATGCCTCCGACGATGAGCACGTCGATGGCCAACCCGGCGGCCAGCAGCCCTCGGGCGCGGGCCGGGTCGGCGTCCTCCACCCGCTGCATCTCCAACGCCTGGTCCAACCCGAGTACGGTGAGGACGATCAACAGCTGGTAGAGCGCGATGGCCGCCGACAACGACCCGAATGCCGCCACCGGCA
>ERZ773079.478-NODE-478-length-26310-cov-7.739440_pt1 | contig 26310 bp, 22 predicted proteins | sample MGYA00511355_ERZ773079 | MGnify/ENA primary metagenome ERZ773079 (study PRJEB29015, sample SAMEA2737979) | human oral metagenome | biome: human oral; feature: human-associated habitat; material: dental | place: China | collected 2117 ... | reverse complement strand
TACGGCGGCGACATCAGCCGTAAGCGCAAGCTGCTCGAGAAGCAGAAGGAAGGCAAGAAGCGCATGAAGTCCATCGGCCGTGTGGACGTGCCGCAGGAAGCCTTCATCGCTGCGCTGACCTCCGACGTCCCGACGGGCAAAAAGTGAGCGAGGATCGGATGAACGAGGCCGGGGGTCGTCGTCCGGGTGAGGCTCCCGAGGGCACGGTCTTCATGAGCCGCACGAAGTCTTTCACGCGACGCACTCGCGAACTGCCCGCGAACCTCGCGCGCACGTGGGAGGCGCACGCGCACCGCTATGTGGTCGAGCCGCGTCGCGGCGTTGGCTACACGACGGTCGCGCAGGATTTCACGCTCGATCTGGCTGAGTTGTTTGGACGCAGCGCTCCCGTGACGCTCGAGATTGGCTCGGGCACGGGCGAGCAGATCGTCGCTGCTGCGGCTGCCCATCCCGAGCGTGACTTCCTCGCCCTTGAGGTGTGGGTTCCGGGCATCGCCAAGCTCGTGTCCAAGGCGGTCGACGCGGGTGTGGATAACATTCGCGTGATCGAAGCCGATGCTGCTCAGGCCCTTCCCATCATGCTGGGGGACGCGTGCCTGGACGAGGTCTGGACGTTCTTCCCCGATCCGTGGCGTAAGGCCCGGCATCGTAAGCGTCGCCTCGTCTCCGATTCGTTTACCCTCGAGGTGGCACGCCTGTTGCGCGACGGGGGAGCGTGGCGCCTGGCCACCGACTGGGACGACTATGCGTGGCAGATGCGAGACGTGATCGAGGCCTGCGAGCTTTTCGACAACCCACACGCCGGGGAGCGCCCGGATCCGGGTGATCCTGAGCCTGAGCGTGGCGGATTCGCCCCCCGTTTCGAGGGACGCGTTCTCACGCACTTTGAGACCCGAGGCATCGATGCGGGCCGCCACGCCCATGACATCGTCGGCATTCGTCGTCCCCGTGGCTGACGTCGAGAGACGCGGAGTGTACCGGTGAGCCCCGCCCAGCCTGAGGGGGAGCGCTGGCCAGCCGACGGATCGCTCGACCCCGGCCTCGTCGAGGCCGATCGCGGTCGTCCGCTGTCCCTGTACGTGCACGTCCCTTTCTGTCGCGTGCGCTGTGGGTATTGCGACTTCAACACGTACACGGTCGGTTTCGGTCCGGGCGCGCAGGTGGGAGACTACGCGCCCTCCGTTCTTGCCGAGGCTGCTCTGGCGTCTCGGGTCATGTCCGAGGCGGGGCTCCCCACGCGCCAGGCGCGGACGGTATTTTTCGGTGGCGGTACTCCGACGATGTTGGATGTCGATGAGTTGACCGAGATCCTCGCAGGCCTGCGTGAACGCATCGGTATTGCGCCGGGTGCGGAGGTGACCCTCGAAGCTAACCCCGACACGGTGACGCGTGATGGACTCGCGCAACTGGCTGACGCTGGGTTTACTCGAGTGTCCTTTGGTATGCAGTCGGCTGTGCCGAAGATCCTCGCGACCCTGGATCGCACGCATACGCCCGAGCGGGTTCCCCTCGTCGTTGAGTGGGCGAAGGAAGCGGGCCTGTCGACCTCGGTGGATCTTATCTACGGAACCCCCGGGGAGAGCCTGGCGGACTGGGAGACATCCCTGCGTGCCGCCCTGTCGTACGAGCCTGACCACATCAGCGTCTACGCGCTTGTTGTCGAGGAGGGGACGAAGATGGGGGCGCAGGTGGCCCGGGGAGAGCTGCCGACCCCCGATCCGGATGATGAGGCTGCCAAGTATGAGCTCGCCGATGCCCTCCTGGGCGAGGCGGGATACGCGTGGTACGAGATTTCGAACTTCGCGCGCATCACCGAGGCGGACCGTGCCTCGGGAGGGCCATCGACCTTCTATGACCGCGCCTCCTGCCATAACTTGGCCTACTGGCGGGACTGGGATTGGTGGGGCTTTGGGCCGGGAGCGCATTCGCATGTGGGGCGTATGCGCTGGTGGAACGTGAAGAACCCGGGAGCCTATGCGGGGCGTCTGAATGCTGGACAGTCTCCTGCTTATGCTGGCGAGGTTCTCGACGTGGATGCGCGCGAGCTGGAGCGTGTCATGCTGGGTGTGCGTACGTCCGAGGGTGTTGAGATTGAGGGACTGCCGGGCCTGTCACTGCCTGAAGGAACGCGTGGCTCCTCCGATGGGCGTATCGCCGCGCTCATTGCGGATGGACTGATCGATGGGGCTTGCGCTCTCTCCGGGCGCGTTGTCCTCACGCTGCGCGGCCGTCTCCTCGCGGACTGCGTGACCCGCGAAATTATGGGGTACTGACGGTCATATGCTGCCTATGTGGCGGAATATGCCTCTGGTGGTAAACATTATTGTGCAACCCCGTGATCCACGATGGAACTTGTATATCCTATGATACAAGTAGATCTGTGGAAATGGTTGTCTGCTGTATGACACCGGGTTGGCGTGTGCGATGTGACAAGCTAGCATTACGTCGCAATACTGTTGACATCATGGTTGAAATATGTTTGCCTAGATGTGTCATGTGAAGCTGAGTAATTTGCAGGGTTCCTCCATGAGGGGGCTTGTGAAGAGCCGTATACAAGGAAAAGTGTGGTACTGTGACTCTTCGTTACGCCGTCATTGCTGACATCGTGGGCTCTCGTACGCTGACCAATCGTGCAGAGGCTCAGAGAATCTATGAGGATGCTCTTGGGGATGCGAGTGAGGGGCTCGCGCTACTGCAGGCGCCTTACCCGACGGTCGGTGACGAATTCCAGGCTGTGGCGTACACGCTGGAGGATGCTCTTCTCCTGACGTTGCGCGCGCAGCTTCTGCTTCCCCCACAGCTTCAGCTTCGCTTCGGAATTGGTGCGGGACGAATTGAGGAGTTCTCCTCGGGTGTTCATCGTCAGGCTCCGGCGCGGTTGCGTGGTACGGAGTCGGCGCAGCTTCAGGATGGCTCAGCTTGGTGGGCGGCCCGCGCTGCGATCAACCGTGCGCATGACGTGCAAGATTCCTCGAATCCGTTCATCCGCACCTGGTTCATGGCACACGCCTCTGTAGAGTCGTCCTTCCCGAGCCATTGCCAGACCTGCATCAACGCGCTGCTGAGCCTGCGTGATCATGCGATCCTCAAGCTCTCTGCGCGTCATCGCCGTATCACCGCTGCGCTGCTTCTCGGTAAGACCCAGGTGGAGATTGCTCGGGCAGAGAAGCTCTCGCAGCAGGCCGTTTCTGACTTCGCCCGGGGCACGGGGGTGGGGTTGATCCAGTCGTCACTCATCATTGCGGAGGCCGCACGTGCATGAAGTCCTTCTCCTGGGCATCGCTGCCTCGGAGCTGACCGTCCTCCTCACGTCAGACCCTCGACGTTGGTCGCGGCGCCTGTCGCTCTTTCTGACGCTGCTCCTCGCGGTGATCTGCTACGCGTGGTTCATCCTCGGCGTCAGTGCGCTGGCAAATGTGCTCGGCGCGACGCTCGCGATCATATGGTTCGCGTGGGACCTTGTTGACCCCTCCGCGCGGGGTGTGATCGCCCGCTGGGCGTTCGCCTCCGTCGGTTTTGTCGCGCTCCTGAGTGCGGAACCGACCGAGTTTCCGATGCTCTCGCTGCGCTCCGGACGTCCGATCGACCTGATCATCGCGGTGCTCTTCCTCGTGACGGGTCCGGGCAATCACCTCATCACCGCCATTTTACAGTGCGCGCGTGGGCGTGGGTCCGATCCGGTTCCCGGGTGGATTAATGCGCCCGTCCTGCCGGCGATGCCCGCGTCGCTGCCGGATGATGATGAGGGAGCGTGCGAGGAATCGGACGCCGTCGAGCCTCCCCTGATCTCGGGTGCGTTGCCCATCGTCGCCGGTCGCACAGAGGATGAGGGCGAAGTGACGGCATTGCGTGGTGGCCGCTGGATCGGCCCGCTTGAGCGTCTGCTGATCATCGTCTTGGCTGGGGCTGGCGCAGAGGTCGCGATTGCGGCAGTCGTTGCCGCCAAGGGCGTCATCCGTTTTCCTGAAATTTCGCAGGATTCGACGGGGGAGAAGGCTGAGGAATTCCTTATTGGCTCAGTGTCCTCGTGGATTTTGGCTGCCCTCGTGTCGATGCTCATTCACGCCGTGAGCCTGCACTGAGCGGTTGTGCCGCTAGAGTAAGCCGGGTGAATAGCTCAGATCCCTACGGCCGCAACATCTTCGCGCATGACCCGCATCGCGACGGGCCGGGGGCGAGGCGTCCGCGCTCTCAGGCAGTCCATGTCGAGATCGGCATGGTCTTGGAGGACGTCGCCTCCGGTTGGGTCGGCGCCGTGACGCGTGTGGAAAAGTCTGGCGGTGTTCACCTCGTGGAGCTGGAGGATCGGCGAGGAGTGCGTCGTTCCTTCCCTCTCGGCCCCGGTTTTTGGCTGGAGGGTCGTCCCATTGAGGCGCTGCCGCCGCGCCCGGCCCCTGCCCGGGCCTCGTCCGGCACGCAGGTCAGCGCGTCGGGACGCCGCATCACGAACTCCGGTTCGTTCGCCCCCACCTCGAGCGGCCCCAAGGTCGCGAAGCGCTCGCGCATCTGGGTGGAGGGGCGTCATGATGCCGAGCTCGTGCAGCACGTGTGGGGCGAGGACCTGGCCGAGGCGGGCATTGCTGTGCAGCTCCTCGAAGGCGTTGACAACCTCGAAGCGATCTTGGAGGTCTTCGGGCCGACGGATACTGCGCGCGCGGGTGTTCTGGTCGATCACATGGTTCCCGGGTCGAAGGAGTCTCGCATCGCCGAGGCCGTGTCAGCTCGTTGGCCGGGTGCGGTTCTCGTCCTCGGCCATCCTTTCGTTGACATTTGGCAGGCCGTCAAGCCGGCCCGTGTTGGGCTTGAGCGGTGGCCGGATATTCCGCGCGGTATCGATATCAAGCATGGGACGCTTGATGCCCTCGGCTGGCCGCATGCCGACCAGCGTGACATTGCGATGGGGTGGAAGCGGATCCTGTCGACCGTGCGCACCTATCGCGACCTCGAACCCGCGCTGCTGGGTAGGGTGGAGGAACTCATCGACTTCGTGACGGTGCCCTGGGCGCAGTAAAGGTCGCCCTGCGATGTGATGGTGACCGCCCCGTGTGAAGGTTCGCGCAGGGCGCACGAGTCGTTGCGCACTACGCTCGCCTCTCGCGAAGGACCGGGGGTAGCATTGGCACTCAGGAAGCATGAGTGCCAAGCAGGGAGGGAGACGGCATGACACGCACGAGTGCACAGGACCGCCGTCTTGACGTCCTGCGCGCCATCGTCACCCAGTACGTAGCCAACCGCGAACCCGTCGGTTCCAAGGCGATTGCCGCCGGGGGGCTCGGCGTTTCCTCGGCGACGATCCGCAACGACATGGCGGTGCTTGAGGAAGCCGGGCTCATCTACCAGCCTCACACCTCCGCCGGGCGTGTGCCGACCGACCGCGGCTACCGAGTGTTCGTCGACCGGCTCGCCGAACTCAAGCCCATGAGCGGTCCCGAGCGCCAGGCCCTTGAGACGTTCCTGTCCGAATCGGTCGACATCGACGATGTCGTGGAGCGCTCGGTACGCCTCCTCGCACAGGTCACGCATCAGGTGGCCCTCGTCCAGTACCCGGGCGCGCGCGTGCGTCTCCTCAAGCACTTCGAGGCGATTGATCTGACGCCGGGCCGCGTCCTCGTTGTCGTCATTACCGCCGACGGCGAGGTTGGGGAGCGCACGTTGAGCCTGCACGCGCCCCTCGACGATGGCCAGTTGCACGAGGCCTGTGAGCACCTGCGACGTCACTGCGACGGCGCCACGTCAGCGACCGTACAGGCATGTGTCGATGCGGCGACCGCCTCTGCTCGCTCCGACCTCGTCGGGACGGTCGCCGCGATCGGCGCCGCCCTCACCGACGTCCTCAGCGGGCAGAGTGAGTCGAAGATCGTCGTCGCGGGCGCCGCGAACCTGGCGAGGGGAGCACTCGACTTCCACGACATCGCGCCGGTCCTGGACGCCCTCGAAGAGCAGGTCGTTCTCATGCGGCTCTTCGCCGAGGCCGACCCGGGTGATGACGTGCACGTGAGTATCGGTACGGAAAACCCCCACGACGGCCTGGCAGAGGCAGCTGTCGTCACCGGAACCTACCGGGCGGGTGCCGATGAACAGGGGGGTTGCGCCCACCTGGGCATTGTGGGCCCCATGAGGATGGACTACGCGCGCACCATGAGCTCGGTACGAGCCGTGGCCGCCTACCTGTCGCGCTACCTCGCGCAGGAAACCAACAGCTAACTCGGCCGTGCGTCGAGCATGATGACGATGAACGAACGACCCCACGAGAAGAAAGAGCAAGCGTGAGAGACTACTACGAGGTCCTCGGCGTCGCCCGTGACGCCAGCCAGGACGAGATTAAGAAGGCCTACCGTAAGCTCGCCCGAAAGCTGCACCCCGACTACGCGGGCGCAGACTCGGAGGAAGCCTTCAAGGAGCTGTCCGTCGCCTACGAGACGCTGTCGGATCCGGAGAAGCGCCAGATGTACGATATCGGCGGCCCGGACGCGCTGCGTGGCGGCGGCGCTGGCGCAGGTGCGGGCTTCGGCGGTTTTTCTGACATTTTCGAAGCCATGTTTAGCGGTGGCTTCGGCGCATCGGCGTCGGGTCCGGCGTCGCGCGTGCGTCGCGGTAAGGATCGCCAGGTTGTCGTTGACATCACCCTGGAGGACGCGGCTTTCGGCGCGGCCAAGGAAGTGGCCTTCGATACCTATGTTCTGTGCGAGGCCTGCCATGGCTCGATGTGTCAGCCGGGCACCTCGCCCACGCAGTGCACGACCTGCCACGGCTCGGGTTTCGTGACTCAGATCCAGAACTCGCTCTTCGGTCGCATGCAGACGCAGGCACCATGTCCGACCTGTCAGGGCTACGGCGACACGATCGCCACGCCCTGCACGGAGTGCTCGGGTGCCGGACGCGTGCGCACGCGCCGCACCCTCAACGTCAACATCCCCGCCGGCGCCAGCGAGGGCACGCAGATCCGCGTGAGCGGCGAGGCCGAGGTCGGCCAGGGCGGTGGCCCGAACGGCGATCTCTACCTGTTGATCCGCGAAAAGAAGCACCCGGTCTTTGACCGTCGAGGGGACGACCTGCACACGTGGATCACGATCCCGATGACGACGGCTGCCCTGGGCACCGAGTTCGAGCTGGAGACCCTCGACGGCAAGAAGACTGTCACGATCAACCCCGGTACTCAGCCGAACGACGATATCGTTCTGGAAGGGTTGGGCGTCGGACACTTGCAGCGCTCGGGCCGCGGCTCGATGCATGTGCACGTTGACGTCCAGATTCCGAAGAAGCTCGACGACAAGTCGCGTGAGCTGCTCGAGGAGCTGGCGAAGGTGCGTGGCGAGGTGCGCGTGGAGCCACACCGCCAGCAGGCCTCGTTCTTTGACAAGCTCCGCGACACCTTCATGGGGTGATGCGCCGTGACGCTGCCCGTTTTCCTCGGCTCGGACCTGACCCCGGTCCTTGAGTCCCTGTCAGTGGGGGACAGTGCGTGCCTCGGGGGAGCCGAGGGGCGTCATGCTGCTTCTGTGCGCCGCATCGGCGCGGGGGAGTGGGTTGACGTCGTCGATGGGTGTGGTCTGCGCGCGACCTGCGAGGTCAGCGGGAGCGATAAGTCCTCGCTGCATCTTGTGGTGCGCGAGTTTGTGCGCGAGGATGCTCCGAGTCCCGAGGTGATCCTCGTTCAGGCGCTCGCCAAGGGCGGGCGCGACGAGGCCGCCGTCGAGATCTGCACCGAAATCGGCGTCGACCGGGTGATTCCCTGGGCGTCGCAGCGCGCGATCGTCCAGTGGAAGGGGCCGAAGGCCGACAAGGGGCGCGCGAAGTGGGAGGGCGTCGCCCGTGCGGCCGCCAAGCAGTCCCGCCGTGCCTTCATCCCGGTCGTTGAGGGCGTCAAGGATAGCCGCGAGCTGGCCTCCTGGGTTTCCTCCCTCACGCACGAGGCCGGGGTTGCCTTCGTCTGCCACGAGGAAGCGACGGATTCGCTCGGGGCCGCTCTCGCCTTGGTTCAGCAATCCCGTACGGACGGGAGTCTGCCTGCGCGCATCGCCCTCATCGTGGGTCCTGAGGGCGGCATTGGGCCCGAGGAGACCGCGCAGCTGGTGGACGCGGGTGCCCGCACGATTGGGCTGGGAGACAACGTCCTGCGTTCCTCCACGGCCGGCGCGGTCGCTCTTACGCTGATCCGCGCCGCCGCGGGCACATACTAGGAGCCTTCAGCTCTGGAAGCCCGTGATCCGCGCGCTCAGCGTGTAGCTCTTGCCCGGACCCAGCGCGACCACGTCCGTGCCGGTGTTGAAGGCGTTGGGCGGGCAGCTCATCGGCTCGACGGCCACGCCCACGCGGCCGATGTAGTCCGCCGAGTAGACCTGCAGCCAACGCGCATCCGAGGATAGGGACACGCCCACGCCCGATGCGGGATCGCGGAGCTTCACGGTCCATGTGCCCTTGGGCAGGCCAGCGAAGGCGTGGTCCAGCCGGGAGCCGCCGATAAGGACGGGGGAGTGGAAATCCAAGCCGAACGCTGCCACGTCGTGGGCGGCGACGGGGATCATGGAGGCGTTGGCCTCGTAGATGATAGACGCGGGGTTGTGGAGCTCCAGCTCGTCTGCTCGTGCGTCGTCGACGGCGAGGTAGGGGTGGAAGCCGACGCCGTAGGGGGCGGTGCCCTCGCCGATGTTCGTCGTGGACAACTCGACGGTGAGGCCCGCGTCCGGATCCAGGCTGTAGCGCGCGGATGCAAGAAGTGTCCACGGGTAGGAGTAGCGCGCCGCGATGAGCGTCGTCAAGATGACCGAGTAGGCATTGGCCTCGGCAATCTCCCACTCCTGGAAGGCCACGAAACCGTGGAGGGACGTGCCGAAAGTGGGCTCGTCGACAGGCAGATCGTAGGTGGTGCCCTCCCACGTGTACGAGCCGCCCGCGATGCGGTTTGGCCACGGCATGAGGACCTTGCCGAGATAACCAGGAGGGCATTCGCCGACGCTGTGAGGGACGACCAGGTCGTGCCCGCGGTAGCGCAAGCCCGCCAGGCCTGCGCCGACGGTGACGATCCGTGCCTCGTAGTCTCCAGCCTGTAAAACTATCTCGCGTCCCGAGGCGCCCCGATTCACCATTGATGCTCCTTCGCATTCACTGAACATGAATAACACTCATTCTGAACGGAGTTGAGTCGTCTGGGTCACTGGCTCAAGCGTATCCTGATAGAGAATGACTCTCGATTGAAAGGAATGCCTCGTCCTATGGCACACGAGATCACAGACGAATTTGTCGCCTCTCTCCACGCATCCTCAGACTCCGCCCGCGCGGTCGCACGCAACGCCGTCGCCCACGCCGGCGTCGAGCCGGTCGCCTTCGACCGCGCCAAGGTGGTCGCCACACCCACGGTCGTGTCCCACAAGGTGGACGACTGGAAGGTGACGTCTCAGAAGAAGTCCGGCCGCTGCTGGCTCTTCTCCTCCCTCAACCTGCTGCGTTCGACGACGCGCACCCACCTTGGCCTCAAGGACTTTGAGTTCTCGCAGAACTACGTGCTGTTCTGGGACAAGTTCGAACGCGCCAACTTCTTCCTCACCGACATCATCGCCACCGCGAAGACCGAAGAGCTTGACGGTCGCCTCCTGCAGTTCCTGCTCGGCGACGTGCTCTCCGACGGCGGCCAGTGGGACATGGCGGTCTCCGTCTACCTCAAGCACGGCCTCGTCCCCAAGGTCGCGATGCCCGAGACCGAGTCCTCCAGTCACACCGCCCCCATGAACGCCCGCCTGAAGGTCGTTCTGCGTCGCACCGCCCTTGAGCTGCGTTCTCTCGTTGAGGCCGGTGCCTCCGAGGAAGAGATCCGCGAGGTCAAGGAGGCCGCCCTGGCCGACGTGTGGCGTATCCTCGTCATCTGCCTGGGCGAGCCCCCGGCCTCCTTCGAGTGGGAGTGGCGCGACGACAAGGGCGAGTTCCACCGTGACGGCGTGCTCACCCCGCGTGAGTTCTACCAGCGCTACGTGGACGTGGATCTCACGCAGTACGTGTGCCTCGTCGACGATCCGCGCGCCGAGCACCCGAAGGGCCACACCCTCACGGTCGATCACATGGGCAACGTCGTCGGCGGCCGCCCGATCCTCTACGTGAACACCCCGGTTGAGCAGATCCGTGAGATCACGGCCTCCGTTCTTGCTTCGGGCCGCGCCGTGTGGTTCGGCGCCGACTGTGGCCAGCAGTCCGATCGCGCCTCCGGCCTCTTCGTTGAGGGCCTGTACGACTACGACAACCTCTTCGGCGTGGACTTCTCCACCTCGAAGGAGCAGCGTGTCAACACCGGCGAGTCCGCGATGAACCACGCGATGCTCTTCACCGGCGTCGACATCGACGAGGACGGCAACGCTCGCCGCTTCCGCGTGGAGAACTCCTGGGGCGAGGACCACGGCGACAAGGGCTTCTTCACGATGGACGCCGCATGGTTCAACGCCAACGTCTTTGAGGTGGCCGTGCACGTGGACGACCTGCCTGAGGACCTGCGCGCCGCCATCACCGAGGACCCGCAGCACCTGCCTGCGTGGGACCCGATGGGCGCGCTGGCATGAGCCAACGAGCCTGACACGCCGGGCGGGGCGTGAGCATCGTCCCCGTTCGCAATATGGTCTCCCTGAGCACGGGGCGGGTGGAGTGGGACAATTGTTCCGCGATACCCGCCCCGTTATCTGTGGAGGACACATGAGCACTGACGTGACCCGCGACTTTGCGTTCGGCCTGCCCAAGGCCGAGCTGCACCTGCACCTGGAAGGTACCCTCGAACCCGACCTGAAGCTGGCCCTTGCCCGTAAGAACGGCGTCGACATTGGTCAGAGCACCGTTGAAGAGGTGCAGGCCACCTACCAGTTCAACGATCTCACGTCCTTCCTGGCCGTCTACTACCCGGCCATGGATGTCCTCCAGAATGAGGACGACTTCCACGACCTAGCGGCCGCCTACTTTGAGCGCGCCCGCGCTAACGGCGTCGTTCGCGCCGAGTGCTTCTTCGACCCGCAGGCCCACACCTCGCGCGGCATTGCGATCGAGACGGTCATCCGCGGTTACTACCGCGCCGTCGTCGAGGCGCGCGAGGCGGGCCTGTCCGCCGACCTGATCCTGTGCTTCCTGCGCGATATGAGCGCCGAGTCCGCGCTCGAGACCCTCCAGGCGGCCCTGCCGTACAAGGACATGTTCATCGGTGTCGGTCTGGACTCCGACGAGCGCGATAACCCGCCCACCAAGTTCGCTCGCGTCTTCGAGCTTGCTCGCGAGGCAGGCCTGCACGTGACGATGCACTGCGACATCGACCAGATCGGCTCAATCGATAACATCCGTGCGGCCCTGACCGAGCTGGGTGCTGAGCGCCTCGACCACGGCACGAACATCGTCGAAGATCCCGAGCTGGTCGCCTACGCGCGCGATCACGGTATCGGCCTGACCTCGTGCCCGCTGTCCAATTCGTTCGTCACCGAGGAGATGAAGGGCAAGGAGATCATCGAACTGACCGCCGCCGGCGTCAAGGTCAGCCTCAACTCCGACGATCCCGCCTACTTCGGCGGCTACATCGGCGACAACTACCTGGCGTTCGCCGAGCGCTTCGACCGCAGCCGCGCGGACCTGGAGCGCATCGCCCGCAACTCCATCGAAATCGCTTGGATCTCGGACGAGAAGAAGAGCGAGCTGCTCGCCCGCGTCGATCGCTTCGTGTCTGAGAACTGATCGGCGGTGGACGAGGCCGGGGCACTGAGGGCGCACACGCGCGGACCATCCCCGGCCTCGTCGTTCGTGGGCGAGCGCTAGTCTCAAGCCGTTCGGAGAGTGGACGCCCGCTGTCACAATTGGCCACCCCGTGAACGCGCCGCGCACCGCGTAGACGAGACTGCCATGATAGGAACCATGACGAACCACACGAAGCCGACGTTGTTGATTTCCAACGTCCTGCCGGCACGCCCGGGGGACGAGGCATACAACAACATCTGCATGCGTCTGTGGGATCGTCTCCTCCAGGCCGCGCTGCCGACCTGGAACGTTATTCGCGAGTACGCGCAGGAAGACGGTGCCGAGGGTGCAGCCCTGCGCGCCCAGCACGCGGACGCCATCATCATCATGGGCGGCGAGGATGTTCACCCCAGCCTGTATGGTGCCTCTCAGGGATATCAGGCCGAGGGACGCCACTGGTACCGCGCTGACCGCGGACAGATCGCCCTCGTCGACTACGCCGTGCGCACGGGCACCCCGCTCCTGGGGATTTGCCGCGGCATGCAGATCATCAATACGACTCTCGGCGGTACGCTCGAGCAGCACATTGAGGGCGCGGACGGCACGCACACGAACAGCCGGATCCTGTCCGACCATCGCTTCATCCGCCACGGTGTTCGCGTCGGTGAGGGAACGAACCTCGGGCGTGCTCTGGCTCCCGTCCTCACCAACTCCGAGCTGATCATCTCCTCCGCCCATCACCAGCGCGTGGCACGTGTGGGCGAGGGCCTGCAGGTGAGCGCCTATGCCCCGGACGGCACCATCGAAGCCATTGAGACAATCGACGCACCCGTGATCGGCGTGCAGTGGCACCCCGAGGATCCCGCCGCCGACATTTCCCAGCTGCGCGCCCTCCTCGGCCACCTGGACGCGCGCCGCGCCCCCCGCCTCGAGAGGGCCTCGACTACCCTGGTCGCATGACCATTTCCCCGGGAACGAATTTCGACGATCCCCGATTCCGCGACGACCAGCGCACCCCCGTGCAGCGCATGCGCGACGGCGACTATTACATCGCGGATGATGAGCTCTCGGTGCTCACGAGGCGTGCGGTTCGCCTCCTGGCCCTCTACGAGCAGGCGCATCCCACCGACCCGGACGTCGCCCGCTACCTGCTCTCTCAGGTCCTCGGCGAGGTGGGGGAGAGCGTCGACATCCGACCGCCCCTGCGTGTCGACTACGGATACAACATCTCTATCGGCGAGGGATCGTGGGTCAACTACGGCCTGACCGTCCTCGACGTCGCGCCGGTGCACATCGGCAAGGACGTCCTTATCGGCCCGAATTGCTCTCTCTACACGGCGATCCATCCGACCGAACCCGGGCCTCGTCGCGCGAAATGGGAATCTTCCGCCCCGATCACCCTGGAGGACAACGTGTGGCTCGGAGGCTCCGTCGTCGTGTGCCCGGGCGTCACCATCGGCGAAAACTCGATCATCGGCGCGGGTGGCGTCGTCACCCGATCGATCCCAGCCAACTCCATCGCGGTCGGTAATCCGGCCCGCGTCATCAAATATCTAGACCCGACCACCCCGCGCGCTCTCGAAGCGGAGGGCGTCGGTGTTATTCCGCACGGACACACGGGAGAAGAAGCATGAGCATCCTGTCGATCTGCATCACGGGCGAGCCGGTCCTACATCGAGTCGCTGCGCCGATCGACTCCTTCGACTCCGAGCTGAGCGACCTCGTCGCCGACATGATCGAGACAATGCACGCTGCGCCCGGGGTCGGTCTCGCGGCACCGCAGGTCGGCGTTGGATCTCAGATCTTCGTGTGGCGCTACGCCGGGGGTGGCGCGTTCGACAGCCGCTACCGCGACGTCCTCCAGCTCGACGAGGGGCCTCGCCGAGGCTTTAACACAGCGCTCAGCGGCGTCGTCGTCAACCCGACCCTTGACCTCGTCTGGGATGACGAGGGCGCGGGAGCGATCCTGCCCACCCGCCCCGATGCCACCTGCGAGTCCGAGGGGTGCCTCTCCGTGCCCGGATACGGCTACCCGCTGCGTCGTGCACTCGGCGCCGTCCTACGCGGATACGACGTGTCGGGCACCCCCATCGAGGTCGCCGCCCGCGGCTGGCTCGCGCGCATCTTCCAGCACGAATACGACCACCTGCACGGGACCCTCTACGTCGACCGCCTCGCACAGCCCTACGCGGACGAAGCCGGGCAGGTCATTCGCGAGCGCGGGTGGGGCAGCAGCGGATATACGTGGACCCCGGGGGAATGAGCCTCTGAACTGACTCACGTCCTCCCGGGGCCGGCACGCTGTCGTCAGTGGACCTCGAAGCCCAGCGACCGGAAGTAGTTGCGCACTTCCTCCGTGGCCTCGGGCGTGGGAGCCTTCGTGTCCTCCAGCTGGTAGTCCAGACCCAGCGAATGCCACTTGTCCTTTCCCAGCTGGTGGAAGGGCAGCACCTCAATGCGGTCAATGACGTCCTTCCAACGCGAGACAATCTCGCCGACCTGGCGTACGTTCTCCGGATCGTCGGTCAAGCCTGGAACGAGGACGAAACGAATCCAGATGCGGGTCGCGCCGCCGCGCGCGGCGATGCGATCGCCAAACTCGATCGTGGGCGCCAGCGCGCGTCCCGTTGCCTTCTTGTAGGTCTCTTCGTTGCCGCTCTTGACGTCGAGGAGCACCAGGTCGATCGCATCGAGCATCTCGTCGTCGCAGTTCGCGCCCAGGAAGCCGGAGGTGTCGATGCAGGTGTGCACGCCCATCTCCTTAGCGCCCATCAGGATGCGCTTGGCGAACTGGGGCTGCATGAGGACCTCGCCGCCGGACAGGGTGATACCGCCCTTCGTCGTGCGGAAAATACGGCGGTAGCGCGCGATGCGAGAGAGAAGCTCCGTGTCGGACACGGGAGCGCCGTCCTTCATGAGGAACGTGTCGGGGTTGTGGCAATACAGGCAACGCAACGGGCAACCGTTGAGGAACACCGTCATGCGCGTGCCGGGACCGTCAACGGCGGTGACGAGCTCCCAGGAGTGAATGGACCCCAGCGTCCCCTCGCGCATGCGGCGCAGGCGCTCGGAGCGCTCCAGGTCCGTAATCTCCTCCAGGCCCTCGACGCCAGCGCCGACGGTACGTGATTGGGGAGCTTGGAAGTCCTGCTCGCGGAACGTGGGAAGGGCGAGGGGCTGCGACATGTTTCCTTCTTCGCTGGGTGGGTGGGGGGACCCTCATGGGAACGAGGCCGGGGACCGTCAGCGGAAAGAGCCGACACCGGCAGGCATAGTAGTGGGGCGCCGAGCGTTGCCCGACGCCCCACTCCAATCAGCGATCAGGCCGAGTGGTGGAAGGTGCGGGACAGAACGTCCAGCTGCTGCTCACGGGTGAGCTTGACGAAGTTGACGGCGTAGCCGGAAACGCGAACGGTCAGGTTCGGGTACTTCTCGGGGTGCTCCATGGCGTCCTTCAGCGTGGACTCCTCGAGAACGTTGATGTTCGCGTGGTAGAGGCCATCCTTGTCGCCGCGCTCTTCGCGGGCTGCCTTCATGTCGGCGAGGCGCTCTTCGTAGGTCTTGGTTGCCATAACAATTCTCCTTTTGTGAGACTCCGGGGTTACCGGATTGGGTGGGTCGCGGCGCGCCACACCCACGTTTGTGGGGTGGCGGGGATCAATACGGGTGACGCATCGATCCCCGCCGATGGTGGATCAGTAGCCCTTGGTGCCGTCGTAGGCGCAGGAATCGTCCGGAACGAAGCCGGCGTCGAGGATGCCGACCAGGTTCTGGATCTGCTCTTCCTTGGAGCGGCCCAGGCCCTGCGGGGTGATCGTGTTCGTCAGCGAGATGCCGTCGAGCGCGTCGTTGTAGTCCAGCTTGCCGACCGACAGCATGGAGGCGACCATGCCGTGGGTGTCGATGCCGTTCTCCGGGTTGGCTCCGGGGGCGAAGGGCGTGCCCTTCTTGTGGCCCGACGGGAAGGCGCCGGTGGCTTTGCCGTAGACGACGTTCGAGGTAATCGTCAGGACCGACTGGGTCGGGATCGCGTCGCGGTACATGGGGATCGCGCGGATCTTGTCCATGACGGTGTGGACGACGGTCGCGGCGATGTCGTCGGCGCGGTCATCGTCGTTGCCGTAGGTCGGGAACTCGCCCTCGGTGCGGTAGTCGACAACCAGGCCGGTCTCGTCGCGGATCGGGTAGACCTTCGCGTACTTGATGGCGGACAGCGAGTCGGCAACGATGGACAGACCGGCGATGCCGCAGCCCATGGTGCGCACGATCTCGGCGTCGTGCAGAGCCATTTCGATGGCCTCGTACGCGTAGCGATCGTGGCAGTAGTGGATGATGTTGAGGGCCTCGACGTAGGTGCCAACGACCCAGTCCAGCATCTCCTCGTAGCGCTTCCACACGTCATCGAAATCGAGGGGGCCGTCACCCTGGACGGGCTCGTAGCCTTCCATGACCTGCTTGCCGCTCATCTCGTCGCGGCCACCGTTGATGGCGTAGAGCAGGGCCTTGGCGGCGTTCACACGCGCGCCGAAGAACTGCATCTGCTTGCCGACGCGCATCGGGGAGACGCAGCATGCGATGGCGGCGTCGTCGCCCCAGTGGGCGCGGATCTGCGGATCGGACTCGTACTGGATCGAGGAGGTCTCGATCGAGATGCGGGCGCAGAACTCCTTGTAGCCGCGGGGCAGGTTCTCGTCCCAGAAGATCGTGATGTTCGGCTCGGGGGCCGGGCCGAGATTCACCAGCGTCTGGAGCAGGCGGAAGGAGGTCTTGGTGACCAGCGTACGGCCGTCGTCGCCGAAGCCGGCGTCCGACCAGGTGGCCCAGTAGGGGTCGCCCGAGAAGATCTGGTCGTAGGCGATGGTGCGCAGGAAGCGGGTGATGCGCAGCTTGATGACGAGGGCGTCGATGATCTCCTGTGCGCCGGACTCATCCAGCGTGCCGTTCTTCAGATCGCGCTCGAAGTAGCAGTCGAAGAAGCCCGACAGACGACCGATCGACATGGCGGCGCCGTCCTGAGACTTCACGGAGGCCAGGTAACCGAAGTAGGTCCACTGAACGGCCTCGTGCGCGTTGGTAGCGGGGCCGGAGATGTCGTAGCCGTACGAGGCAGCGAGGTTCTTCAGCTTCTTGAGGGCCTTGATCTGCTCGGAGTGCTCCTCGCGGTAGCGCGCCCAGTGCTCGGAGAAGGGCTGGTCCGCGACGGAGTCCTTGGCCTTCTGCTTGAACTCGATGAGGCGGTCGGCCCCGTAGAGGGCGACACGACGGTAGTCGCCGATGATGCGGCCGCGCCCGTAGGCGTCGGGCAGGCCGGTGATGATGTGGCTGGAGCGGGCGGCGCGGATGCGCGGGGTGTAGATGTCGAAGACCGCGTCGTTGTGGGTCTTGCGGTACCTGGTGAAGATCTTCTGGACGTCGGGGTTGACCTCCTTGCCGGCCTCCTTGATCGCCTGGGCGACCATGCGCCATCCGCCATTGGGCATCATGGCGCGCTTGAGCGGCGAGTCGGTCTGGAGACCGACGATGACGTCGTCGACCTCGGAGATGTAGCCGGGCTCGAAGGCGTCGATGTCCGAGGGAGTGTCGGTATCGACGTCGAGGATGCGGACCTTGCGCTCCTCCTTGAGGTACTTCTCCTCGAGAGTCTCCCACAGGCTCAGCGTCTTGTCGGTGGCCCCGGCGAGGAACGAGGCGTCCCCGTCGTAGGGGGTGTAGTTGCGCTGGATGAAGTCTCGGACATCAACGTCCTCGGTCCACGGGCCCGTGGCGAAGCCCTCCCACGCGTCGCGGCTGGTGCTGTCCTCCGCTGTGGCGGATGCTGTGACCTCAGTGGTCATCCGTACCCTCCTGTAGGTGGGTGGCGGGAGGCCACCCGGTCGAGTGCGCCCTTGTGAGGCGTGGCGGTACATCGTTGCGCCGTCGCTCCCAGAGTAGGCCGGTCCCCGACGACAGCGGGAGCCGCCCACCCACAAGGCCGGTGGGATCACTCACAAGCGCCGGTCACGCGCCATCAAACAGGGACTAAAGTCCCAATGCAATGTCAGGTGATTCCTTGCGTTGTGTGCCGGCATTAGTGGCTTGCTCACACACTTTTCAACTCCTGCATAAATGTCGGCCATCACAGCAATAGGACAGGCGTCCCACGATTGCGGGACCCATCGGGACCGGCTCGGGAGGGGGGCGGCCCGCCCCTTTCACGAGCGCCGCACCCCGGCGGATGAGATGACCTGGTGGCCCAAGGCGACGCGCAACGGCCCGGCCTCCAGCGGGTTCACCGGGCCCGCTTCACCGTCGATCACGATCCTGGTGGTGAGGATGTGGCCGACGGGCCGGGCCGTTCAGGACCTTGACCGCCCCGAGCCCTATGGTCTCCCCGCCTTCCGGTGCCGGCGGCCCCACCGGCCCGAACGGTTCAGACCCTCGGCCCTCCCGCAAGTCGCCGTGCCGCCGCGGAGATCCCCTCCGGGTCCATGCCGAACTCGGCCAGCAGCTCCTCGCGGTCCGCCGTGGGCGGGAAACGGCGCGGCACGCCCAGGCGCATCACCCGTGGAACGGCCCCGGTACCGTCGGCCAGTGCCGCGTCCTCGGCGGCGTCGCGCAGCTGGGAGCCGACCCCGCCCTCGACGAGCCCGTCCTCCACCACGAGCGCCCCCCGGCTCTCGCGCACCATCTCGACCAGCGCCGCGGGCACGGGCACCGGCCAGCGCGGGGAGACCACCCGCACCGCCAGCCCCTCGGCTGCCAGGCACCGGCCGGCGTCGAGAGTCGCGGCGGCCATGGCGCCCACTCCGACCAGCAGCAGCGCTCCGGCCCCCTCCCCGGTGCCCGCGGTCCCGACGGGGACGTCGGCCGTGTCCAGCAGGACGTCCACCGCGCAGAACGCCCCATCCTCCTCCCCCACGGTACGCGCAGCGGGCAGGGGGGCGGGCAGGGACCCCTTGGGGTAGCGCACCACGGTCGAGACGTCGTCGACGCCGATCGCCACGTCCAGTGCCTGGCGCAGCGTCGCCTCGTCCCGAGGCGCCGCCAGGTGCAGGCCCGGGACGTGAGCCAGCAGCGCCATGTCCCACATGCCATTGTGGCTGGCTCCGTCCGTGCCGGTGATGCCGGCACGGTCCAGCAGGATCGTGACACCGGCCCGGTGCAGGCCGACGTCCATGAGGACCTGGTCGAAGGCGCGGTTGAGGAAGGTGGCGTACAGGGCGACGACGGGGTGGGCGCCCTCGTACGCCATCCCCGCCGCGCAGGCTGCCGCCTCCTGCTCCGCGATCCCGACGTCGATGACGCGCCCGGGGAACGCCTCGTGCAGCGGGCCGAGGCCCACTGGCCGCATCATGGCCGCCGTCACGCCGACGACGTCGTCGCGCTCCCGGGCGATGCGGACGATCTCGTCGGCGAACACGCTGGTCCACCCGAATCGCGCGGGCGCCACCGGCAGCCCCGTCTCGGGGTGGATCGGGCCGACCGCGTGGAAACGGTCGGCGATGTCCTCCTCGGCCGGGACGTAGCCCCTGCCCTTCTGGGTGATGACGTGGACCAGGACCGGCGCGTCCAACGAGGCGCCCCGGGCGAGGGCCTCCTCAACGGCCGAAACGGAGTGCCCGTCGACGGGGCCCAGGTACTTGAGCCCCAGGTCCTCGAACATCGCCTGCGGGATGAGGGCGTCCTTGATGCCGGACTTGAGGCCGTGGAGGGCGTCGTAGGCGACGCGCCCCGGCCCGCCGCCGCGCAGGAGCTGCTGCTTGCCCCATGCGAGCGCCCTCTCGTACCCCTGGGAGGTGCGCAGGGCGTCGAGATGGCGGGCGAGGCCCCCGATGGTGGGCGCGTAGGAGCGGCCGTTGTCGTTGACGACCACCATGACCCGGCGGTCGGGGGAGGCGGAGATGGAGTTGAGGGCCTCCCACGCCATGCCGCCGGTGAGCGCGCCGTCGCCGATCACCGCCACGGTCCACGAGCGGTCGCCGCGGCGGTGCTTCTCCCAGGAGATCCCGTCCGCCCACGCCAGGGACGACGAGGCGTGGGACGACTCGACGACGTCGTGTGGCGACTCGGCGCGGCTGGGGTAGCCCGACAGCCCGCCCTCGGCCCGCAGGCCCGTGAAGTCGTGGCGCCCGGTGAGCAGCTTGTGGACGTAGCACTGGTGGCCCGTGTCGAACACGATCGTGTCCACCGGGGAGTGGAACACCCGGTGGATCCCTATCGTGAGCTCGACGACGCCGAGGTTGGGACCGAGGTGCCCGCCGGTCCTCGACACGTTCTCGATGAGGAACTCGCGGATCTGCGCCGCCAATTCGATGAGTTCTCTCTCGGAGAGTCCGCGCAGGTCCTGGGGCCCGTTGATGGATGCCAGCAGCGCGGGACGAGGGGCAGTTCGTGGCATAACCCAAGTCTAACGGACAGCCGCGCACAAGTGACTGTGGGGGGCACTAGGATGGTGTGCGTTGGTATGTCCGCCCTCATTCCTCAGGAGGCAACGATGTCACCCACGCAGGCGCCCTACGGGTTGTGGAAGTCGCCGATCACCGGGGACTCTTTCACGGCCAGGTCCGTGACCCTGTCCCAGGTCCGCGTCGACGGGCCCGACACCTACTGGGTCGAGGGGCACCCCAAGGAGAACGGGCGGTCGACGCTGCTGCGCCATCGGGCGTCCGGGGAGACCACCGAGGTGCTGCCACTGATCGACGGCGCCCGCCTGCCCGATATCCGCACCCGCGTCCACGAGTACGGGGGGAAGGCGTACGCGGTGCACGACGGCGTCATCGTGTTCTCCGACGGGGCCGACGGGCGCGTCTACCGCTTCGACGTGAACAACCCGCGCTCGGGGATCCAGCCGCTGACGACCCTGTCGAAGGTGCGTTACGGGGACTTCTGGATCGCGGACGTGCGCGGCCTCGTCTACGCCGTGGCCGAGGACCACCGGGGCGAGGGCGAACCGGTCAACACGCTCGTGGCCATCCCCCTGGACGGCTCGGCCGCCCGCGATGACGCCCCGGTGCGCACGCTCGTGCGGGGCACGGACTTCGTCACCTCCCCGGTCCTGTCGCCCGACGGGGAGCACCTGGCGTGGATCACCTGGGACCACCCGGGCATGCCGTGGGACGAGGCGGTGCTGCACGTGGGCGACCTGCTGGCCGACGGCACGATCGGCGAGCAGGCGGCCGTCGACGGCGGCGACGGGCACTCGGTGGGCGAGCCGCGGTGGACCGAGGAGTGCGAGCTGGTGCACGTGTCGAACGCCTCGGGCTTCTGGAACCTGTACCGCACCGAGGGCTTCCCCCGCCGGGGCACGAACCGGGAGGGCTGGACCGGCGGCCTGCGCACCCGCCCCCTGCACCCGGCGCGGGCGACCTTCTCGGACGCGGCCTGGCAGCTGGGCCCCCACCACTTCGACGTCTTGGACGGGGAGCACCTCGTGGCCTCCTGGGCGCGCGAGGGCGTGTGGCACCTGGGGACGGTCAGGCTGGCCAACGGGGAGCTGGAGGAGTGGAACGTCGGCTGGCAGCCGATCGGGAACGTGGCCGCCGGCGGCGGGCGCGTGGTCATGCTGGCGGGCAGCGAGCTGGACCTGCCGGCGATCGTGGAGGTGCGCGGCGGCGGCGCACAGGTGCTGCGCGGCTCGGGGGAGTTCAGCCCGGAGGCCGTGGGCGTGTCCCTGCCCGACCCGGTGAGCTGGGAGTCGAGCGACGGCGCCACGGCGCACGGCTTCTTCTACCCGCCGGCCTCGGCCGTGCGCACCGGGCCGGACGACGAGCTGCCCCCGCTCATCGTCAACGTCCACGGCGGTCCGACGGCGGCCGCGCGCCCGGGCTACAACCTGGGCGTGCAGTACTGGACGAGCCGCGGCTTCGCCTACCTGGACGTCAACTACCGGGGCTCGACGGGCCACTCCGTGGCCTACCGCACGGCGCTCAACGGCCACTGGGGGGTCTACGACGCCGACGACGTGATCACCGGCGCGCTCCACCTGGCCCGGGCCGGGAGGGTCGACGCCAGGCGGATGGCGGTGCGCGGGGCCTCGGCGGGCGGCTTCACGGTGCTGTCGGCGCTGGTGCGCTCCGACGTCTTCTCGGCGGCCACCTCCTGCTTCGGCGTGGCGGACCTGGCCCGGCTGGCGCGCACCACCCACAAGTTCGAGTCCCGCTACATCCAGACGCTGGTGGGTGCGAGCGGGCCGGAGGACCCGCTGCTGGCCGAGCGCTCGCCCATCACCCGCATCGACGCCATCCGCGCCCCGCTCCTGCTGCTGCAGGGCAGCGAGGACGCGATCGTGCCCGCCGACCAGGCCACGGCGATGCACCGGGCGGTGGCGGACCGGGGGCTGCCCGTGGCCCTGAAGGTCTTCCCCGGCGAGGGGCACGGCTTCCGCATCGACTCCAACATCCGTCGGGCGCTGGAGGCGGAGCTGAGCTTCTACGCCCAGGTGTGGGGGCTGGACTCGCCGGAGGAGTACCGCGACGCCATCCGGGTGGAGAACCTGGACTGACATGACCGAGCACGCCGCGGCGCGCCGGCGCCGGGGCCGAATCCTGGGGCTGTTCCGACACCACCGCTCCGGCCTGTTCGCGCTGGCGGTCCTGGTGGGGGCGGGCTCGGGCGGCGCCGCCGTCCTGTTCCGGCTGGGCATTGAACGGTGGACCCTGCTGCTGACCGGCGCGGGGGACTACACCCTGTCCCTGGGGCCGAGCTTCGGGCTGCTGTCCTTCGCGGGGCGCCGGTTCGTGCTCATCGCACCGGTGCTCTCCGGGCTGCTCATCGGCCCGCTCATGGCGCGGCTGGGGCGCACGCGCACGGGTCACGGCGTCAGCGGCGTCATGTCCTCGGCCCAGCACGGCGACGGCTCCATGGCCCCGCTCCCGGCCCTGGCGAGCACGGCGGCGGCCACGCTGACGATCGGGGGCGGAGGTTCGGTGGGCCCCGAGGGCCCGATCGCCGAGCTGGGGGCGGCGGTGTCCACGCTGGTGAGCCGGCGCCTGGGCCTGCCGGTGCACTTCCTGCGGCTCCTGGCGGGCGCGGGGACGGCGGCGGGCATCGCCTCGGCGTTCAACGCGCCCCTGGCGGGGGCCTTCTTCGCCATGGAGGTGGTGCTCCTGGACTTCACCCTGGACGCCTTCGCCTTCGTCGTGCTCGCCTGCGTGTCCTCCACCGTGCTGTCCCACCACCTGCTGGGCACGACCCTGTCCCTGTCCCTGCCCAGGCTCGACCTGGCCGGCGACGCCCAGCTGGGGTGGGTCGCACTGCTGGGCGTGATCGGGGGCGTGGCCGGGGTGGGCTTCTCCCGCTGCGTGTCGGTCACGGCGGATCTGACGGCGCGGGCGGCGGGGCGGGCGCGCCTGCCCGTCTGGCTCCGCCCGGTCCTGGGCGGGGTGCTCGTGGGCCTCATGCTCCTGGTGGTCCCCGAGACCTACGGGGAGTCCTCGGCGGTGCTCAACCGGGCCCTGGACGGGCGCTACACGGCGGCGGCCCTGCTGGGGCTGGCGGCGGCCAAGGCGGTGGCGACCTCGGTGACGCTGGGCACCGGGTTCGCCGGCGGGGTCTTCGCCCCGTCCCTGTGCATCGGGGGGATGCTCGGGGCGGCGATGGGGATGCTGGCCGCGCCGGACTCGCCGACGGCGGCCGCGGTCTTCGGCGTCATCGGCATGGGGGCGGTCTTCTCCGGGGCCGCCCGCGCCCCCATCACCGGGGTGGTCCTCATCATCGAGATGACCGGCCAGTACGATCTGCTGGTGCCGCTCATGCTGGCGGTGGTCCTGGCGACGGTGACGGGGCGCTTCCTGACCCGCACGACGATCTACACCGAGACGCTGCGCCGCCGCGGCCAGGACCCGGAGGACCCGATGCGCACCACGCTGGTGGGCCGCGCCGACGCCCGCTCGCTCATGCGCGAACCCCCCGCCGTGCTCGACGAGGACGACCCCCCGGCGCGGGCGGCCGCGGAGATGGCCCGCACGGGCTCGACGGTGCTGCCGGTCACCCGGCGGCCGGCGCTCGGCCGTCCCGGAATCGGTCGTGATGGGTTGTGAGGTCGGTGGTGACCCGTGCGAGCGGGCCCGGTCCGCGCGAGTGGCGCTCGGCTCCGGCTCGGGCTCGACGTGCGCCTGCGGTCGCGGGGCGACTCCTGCGGGGCGGTCTCAGGCCGCGCGGGCGGCGCCGGCCAGCTCGCGGGTGAGGAGCCGGTGCCACTTGTTGGCGGGCAGCTCCGGGTGGAGCGCCGCCATTCCGGTGGCGTACTTCGAGATCCGCGAGGGCCGGTGGCCGGCGGCCCACAGGTATCGGTCCGTGGGCGAGTGCCGGGCCGGATTCTTCGTCTCGACGACGGCGAACGGTCCGGCGGCCCGCGATGCGCCGCGCCCGACGACGGTCGGGCGGGTCCTGCCCGCGCCGGTCGTCGAGGAGGAGCCGCTCGATGCGCCCGAACGGGGTGCGAGCGCGGTCCACGCCAGGTCGGTGTCGATGGTGGCGCGGGCGTCGTCGTCGGGCAGATGCAGCGTGGTGCGGCGGTAGGTCGTCGCCATGACCGGTCGGAGGCTCTGCGCGGTGCGGCGCGCCTCCTGCGCGGATCCGGTCAGCGGCGCAAGGCACTCGACGACGAAGTCGATGCCCTCCTCCGTCAGACGATCGGCGTCCGCGGCCCGGTAGTCCAGGCGCTGCTTGATCGTGGCGCCTCGCGGTCCCCGGGTCTTGACCTCCAGGAAGGTCAGCCCCGAATCGAGGTAGGAGCGGGTGCGGATCTTGAAACGGTGTCGGCGCTTCCGGGCGGCCTGGAGGTAGGAGTCGAGTCCGGGGGTGTCGAAATAGGTCGAGGCGTAGGAGAAGGAGCGGCGGCCGTCGATGTCGAGGACGAGCGCGCGTCCGGTCAGCGCATCGACGACGTTCTGCGCGGCACTGGACGCGACGAGGTACTTGCGGTCGACTCGCGTGAGCAGACTGGCTGCGCTGTTGAGATCCTCCAGGGTCGTGGGGAAGAGGTGGCCGGTGTCGAGAGGGCGAGTCGTCGATGCGGCGGTGGGCACGGGACGCTCCTGTTCTGTCGGTTCCTGTTGGTGGCGGGTGGGACGATGCGGTCGGCCCGCGGTGGAGGGGGCCTTCCGACGTCGAGCCGGCGCGGGGCCGGACGGGACGCGGGCGGTCGAGGGCGTGCTGCGCGGTGTCGGGTCGAGCCGGCGCGGGGCCGGGGCCGGGCAGGACCGATGCAGGACCGACGCGTCAGCGGATCGCCATGGGTGCCGCGGCGGCGCTCCGGGGCTCGCGCTGCGGGCGGTGGGAGGGCGGCTCCTGCATGATCGGGTTCCAGGCGTCCGCAGGGGAGAGGGCGGCCGGCAGTTCCGCTGCGCCGTCAGGGCTCTCCGGGCTCCGCGCACTCGTGAGGGCGGGCGCGTCGGTCTCCTCCTGGGGCAGGGGGCGGTGGAGTCGGTAGCGGACGTCGACGAGGGTGGTGTCGTTGACCAGGTCGAGGCGCTGGATGTCGAGGGTGAGCACCTTGGCGTCCAGGAGGTTCTCAAGACGATCGGCGAGCTCGCCCTCATCGGAGATGGCGCGATCGAACGTGACCACCTGGTTGCGGTTGCGGCGCATGAGCGCGGGGTGGTCGCCCACGAACAGGGCGACGAGCACAAGCGTCATGAGAATGGCGACGGCGCCGATCGGGGCCTCGATGCCGCCGAGCAGGCCGAGGGCCAGGGCCGCGAAGAAGTAGGCGACCTCGCCCTGGGCCAGGGCGGTGGATCGCAGGCGGATGATCGACAGGACGCCGAACAGGCCCAGGCCCAGGCCCTCGGCGACCGTTGCGCTGGACAGCAGGAGGGTGACCGCCAGGACGCCGACGTTGACGCCGATATAGGCGGCCACGAGGTCTCGGCGGCCGTGGCGGGGTACGTAGAGGGCTCCCACCAGTATGGACAGGGCCACTATGTCGAGACCTATGTAGGCGAGTGCGGAGAGGCTCATCTCGGGACTCCCTTCTCAGTGGTTCGTCATGGCCGGACCGGCCGGAGCGAGCGCTCTGCCCGGACCGGGACATGTCAGTCCAACGCGCATCACTGTGAGGACCCTGCAAGCAGCCGCAAATAGTCGTGAGTGACGGGCGGGGGAGCCTCTTCTCCTCCTGCTGGCGGCGCCTGCGCCTCCCGCCGGGGTCCCGGGCACCAGCGCGGCGCTCTGCGAGGTGGCCGCCCCTGTCGGCCTCCCGATCCCGCGATCAGGCCTTGGCGAGGGCCATGTCGCCGGGGCCGATCCAGTTCTTGCGGCGCATGATCTCGCTGATGCCGAGCGTGAGCAGGGCCGGGGCGATGAAGTGGAGGCCGACGATGGAGGCGAGCGTCCGTCCGCCTCCCCACGCGGGCTCCATGACCTGCCACGTCATGATCTGGCCGACGAGTCCGGAGGTGCCCATGCCGGAGCCGACGGCGTTGGACTCGATGCGGAGCACGACGGTGGCGATCGGGCCCAGGATCGCCGAGGCGAGCGTCGGCGGCACCCAGATCAGGGGGTGCCGCACGATATTGGGCACCTGGAGCATGGACGTGCCCACGCCCTGGGCCAGGAGCCCGGACCAGCGGTTCTCCCGGAAGGAGGCGACGGCGAAGCCCACCATCTGCGTGGCGCAGCCGACCGTCGCGGCCCCGG
>ERZ773079.465-NODE-465-length-26601-cov-3.112597_pt1 | contig 26601 bp, 33 predicted proteins | sample MGYA00511355_ERZ773079 | MGnify/ENA primary metagenome ERZ773079 (study PRJEB29015, sample SAMEA2737979) | human oral metagenome | biome: human oral; feature: human-associated habitat; material: dental | place: China | collected 2117 ... | reverse complement strand
AAATCCACACCTCGAGCGCTAGATTCCCAGTCAAAAGAATATGCCGCCCACTCACGTCATAGAGGAAGCAGTCACGCTCGAAGTCCCACGCATATTCCTGAAAGAGCGCCAGGTCAGCCATCGCAGCATCACGCACCGCCCCGATAAAAGGAAATTCACTGCTCATAATTTCACCAACTTGCTTTCGATGATGAAGAGCTGCCCGCCCTCTTGTGGGTAAACGCTCACGAGGTCGTCGGGCTTCAAGGTGTCCGTCCACATCTCGTCGTTGTCGATGGGATGATTGTGCGATTCGTATGCAGGATCGCCGCTGCCGCCGCCGCGAAAGTCCGTCTCGCCGACAATATGGCGCGTATGCCCGGGCAGCCAATACTCATTCAGATAGAGCTTGTCGGGCGTGAGTATAATACCGTTCCATTCGACGGAAAGTGCGGGCGGCGGTGTCAGCACCTTCCCAACGCTCGGCAGGAGCGGAGTATGCTCTTCGGCGATGTCATGCTGGATCGCCAGCATCTTGCTCGTCGAGTTCTCCGCGCTCGGTATCACTTCCGCCACGACGCTTCCCCCTCTCCTTCTTCTCCTCTTCCTTCTCCGTCTTTTCCTCATTCATGAGGTTCTCAAACTCAAGTTCGAGCTTCATCTCATGCTTTCCATCCGCAAATGTGTGCGTATCCGCCTTCACCCAGAACTTCCCTTTAAAGAGGCTGTCCTTCACAATGATGGAGTAGGACGACTTCACGCGGTAGTCACCGAGTGCTGTGATATATCCCGACCGCTCCGGCTTCGTGAGCAGTGCTTTCGCCTCCGTCTGTGTATCTTTGTTCGGGTCAGTCTTATAGACTTCCTGAAACATGGAGTATTTCTTGATGTGCTCGTCGTTTTTGACATAATCGACACGATTACCTTCCTCATCCACGACAAGCACCTGATCGACGAGCTGTTCAATGCTCTCCTTGTAGGTGCTCTCCTCCATATTGCGTGCAGAATCTGCAGTGTAGCCCTCGATGAGCGTCCCCTTCTCCACAATGTCGAGTTTTGCGCCGTTCATGACGGGATGGTATTTCTTCTCTGTCCCCTTCGCGGCTTCGGTGTATGCTCCTTGGATGATCTGATAGCCCGTCTTGGCATTCGCGATAAAAGACACCGGCACGCCCGTCTCCGCAATGTCGCCGATAAGGACGCCGAGTTCGGCGCATACCTGCCGCGTGATGTCCTCAGGCGTGATGTTGTCAAACTTGCGCGTCGTCTTGCTCTTTGCCAGCACATAAAGATGGTCAAAGGCTGTGATGCTCACCGATGACTTCGCCCTGTCACGCTCGATGCTGTAGATATTGCCCTCAAAAACGAGGTTATCCGCGTCGTCGTAACCGTAGCAGGTGTAGCCGTTATCCACGTCAATGACGGGGATATTCGCATCGCGGTCGTCCTGGACGAAGCTATATTCGAGCTTTCGCGCGACGTTCAGACGCGATCCCGACCATGTGCAGGATGTGAGCAGATGAGAAATATCCGTCTGCATAATCTTGACCTTCATACACCCTCCTATTTCAGTTTAAGCTTACCGAGTGCGCCGCGCAGCTCCTTCATCGCAAGATTCTTGATGCCGTTCGCGTTTGCCATACCGCGCCAATGCTGATAGTCGCCATAGGCCTTTTTGCTCGCATCGAGGAAGTCCTGCACGCGCTGGATAGCTTTCGGGCGTGGCGGCGTACGTTCCACGGGGCGATCTTTCAGTCCCGTCTTTTCGTCCACCTGTTTGTCGTTGTTTGCCATCGGTGTGTTGAGGTCTTTCCACTCCACGAGATCGAGGTCAAAGTAGATGTCGCGTGAGCCGTCCTGCTCCTTGTAGTCAAACGACTTGATTGCGACCATCAGATTGACGGGGCTGTCCGTAATAATGATACGGACGGGCTTTTTCGCCTCCTTCCACTTCTCGATTTTCGCAACGCACTCCGACGGCTCTACAGAGTCACCGACTACGAAGGGGTATTCGTGCTGCGGATGCGGGAAAAACGAGGAAAGAGACAGCTTCTTGAGCTTTGAATTGCCGAAGAGCTGCGCTTCGCCAAAGTCGATGATGTCGACAATGCGGTTGTTCTGCTCCGTCTGCACCTTGTAGACGCGCGGCGTAACGGGCAGCGTGAATTTCTCATCCTCTACGGAGAGGATCACCTGCCTCTTTGCCCCGCCGCCCCCGAGGAGGAAACCGCCGATGTTGTTGACCTGATTCCACAGGCTCATGAGGCTCATGCCATTACTCCCCCATTCATATTGACGTGGCTCTTCGCCATGAGCTGATATAGCTTGTAGGCGATGCGGTCGAGATCCGCCTCCTCGCGCACATGGAAGGTGTTGCCCGTGATGGTGACGGGCGCGGCAGCGGGGATGGGTGAGCCGCCCCCTTCCATGCTGTCACGCAGCATTTTCATCGTCGTCGCGTGCGGGTAGACACGCGAGCCCTGAGGCAGGTCGATAATTTCGCCGCCGTTTTCGTTGATCTCCGTCCAGCCGCCTTCCCAGAAGGATGTCCCTATGGCATTATGTCCTGTCCCGTTGCTCGTTGTCAGACCTGTGACGGCAGAACCGGCATCGGCAATCGAGTTTTTCAGATCAATCAGGCTGCTGAATTTCTCTCGGAGTGGGCTGATTACATTCGCGTCGAACCAATCTGCCACACCGCTCCATATAGACTTGACGCCCGATAGCGCCGCGTCAAATGCGCTAACAACAGATGTCTTTGTCCCATCTGCCATACTCGAAAGCGGTTGCCAGACCGCCACATCAAACCATGATGCGAGCGGCTCAAAAAAGCTGCAAACTCCTGTTACAGCTCCAGATGCCATAGAGGTTATGCCGTTCCATGCCCACGTCGCATTATTGGTGATCGGTTGCCAAACAGTTCCATCAAACCATGATGCGACAGGCTCCCAATAGGGTTTTATGGCATCCGCTCCCAGGGCGACTACACCGACAGCGAGGTTCACCTGCTCAACCGCGCCATCATAGATCGGCGTCCATACCGTAGCACTGAACCAATCCGACAGATCAGTCCAGCCCTCTTTGATGTACGCCAGCGCACCATCGAAATTCTCAGCGATACCGCTACCGATCATCCCGCCGAGCTCGCTGCCGCCAAACGCGCCGGCAACACCGCCGAGAAGAGAACCGATCAACGCCCCTGGAGCTGCACCGACACCGCCGAAGAGGGCACCAATGGCAGCACCTCCAGCGGCACCTGCCTTTGCCCCCAGCAGACCACCTGCAAGAGCTCCCGCACCAGAGCCGACGGCGGTGCCCATGCGGTCAGCGTTGTATTTCTCGGTTTGTTTTTGGTATTCAAGGGCAGCGGCTTTATCCTCGTTAGTCTGCGCCGAATCAACGCCATACTGCGCCTCTGCTGACGCTTGAGTATTCGTAGTGTAGGCGTCATATATATTGAGCCCCGCATCAAGAAGTGCAAGCGCGCCGATGCCTTTACCTATCCGCGAAGCCCCACCAAAACGTCCTTTCGGTGCCCCCTTCCCAGAGGATCCCGGAACACCGGGCGCTCCTGCACCGCCCGCGACACCTTTGCCGTTGACGATCACCGTCCCCGCATTGACGACCATCTCGCCAACACCCGTGGAAGCGCCCCCCGGTACGGGCTTTCCTGCACCGCCAAGCCCCTTGATGCCGTCAATCGCTTTTTTCGAGAGACTGACGATCTTGTATAGGCCGCCCGCAAGCGCATCGCCCGCGAGCAGAGAGCCGACACCGTCCAACTCGATGAATTTGTTCTTGAGCTGCACAAGCACGTCCATCGCACTCCTGCCGATGTCCGAGATGTCGAAACCGTCCTCGATGTAGCCCTTGAACTTCGCAACATCATCCTTGACGCCCTGCACGAACTCCCGCAAGCCATCCGCACCTTTACCGCTCATAAATTCAAGCTGTACGGACTCCCACACAGATGAGAGGGACTTGAGGTCGCCCTTGAGATTGTCGTTGACGGTCTTCGCCATATTGCCGGCAGCGCCCTCGGCGTTGTCGATCGAGGCGGTAAGCTTGTCAAAATCCGCTTCCGAGGCGTTGACAATCGCAAGAAACCCAGACATAGCTTCCTGCCCTGCAATCGCTGACGCAGCTTCTGCCTTCTCAGCGTCCGTCAATCCTGCAAACGTGCTCCGCAAGTCCTTCATTGTCTGCCGGAAGGGCTTCATCGTCCCATCAGCATTTTTGACGGTGATACCGAGCCTATCCATTGCAGACCCTGCCTCTTTCGGCGGGTCAACGAGACGCGTCATCATCGCACGGAGCGATGTACCTGCCTGCTCGCCTTTGATGCCAGCGTTCGCCATGAGGCCGACCGCTGTGCCAACATCCTCAATGGAGTATTTCAGCGCACCCGCAATTGGAGCGACGTATTTGAACGTCATGCCCATCATGCTGACATTGGTGTTGGAGTTCGAGGACGCCTGCGCGAGCACGTCGGCGAAATAAGCGGAGTCTGACGCCTGCAGCCCAAACGCGGTGAGCGCGTCCGTCACGATGTCCGAAACGCGCCCGAGGTCTTCGCCCGATGCCGCAGCGAGATCCATGATACCGGAGATACCACCGAGCATATCATCCGTTTTCCAGCCCGCCATCGCCATGTACTCAAGTGCCTGTGCGGATTCAGTCGCGGAGAACTGCGTCGCTGCGCCCATCTCCTTCGCCTTTGCAGTGAGCGCTTCAAAGTCTGCCCCCGACGCGCCGGAGATCGCCTGCACCTTCTTCATTTGGGCTTCAAAGTCCATGTACGTCTTGACGGTATCGTAGATGCCCATACCGATGCCCGCTGCCCCTGCCATCTGCATGGACGTGTTCATCATCATGCCGCCCGCCATACCAGAGAGCGCACCGCCCGCTTTTCCCACGAATCCAGACGCGATCCCTGCCGCGCCGCTGAGATGCTGACGGACGTTGACCGTCGCCGTGTAGGCTTTGCCGGACAACCCACTGAGCATCTCTTTGACGCACGTGATTTTCGCTGTCGCGCGATCCTTGAGACTGAGCGTCGGCGCGTATGTGCCCCGCATTCCGCTTAGCTCGTTTTTCGCCTTGTCCACCTTCGCCGCGAGTGCGACTGCCGATGTCCCGGCCTTTTTCATGGCGTCTTCGGTATGGTCAAGCCCCTTGGATACCCCCTCTGCCGCGCTTTTTACGCCGCCGAGACTGTCCTGCGCCTTCTTCGACTTACTCGACAGCTCATCCTTGAGCCGTAGGATCGCAGATATTACATAATCGCTCATGACATAGACAGCCCCCTTCCTGCCGCAAGCACCTTGATCTCCTCTATACGGCGATGTTCTTCAAATGCCATCGCCTCATAACAAAATATCTTCTCCACTTCGGAGAGCGAGAAGAAATAGTCCAGTGTGTGACCTTTGAGGACGAGGAAGGCGACTGTACGCGCCTCCCAGTCCTCCTCGATCAGTTTTTTACGTCTTCGTGGAGCTCGGCACGAATGTTCTTCCCGTAGCCTGCAAGCTCCATAATCTTACGCCCGACAGCGGGAATCTCGCCGGGGTCAAAAATCTTCTCGACGATATCCGTCGGCTCAAGGCAGCCGTATGCCTCAAGAAGCTGCGGATCGCGCAGATTCGGCTCAGCGACATAGCTCAGGATGAGATGCGCATCCGAATCCTCGAGTTTCAGCAGATCGGCGACATGGGAGCGCGTGGGCATTGTCACCGTCAGGACGCCCGCACTCGTCTCGATGTCATACTTCTGCTTCTTGCGCAGCATGAGCACCTCTTTCTTTGCGATAAGATCTTTGATTGATACTGCCATTTGTATTCCTCCCATAAGAACGCCCCGCAGAGCTGCTGCGGGGCAAATTCAAAAACTTAGTTGTCAACCGTTTCAACGAATGCCGCATCCTCAGGCGTAAAGCCAAAGGTAAATTCCTTTTCAACAACCTGCCCTTTCTCAAAGGTCATAAGAAGAAGCTCATTGAACCACACGTTATCGATGGAGCAGCGTTCCTTCTGCCCATCGACCGCATCGGGATCATCAATCAGCCCGACGATGTTGGCGCGCGGATCGTGTCCCGCCTTCCACTCCTCGAGATACTGATTTATATTGCGGTTGATGACGCTCTTGATCGTAAACGAACCTTCGCCCGTGAGTGAGACGATCTTGCTGTCCTTGGAGTTGCCGATCAGCACGTCCTCGCGATCAGCCGTTACCTTTGCCTCGAACTTTGAAATCTCAAAGAGAAGCAAGCCATCCCACCAGACGCGGCCGTGCGAACCGTTCCAGCGACGGCGGCCACGATATTTTACATCTTCTGCAGCTCTTGCCATACTCTATGCCCCCTTACATTGTGAACGTGATGCGCAGGTCTTCCATCGCGTTGACAGGCGTAATGCGTCCTGTGAGAAGCACCTGCGTCCCCGTGTTGTACTCGCGAATCTGCTGCACCGTCATCTTGGTCACATCGTCGCCATGCAGGATAGCATAGTCTTTCTGCGCTGCCTCGTCGATATCGACCGTGTTGATCGCCGTCGGCGAATCATCCAGCACGTTGCCCTTCAGATTGCGGAAATAGACGAGGATCGCCGCAATGAAAAGCATCTTGTGATTGTAGTCGTTGATAACCTTGCCCACATACGAATTTTTGAACGTGTCGCGGATATCGTCCGTAATCATATCCACCGCCTCGACGATCTTGATGTAACGGAAATCCTGCCCGATATCCGTCGTGAACGTATGGAGCGAGTTGCACGCACGCGCAATCTTCACGCCGTTGCCGTCCATTTCGTCAATGAGGCAAAGCTGCCCCTTGCTAATGCAGTCGTCGATGTCCTCGTAAACTTCGCAATCATATACCTCGTTCAACTCGTAGTACGTCGCCGAGCGGTCGAGGGCAAGCCCCGCGAGAATGCCCATGATGCGCGCCGTGTACTCCATCGAGGTGTAGGTGAGGTATTCGGCGATTGAGCTGCCCACCTTCTTGCGATCGCCACCTGCCGCTTGCAGTGCATCCGTGTAGGCGGGATTCACGCAGCGGATATTGTCCGTCGTGAAATTGATAACGCCCTTGTCATCCGCATCGAAGTTCGCCACGACCGCCTTGAACGTCTTGCGCTTCACATTGCGTTCCTTCTTGACCCAGACGGCAAGGCCTTCCTGATCCTGTGCCGTGCCTGTCGGATGGCAGATGTAGTTCCACTTGATGTTATGGAGCTTCTTGAGCACATCCGCTTGATTGAGCAGCGACTCCCCGCCACCCGGCACAACGTCCGCCATCGGCAGCGTGTAGACCAAAATGCGCAGGGGGATACCGAGCAGCGCCTTCTTGATGAGATCAACGTTCTTCGCCGTCAGCCCCTCATCGGGAATATCTGTGCTGTCCGAAATCTTGTAGAACTTCGAGACGTTCGTCGACTCGTTGTTCAAGATCATCACACCGATGCCGCGTGCACTGCGGGCAATCGCGGTCGTCGACTTCGTACGAAAGTCAATGATGACCTGTGGCAAACCAAACTTTTCAGCCTCGTTTGGCATATTCATTCCTCCTCAGTTTCTTTTTGTCCGTTGATGGTAAGCTCCTCCATCAACTCAAATTCCTCGCTCGGCATAGCGTCCGCAAAATCGAGCGTAAAACCGTAGTGCAGCACCTCATCAACGATGCGGCTGCTCGTTTCCTGTACGGTGATATGACGGTCGCCAATCGTCAGCACGGGCATGAGAGCCGCGTCGAGCGTATCGACCGCCTCGTAGAGTTTCGTGCGGTCAATGCGCCCGCGTGCGTCGGGCGGCAGGACGAGTGACAGCGTGATATCAAGTGCACGCTCATAGATCGTCGGGTCGACCATGCGCTTTTTTGGTGCGATCTCAACATAGAAATACCCCTTTTGAGAATCGGCATTGTTCGTGAAGTAGACGGCATGTGGAAAATGTTTCTTCAAGAGAGCCGAAAGCGCGCTACGGATATCAAGGGATGGGATCATTTGAACATCTCCTTTAGAATCTCCTTCGCGTTTTCACGAAAGTTCTCACGCCGTTCGTTGACGGACGTCTTGAGCATGTGGACGCCCTTCTTGACCTTGCCCGTATACTCTTTCTTTCCACCGACCATGCGGACGATCCTGTGCCCATATTCGACGTGAGCAGCATAGTCCGCAGCATTCCCAACTTCAACCATGCCGCTATTCGGTTGCCCTCGCACCCAGCTCAATCGTAGAGCACCCGTATCAACGGGCGTCTTATCGCGGGCTGCCCCAAGAAGTTCCTCCGCTTCCACGTTGAGAAACGTATTGACCGCACCGCGCTGACGCTTCTCCGCTTCCACAAGCATCTTTTCCAGCTCATCAAACCCGCTGAGTTCAACGCCCATTGCCAACCTCCCCCCTGCGCCGCAGCACAATCTCCTGATGCGTCGGATACGGAAAGCTGACCCCTGCGACAAACTCCATGCGTTTCCCCTGCCGCAGTACAACAACGCGATCATTCGCGCGAATATCAAACGCAGGATCACAACAGAGCCGCAAATCGACAAACACACTCACCGCACGCTCTGTCTTGCTCGTCGTGAGGTCTTTGCCGTACTGCGACAGCTTGCATGGGATTCCCTCATAGACAGGCGTCTCCTCCTCGGCGTAGTCATCCGATCCATCTGCCGCTTGTACCTGCCGGAGGCGGTACACGTCCGCGCGGTCATGGTACATCATGCGGCGTAGAATGCCCTTGAGATTCACGGCAGACTCACCACCTTACGCCATCGGTTCAGCTTCGGCTTCAGCGTTGCAAAATCCAGATCGGCAAGACACCCCGTCGGGTCGATGTTCGACACGGCAAATTTGAACTCCGTATCATCCATCTTGACACTCGATAGCGGCGCATTTGTCGGCACGCCGAGTTCATTGCCCGCCGTATCCTCATCTGCAAGGCGCTTGCGGATAAGGTCGACCGCTGAATAGACGAGCGGCTCAGGGAAATCCGCGCGGTGACAGTAGTCAAGAATGTCCGTAACAAGCTTCTCGATGTAGAACGTGAGAAGGCTCGCATCAAGCGTCCTGCGACTCTCCAGCAGGCGCACTTTCTCCGTGATCACCCGGATCGCTTCCTGCTTTTCCACCTCGCGCTCCTCCCTTCGTGCCGCCCTTCCCTGCGTCGTTCTGAACGGGGTCAGAGGGCTTCTCCTCCTTCGGACGGAATCCCTGCGCCTTGTAGATGACCTCGTAGGCGGTTTTTGTCGCCGTGATGGTCACGCCGTCTTTTTCGTATTTCTGAAAATCCATGTCGCATCCCCTTATGCCTTCGGCTTGAGTGCAGCGAATGCGTTCTCCTTGACCGGCAGGAACCCGAGGCGCATCGTCGCCTTGATCGCCACCATGTCATTCTCAGCAAGACTCAGGGGTTTGCCATCACTCATCGTAACCGACTGCAGCGTTGCCTCGCGCAGCGTCTCGTACTGGATCTGATCGCGGATGCCGATGATTGAATACTTCCAATCACCCGCAATTGCGCGTGCCTTTGTCTTGTCCCATGCACCATTACGCGAGAACTCAATCGGCTGCGAATAGAGCGTACTCGAGTCAACACCCGCGACGTAGAGCTGATTGCCATTGCCGTCACGGAGTTTGCGCAGGCTGTTCTTGAGGTCGTACCCCGCAACAAAGCCGTTCACGTCAAGCCCGCCATTCTCGACAAGTGCCATTACATCGGAGATATCGAGGTCAAGCTTCGGATTCGTCTCCTCCGCGATCACGTTCCCCGCAGCACTCGCAACACCGAAGATGTTCTTCGCAAAGGGCGAGTTCGTGCCGAAGAGACATGCCGAATCAATCGCCTTGTAGAACGCTTCCGCAATATACGGGCGAACAACGCCGAACACGTTGATTGTCGTATCCTCGAGCTTCTCACGGCTGCACGGTACGATGACCGCGATCTTCTTTGCGACAAGCTCGGGGAAAATCCACTCAGCGACCGATGTCTTGATGCGCTCCGTCTCGCCGACCCAGTATGCACCGGGACCCGCCGTCATAACGGGAAATTTCTGCGTCTCGGAGGTCATCGGCTGCACCGTCGAGAGCCGCATTACGGACGAGCCGCGCACAATGTCTGCGATGATGTCCGCCGCGATCGGCTTCGGCACGAAGCCCTGCAAATTGTCCTTCAGGTATCCCGTATCCGAGAAACGCTGGAGATCAAAATTCATCTTATTCTTCATAGTCGTCATCCTCTCTTACCTCTTTGCCTGATTGTCATAGATGGCCTTGAAAAAGCCATTCTCAACGCCCGCAGAGTCACCTGCGCCGCCGCCACTCGCGGCAGGGGCTTTTCCCTTGAGCTTTTCGTTGACGCCTGCCTCTACGGTCTTCTTGTATTCCTTCTCAAACGCAGTGATGCGCTTGAGCGTAGACTCACTGTCCTCGGCAATCAGATAGTCCGCAAACGCAACGGGGAGGCTCCGATCGGCGAGCACCTTCACCGTCTCGAGCTTGAGTTCCTTGCGCCGGATCTCCTGATCTTTTGCCTCAAGTTCCTTGTTGCGTGCCTCGAGTTCCGCCGCACGGCGCTCGTCCTCGGAGAGCTTCGCCAGCCGCTCGGCCTCCTTTTTGTCCGCCGCAGCCTTTTTCTGATACGCCTTCTCCCACTTCGCCTTTTCATCGGCAAGACGGGCAGCGACAGCAGCGTCAATCTTCGCCTGCGTGTCGTCCTGCTTATCATCGGCAGGATCAGCCTTCGGCTTATCGTCGCTCGCATTGTCCGCTCCAGCGGAATCACCCGCATCATCGCCGAAGCGCTGCAGGTCGAAATCAAACAGATTATCGAGCATTTCATTCCTCCTCTGTGTAAATACTGCTTTTATATCGGCGCCGATGTGCGCCGGTGCGCGGATCCCATTCATAGCAATTCCTCCTATTTCTGCAAAAACGTAATCAACTGCGGATTCGCCCTCACAAGGTTCACGAAGCCCGCCGCAAGCTCCGAGACAAGTTCCTCATCTGCCGCCGCCTCAGTCATGCCCCGCTCGAAAAGAAGTGCATGGACAATCTCGTGCATGAGCAGCTTTGCCAAATTTCCTTCTCCGATGTTCCCGCCCTCGAGTATCTTGATCTGTGCCGTGTTGTACTCCACAACGGCGTTACAAGCACGCCCATCCAGAATCAGCGGCTCTTTGACGCGCAGAATCGTATATCGTACGGCGTCAATCATTACAGTCTCGGGCATTGCGTCACCTCCTTAAAATGCGCATAAGAAAAGCACTCTGCATTTCGCAAAGTGCTTTGTGTGTGTTTGATTACTTACGAGGCTTGACCAACGTCTTCCCAGCCCCCCTCTTCTCTGATTCTGTATTCCTTGATGGACGATGCAGGATTATCGACAAGAAACAGCTCAAAAGAAAGCGTCTGCCCGTTCTCACTTTCCATCTCGTCGTGCAAATCTAGCTGTTCTTTAATATCCTCCATCGACCAGCCTCGTGTACGCATTTCAGCGACGAACTCCGCTCGTTTCATGGCGTTCCACCTCCTTTACCGAACTGTTTTTGATACTCGGCCTCTATTGTTTTTCCTACCGCTTTCGCAATCTCACGCGGATTCGGATTGTTGCAATACTCAGCCCACGCCTCCGCAATCATTTCAGCATATCTATTGCGATTTTTGTTATCCCAAGAGTATCTTGACAAACTATCACTCAGCTCTGCGTGCGACCTTGAATCGAACAGATCCTTGATTGTCTGGATGTCTCGAATGCCCAGCAGGTTATCTAACTGATGACCGATCTCGTGGTCAAGAACGGAGCGTATAGAATCGCAACCAACCGGATGGAATTTACTGACAACATCCTTTGCAAGCACTTGGGCAAACTTCTTTGCATCCTTTCCGTGCTCTCGATTGACCGATACACCTCGGAAATCCGAAAAAGGAGCTCTGGATTCAGAAAAACTCACTGCCAAAGTTCCTTTTGCGACTTGTAGCTGCTTCATAGTTTTTCTCGTCGCCGCATCTGCAAGCTGGTCAATCTGTGCAGGCGGCAACCACGCGGCTCGTTTTCTGTAATCATCGGCATAATGCTGACGTAGAACAGGCTTTAGCATAGCGTTTCGCTCGTGAACCTCTCCGACAAAGCCAAAGTTCTTTTTCAATTCCGGGAATCGGGAAAAAGCATCATGAAGCCCTCTGTTCCACGCGTTTGCCGTATCTGCGTCACAGCCCTTGTACGATACATTCGGGATTCCCAAAACAGATCTGGCGTAATCCTCTGCTTCACTGATCGTTTTTGCGGGAATGAACATGCGTATCTGATTCATATTCATTGTACCACTTTGCACGCCCGCATTCAACGCCCCCGCTGCATTTGTCGCCTGCAAAGCGACATTGCCCGCCTTCCACTCCTCGAGTGTCAGCTTCTTGTCCACATAGACGGCTCGCCAGTCGTCATATTTTATGTTCGCAGGGACAAGCACATTCTTGCCGTTCTCGTCTCGTGCGATGCGCGTGCCGCTCTGCGGCCTATACTCACCTTTGAGGCAACCCGAAATGACGGAGCGGCAATGCGGATGCAGGGGCGGCATATTCTTCCCCGGCATCGCTTCCTCCACGGGGAACACATCACCATCATGAGACTGACAGACAGTCGAGGTGCGCTTGTCGAGCGTTGCGATAAATCGGTAATATTTCATCCCCGCGTCCTTGATGGAGTGGAGTGCCGCCTGATTCTGAACGTAGTTCAGCTCGGTACGGACAAGCCGCACCGCCTCTTTCGTACCGACGCCCATTTTCTGACGAATGACGCGCGTCATTTCCTGCACGGATACGCCCCGATGCGCAGCGGCGATGATGTTCTGCTGAATGACCTTCGCGAGTTTAGCGTTGTTCGACCAAATCCGCTTGGAGTAGTTCTTGCCGCTCCACGGGACGCGCAGGATGCGCTCAAGTTTTTCCCCGTCCACGAGGGACACAACACCCTCAAGACCGCGCTTTTTGCCGATCTCGTAGAGTCCGTGATAGTAGAAGTCCTCATAGCCCGATTGCAGGAACTTTTTCATAGCTTTCTCCGTCTTCTCGGAGAGGAGTACCATTTCTTTCAGCGTACCCACCCGCAGCGCGTCAAGGCGCGTGATGCGACTGCGCATGGCGAGGGTATTCAACTCACGCAAAAGCTCCTGATTGCCCGTTGCGTTGATCTCCTTGACGTACTCATCGAGATCCATGCGCCACACGCGGTATTCCTTGCCCGTAAGAAGCTGCTGCGCCGCCGCCATGTCCATTCCGTTGTCGGTCGCGAACCGCTGATAGAGTGCACTGATGTCCTTTTCGATATGGGTGAGGGACTGTTCATAGTAGGCGCGCAGCTCTCGCTCGATCTCAGTGCGGCTCTTCTTGTCCCACTTCTTTTCAAGTTCTTCCTGCCGCTTTTTCCAGTACTTCTCCGTCGGTGTCGCCTTCGTCTTCGCCATGTGCGCCCGCCCCTATTCCGTAATCATTCTCCTCCTGCTCCTTTTTCAGCTCCTCCAGCTCCTCGGCTGGATCCGTGACAAACGGCAGGAGCGAGAGCAGACGCTTTTGCGAGACAAGCCCGTAGAGTGTCTTGACGATCTCTGCCTGTTCCTGATTGTTGGCGGGGATATTCGCCGTAAAGGTGATCTCGATATCTCGAAAATCAATGTCCGCCTTGCTCTTAGTTTTGAGCATCCCTGCAATCAACTCAATGCGCCGCTGCAGTCCCTTCTTGAATCCGCGCTCCTTGCGGCTGCGCACCTGCTCTAGTCCGATGAGTTTGTACTTGATGGCAACGCCGGATGTATTGCCGGCAAAAGCATCGTCGCTCATGTCGGGGATCGCGCTGAATTTGTGAATATCATTCTGTAGGCGCGTCTTGATATTCTCGATGTAGGTATCGTTGAGATTCTTGATCAGCCACTCCGCGCTGCCGCCCTCATCGAGCGTCATCATCTTATTGCGTCGAAGCTCCGCCGCGTCCTCCCCATTCATCCCGCCCATGCCCTTGAGCACGAGATAGGCGTCCGTAAAATCCTCCATATCGTCGAGCGTGAGGCTCTGCGCCTTGTTGTACGCGTCCACGAGCGTCATAATGCCCTCGAAATCACCGCGACGGGCATCGTTGTTGGGGTATTCGATCACGGGCACACCGTCAAAGTAATGCGGTACGGGCGCGCTGTTTTGGATGAGTTTATCGGCGGTGTAATCGTAGCTTGTGACGCTGTGTGCGTCGTAAACATCCACATAATCGTTGTACGTCGACCCGTCAAGGCTTACAACACGGTAGCGTCGAATGGCGGCGATCAGGTTCTCCTCGAGCGTCGCATCGAGAACAAGAATAACCTCTTCCGATGGAACGGCACAAAAGCGAATCTCTGCCTCTGCGTCAACGTAGAGCACCTCGTATGCAGCCCCTGTGACGCTCGCTTCTGCTGCAAGGCGCAAATTACCGTCTGCCTCATCGTTGTACCGAAACACGTCCTGCAGCGCGCTCACGGCATTCGTATCTCCCGACACCGAGGAGTATGCAACTGGCTGACCCATGAAAAAGCCCGTGCTCATGTTGGTGATGTACTCGCAATAATTCGCGACGATCTTGTTGTTGGGTGCGCTGACAGAACGCTGCTCCTTATTGAGTATTTTGTGTTTGCCGACATAGTAGTCCTTGAGTTCCAACACATGAGACACGAAATCCCGCTCATGCCGCTGCAGAATATCCGCAATGTCCTGCGGGTCGAGCACCTCCTTTGTAGTGTGTACCCTCATAATCCAAAGTCCTCCTTGCTGAATCGATGCTTGAGATCAACCACGTCATAATCATCCAGTCCGTACCACATCGCGGAAAACGTGTGCGCATCCCTGTTGAACTCATCCGGGATGATCTCATCATCCCGATCCACGGCGTAGGTAAGCTCCTTGAGTTCGTCAATACAGTGCACACACGCATCCGAGCAGATAATACGGCGAAAACGCTTCAGCTTGCGTGTATTGTCAAGGCGCGAATGGCGGCTGCCGCCGTTGCTCTTATGTGTCGCGACCACGTTAAACCCGCGTTTCTGGTAGTAGCGGATTGCTTTCGGCTCTGCCGAATCCGCCTTGATGCGCTCACGCGTCCGCACGAACTCCTCAAGAGCATCTGCCGTCTCGTCATCCGTCATGTGGTTACGATAGTACTCCCAATAGAGATAGAGCCACTTGTTTTCATGGTCGATCGCCATGCGAACGACAGCGTTGTACGATGCCTCAAAACCGAAATCCATACCAACGCGCAGATACTTACGCGGGATTTCTTCGATCGCTGCCATGACCTCATCATGCGGCATGATCTCGAACTGAGGCAGGACAAGCCTGCCATTGACGCCGAACTGCCCAAGACGGGCGATGCGATAAAGATCGGCGTCGTACGCCTGCATCTCATCCAGCTGCGCGATGTAATCCACCGGCAGAAACAGGTTGTCGTCGGCAACGGAGTGATGGTAGTACGTGTTTCCCTCACGCATGACGCGTCGCACATAGAACTCTTTATCACCCAATCCACGGCTCTCAAAAAAATGCTGATATGTCCAGTTTGACCGCGCCACGGGATTAGTCGTCAGGATGATGTGCAATGGCAGCGTTGGATGACGCAGACGCCCGAGCAGCTCTTTGAATCCCGCATACTTGAGTTCGCTGCACTCCTCTACCCAGATGAGGCTAATGTTGTTGATGGACTTGAGCTTTGCGGGCTTATCCATCCCCTTGAACACGATCTTGCTCCCGTTGGGAAATCGCATCTGCATCGGTGAGGCGTTAAATACGATCATCGCGCCCAGTCCCATATCCTCCACGATCTCACGAAAGAGAGAAAAGCAGCTGTCGCGTATAGTGTCATAAACCTCACGCACAACAAGCGCCGTCCTGCGTTCGCTGAGAAGTTTCAGGATGACCTTGAGCGCAACGTGATAGGACTTTGACGATCCATATCCGCCGACGAGGAAGTAAATCTTACTTTCCCAGTCAAACAGGAAAGATTCGAAATGTGGATTAATCCCCTTCGCCGTGTTCACTGTCCCGCTCCCTCTTTGATATGATTGTCACGTTCAGTTCAGTGTCTATTTGTCCGCTATTAAGCGCCTTTTCCTTGAGCCGCAATTCTCGCTCCCGAATCCGAATGTCAGCACTCTCGCCGATGGTATCGAATAACACTTTCATCATCTGTGAGTTTCCTGCGCACGCGCTGCGGATAAGACTGCCAAGTACGGCATCACCAACAGTAAGCTCCGCATCGCTGAGCTTTGCCGACTTCATGATCCCATCTCTGAGATCGGGGTGTAACTCTTTCAATGTGAGCGAAATAGCTTCTTTGAGGGCTGTCCGCAATGCCTTTTTGCGGCGGCGGGATTTTCCGCTCTCAACGCCGCCTTTTTTGCTATTGTCTCTAGCTTCGCTCTTACTTCGTTTCGATGCCGGAATCAGATTCTGCTCATTCGCCATACTACACGCTCACCACCTGCCTTTAATTTCCCGCGCATGCAAAAAGGGCACCGCGTCTGCAGTACCCCTATTCTTCACAGCTTATACTATATCACAAGTCTTTGTGTCCGTTTGTATCCATTTTTCAAAAACAGCCTCAAACTCATTCAGAGCTTGCCCGTGTAATTTGTGTATATGGTGATACGCATAACCAAGGCCTACCGCAATATACTCCCACGATTCACCCCACAAATACCGACGTTTCAGCACCTCACGATAACGCCCGTCCTCAATCTGCTCAATCAGCGCCCCCGCTTCCTTGCGCAATGTAATCAGCCGATCCCATTGTGTATTAACGCGCTCCGCGTATCCTTCCAGCGCCGCGATCGCATCGGAAAGATCTCCGATCTTGCCTCCGCTGACCTTATCCGCGTCATACTGAATCGCTTTCAGATGCAAGATATCGGCTTTCGCCTGCTCGTACTCCTGTTCAAGCAGTTTCAGCTCCCGCTCGGCGTCGCGGACACGCCAGAGGTACGCCCGTACTTGCCTTACGTCAGTCAATCTTTGTTCCCTCCCAGTTTGCAAATTCCGGGCTCTCGTGGATATTCCCAACAACCTCATAGTTTGAGATTGTCCGGCTAACCAGCTGTGCCTCTAATCGATTCGCGGGTATCGGTTCCGCAACGAATCGATAGGTCAACTCGCTCCATCGAATCCAATAATCCTTACCGGCTGGGGACCGGATAATGTCGCCCTCGTAAATCTCGACGCCGTTCTTGTCCTTCGCGCCGATGTACTGCATGATTGACACGGCCCCCTCTACAAGGCATTTCTCGCCAGGTGTACCCCAGAGTGCCAAAACTCCTCCTTTCTCGAAGCGGATTCCCTGCGCGTGATACACAGCCTTTCGGTGCGTGTCCCATACTCTGAACTTTATCTCACGCATCTCTAGTCCCTCCTGCTCGTATAAATATCTCGAATCGCATTCGCTACACTGTCCACTGTGAGCCATCCAAAAACCGAAACGGCACCAATAGCCATAAAATCCCAGAAGTTCAGCATTTTATCCCCGCCTTCCTACTCATCAGCTCTAGTAACTCTTTGCTGATTTCAGGCTCCTCCCGCTCCATCGCCCAGGCCATCATGCAGCGCATACTCGCGTTGATGATATGACTGTCACTCCGATCACCAGCAAGCCACATCGAGAGATGCCGCAGTGCGCGCGCAGCATGCTCCGCCGATGGAATATCCCGCCATGTTTCACCCGGATGCTTTTCTGCGCCCGCTGTCAACCCACTGGCGATCTCATTCAGCCAGGCAAAATCGATGTATCTGTACTCGTTCCGTTCCGGACTCTGCGGATATTTTGTATCTGCCATTTCTATTCTCCCTCCGGCGTTGCACTTATACAGCGCCATCGTATGCGACCAATCGAAAAATACTAATTAGCTGCTGCACATATCCATCCAGACAGCGCTTTTCCTCCTCGTACTGTGCAAGGCTCAGCCATCCAGTTGCGTTATCACCCGTGATAATTGGACGCAGCACATAACCCCAGCGTTCATTTCGCACCAGCTGCGTTCCGCCGCCTCGCATGTAATAGAGCCGCGCATAAAATTCCTTGTCGATCTCACGCGCCTTGCTGAGCACGATAATCCAGAGTTCCGAGTCCGTCGGCGAAATATCTGCGGACGGATCCACGCACGCATAGTTCGTTGTCCGCTGCTCCTCACGTTCAAGCATTGCATAAGCGCGTTGTTCTACACGTTCAATCATGGATATATAAGGACTTACCTCCGATGGATTCGACTGCGCCTCTGCTTTTGGCTTCACATGTTCGAAATAGCCCATAAAATCACCTCCGAATCTGAAAGTGTTCCCGCGAAAATGTGCAGTACCCTCACGGTACCCGCGATTTTTTAGGTTTGCGGGTACCGCATTTCCCCTAGAGCCACAAGGCTCTAGGGGCAATAGTTCCCAAAGTTCCCGCGGATTTTGACATATATATATAAACTTTTTATACCCCCCTATACCCTATATACCATAGCAAGGGTGGTTGCATAGTATATATATAATATGAGGGAACTAAGGGAACTCTCTTATATATATGACCTAACCCCTTGAAATTACTGGATTTTTTCGGTTCCCACGGCGGTTCCCGCAAAGTTCCCATAGTTCCCGTAAACCTATAGCGGCTGTTCAACGGTTTGCGGAATTTGTATCACATGGATCTTTGCACCTCCATAACTGACTCGCTTTGTAAATCGGCGTTTGCCCTTTTCCGGTGTCGAACAGATCAGCCCGCTTTCAACAAATTCCTTGAGAAACTTATTCGACGAAAAGCCCGCATCATCGAGTGCCGCGCGCAGATACATCGGGTACACATTGACATATCCACTGCGGATGAACCCGTATTCCGGTGAGAGCTTGGCGCGTGATTCATAGCCATTGTCATTGCTGAAATGCTGCCAGTTACTGACAATCCACTCATCCACAAAATCCCACGCACGCCGCGTATCGGAGATCTCCTGCTTGGTTGCCTGTTCGCCCATAATGGCAATTGCCATATCATAGGCGCCCTGCTGCGCCGCCTCGGGCGACTCGCCGAACAGCCACATACTCGCCAGCATATCCGCGATGGCGACCGTCGCCACGTTGTCGATATGCGGCTCGAAATGATCGGGACACTCCACGCGCAGGCGATTGATAAGTGCCTGCCGCGCCGCCAGAATCTCCGCGTACTCTGTCCCTGCATCCTGGAGGAGACGCTCGATGAACGCCCTGCCCGCCGTCCCGTGCTGCTCCTCGTCGACGGCGTAGACCATCTTTGCTGTCTCCTCCGGCAGCACAGGATAGGTATTGAGCTCAATAATGCGCGTCTTGACACCCTGGATACTCGACTCCTTCGACAATGGTTCTTCGCCCGACGCCATTGCAATCGTGCGCCATGTGGCCGTCTTTCGGATGCCGGACTTACTTGCACGCACCTTGCCGTGCCCGCCCTCGAGCATATAGACGAGACTTTCAAGTGCCTCCTGCTTATTGTTACCCATCATGACCTGCCGCTCATTGATGACGAGCGGGAAGTCGTTGCTGTACTCGGCCGCACGCTCCAGGCCGTTGGTCGTCCCGTAGAACGACTTCATCAGCCGCGTCGGATTGCCCCAGACCGTGAGCGCAAATCGCTGCGCTGCCGTCTTGCCGCCGCCCGACGTGCCCCAGAAATAAATCATAAAGTTGCGGTTCTTGCAGATGCGCAGCAGCGGCGTCGCAAACGCAGCCGCCAGCACGAAACGCGCAAAGATGTGTTTGCGGATCTCCTGCGCCGCCGTCAGCCACTCTTCGAGTGTCCCACGCTGCGTAAACGCAGCGGAGAGCTCGCCGTCGTCCTCCATATCCACGCGGTACCTGCTCGACGACGGAATGACAAACTCATCCAGCCCGTACGGCCGCCAGCCGATTTTAGACACGGCATGAACAACAGGGATATTCGGATTGGCCGCCTCCAGTGCCTGGAGGTATTTGACGAGGAACTTTGCCGATTCGCTAGAGGCGTTGAGCCCGCGATCCGTGAGCGCGATGATGTTGCGCGCGGAAAACGCCTCAGACCGTTTGCATACAGCGTGCACCCAGTGATCGTAATACCGGAATGATATTTGTATTTTCTCCGTCTGTGTGTCGACGTTGTACTGCTTCTCCGAGATAATGACGGGCGTTCCCGCAGCGAGCCGCTGCACCTGCCCCACCTCCGTCATGCGCACCTCATAGACGCCGTCCGCGCCGTAGGAAAAATTCGCAGGGATAGCGAGATCGAGCGGCGTATCCGGCACGAGCGCGCACGTGCGCACCTCGCCGAGTTTCTGACCGCGCGCCAACGTACCGCCGCCCTCGACCACCGAAAGCCCCGCCTGTGATGCCTGCACGCGTTTCACCTCGCGCTGCAGATCGTTGAGGTTCACGTTGCCCTTGCAGCGCTCCTTAAAGCGGGTATATTCTAGGCTGTTCTCCTTCTTGACGAGCGCAAGTGCGCCGAGCGTCTCCTCATTCAGCGTATTCTCTGCATTCGGCAGCGCGATCTGCCGGAGCTTTGCGATTGCCTGCGGCACCTTGCCAAGTGACCATGCGCAGGGCGACTTGATGCCTGGACAGTCCGCACATCCCTTGAACCCCAGCGCCGATTGAATGTGCGTGCAGGTCTGCGGCGTGCATTCGTTCAGATAGTGCGCGAGTTTCTTCTTTGTATCCTCCTCGCTGTATTTCGCGCCGAGCCACTCCTTCACGAGCGGCAGGATGATCGCATCGCCCCCGACACCGCGCACGAGATTCGTGCACGCCGCCTTCCAGACGGGCTCGGGCAGTGTTTTATAGTTCTGCTGAAAGTGCTGGAGGAACGCACAGTTCGCGAGCATGACCTGTGCATCGCCGTCCGTCGGCCGCCGCTCAAAGGTCTCTGTCCGCTCTGTTTTGCTGACCATCTCCACGGGCGGCAGCACGTCGAAGTCCTCGGCATTGTAGCGCAGCCCCTCGGAATACTCTGTAACCATGCAGGGCACGGCTTCACCGCCCTTGTAGTTCAGCGTTCCAGGAACGCGCAGGATGCGGCAGAGGTCGGGCACGCTGTCTACATGCCAGCCCTGCTCTGCGGCACGCGCACGCACCGCGCCCTGGAGGCGGCGCAATAGTTCTTCGGCGGTGCTGCGCTCCTCATCTGTGCGCGTATCGAGCAGTTCACGAAAGAGATAATACGCATGGAGCCCATGTCCGCTGTGGACAACGATTGATGGATCCAGCATCTCCGGCAGGAGCGAACGCGCCGCCGCATAGTCGGGCGGTAGGGCTTTTGCCGCGTGCCCGCCGCCTGCGATGTCGATATCAACCCAGAGCCCGGGGATACCGACGATGTCGGAGGACTTTGCCCGCTCGTACGCCCGAAACGGCCGCTCAGACACACCGACGGAGTAATACACATCATTGTGCACTTCCGTCTCCTTTCGAGCCGCCTGCGCGATCTCAAGGACATTGACGCAGGGAAATGATCGCGTGCGTTTCTCCGGCAGCGTCCAGATGTATGTATTGCCCTCCGTTTCCGCCGGATAGAGCACCTGGAAAAATTCTACGGTATCAATGACACTCACCTCATTTCGGGCGGCTCAGTGGATGGATCCAGTAGACGCAGCGCCTCCTCGGTAGAACGCGCCACGCCGCCGAGTGCGCCCGCATCACGCAGGAACGCGTGCATCTTCTCCTGCACCCTGCTCGTGCGTCCCTGCTTCGTCTTCACCTCGATAAAGGCAAAGACGGCGAGTTTCTTTCCGACCATCTCCGGCGTAATCTCTACCGTCCGAAAGCCGAAAAGATCGGGAAAGCCGATCGGCAGTCCGGTCGAAAATGGACGCGCCTCATGCAGCGTAATCATATCGCCGCAGCAGATTGTCTTTTTCCCCGTCCATGCCTTTCCGACATTGGCGCGAAAGAGTGTCGCCGTCCGCTCCTTGCCGACGGCAATACGGATTTTATTCTGCAATTCATGTTCTGATTGTTTCATTCGCTATCCTCTCAGCCGTTTAATGTCTGCCATGCGCGAGACCCAGCGCAGGGAGTAGCCGCGCCGCAGGGCAATCGCCGTGAGATCAGAGACGCTGCGTGCCCGGCCGACTTCCTGCCGCCGCTCTTTGCGCTGGATCGCCTCGATTTTCTTGAGCGTCCCGTCGGTCTCTGTGATCTTTCGCTCCTCGGGTGCGGCAGCGAATACATGTCCACAGGGACACGTGCGCGCCGTGCTCGGCACTGCCGTATAGCAGGCAGGGCACACCTTGATCGCCGTCGCGCGCGGTTTCCTTTTCTTCGTCTCAAGCGACCATTCACGCTCCTCATCCGGCATCCCGTGACGAAACACATTGCCGACATGGTCAATGATGATCGCGCGCTTTTCGGTATTGTTGGGATCCGGCCGCAGGGGGCGCATACTCTGTTGGATGTAGAGCGTCAGCGATGCCGTCGGCCGTGCGAGAATCACGGCCTCCATGGCGGGCACGTCGAAGCCTTCGCCGAGGAGCTCTGCATTGCATAGAATCTGCAGACGCCCCGTGCGGAAATCTTCGATGGCACGCGCACGGACGGCCTTGTGCGTCTCTCCGTCGATATGCAGGGCAGGAATGTCAGCCGAGCGGAACGATGCCGCGACGTGTTCGCTGTGCGCCCGGTTGATGCAGTAACAGATTGCGCGTTTTCCTGCAGCAAGTTTTTGGTAATTCGCCACGATGTCGCCGATCACATCCGCGTCGTCCATCTGACTCAAGAGATCATTCTTAACGTACTCGCCGAAACGCACATGCGCTGCAGCAGGGTCAAACTTCGATGGCGGTGCATAGTAGTCATACGGTGTCAGATTGCCGGTCGCAATAAGATCGGCAGCCGTAGGCCCCAGGACAAGAGACTCGAATATCTCGCCGAGTCCCTGTCCGCCGATCCGCTCCGGTGTCGCCGTCACGCCGAGAACATAGGAGGAGGCAAACTGATCGATAATCTTGCGGTAGGTATTGGCAACGATATGGTGGCACTCGTCACAAATCAGGAGATCGGGTGCTTGCACCTGCGGCAAACGATGAATGAGCGTCTGCACTGAGGCAATCTGCACGAGCAAGTCATATTCCTTGGCCGCGCCCGCAGCAATCAGCCCGTGACGGATACCCATCGCCGTGAATGTCGCAGAGGTCTGCTCAATGAGCTCCTGACGATGCACCATGAAAATAGCGCGCCGCCCCGAAAGTGCAGTTCCGCGCGCCATCCATGCCGTCATGATCGTTTTGCCCGCACCGCAGGGCGCGACGGCGCACACACGCCGCCGTCCCTCTGAATACTCATAGCCAACATCATCAATAAGTTGCTGCTGATATGGTCTAAGACTGATGTCCATAGCTTATCAATACGGTGCCGCCGCGTAGCTCTGCGGTGCCTGCTGCGGCGGCATCGGTACTGGTGTCTGCTGCGGAGCGCCGTAGGCCGGCGGTGCCCACGGTGCTGAACCCGTCTGCATCGGTGCCGGAATCTGCGGCGCATAGCCTGCAGGTGCAGGCGCAGGCGGAGCGGCTTGCGGAGACTGTGCCGCCTGTGGCACTCCCTGCTGACGCGCTGCCGATTCTGCCTGCGTGTCCACGAAATCAAAGCCGTTCATCGTGACATTGATGCTGATGTGTGCCTGGTTGTCATTATTGCCGATCCATCCCCGTGCATCGAAGATGTCGCCGTGGATCACAATGCGGCTGCCCTTGCCGAAGTATTTCACGATATTTTCGCCCTGCTTGCCGAACGCTGACACATCGACAAAGAGCGTCTTCGCCTTGCCGTCCTGCCCCTTTGCCTGCACCTGCGTTGCAATCGTAAATGCTGTGTAGGACGTCCCCGTCTGGTTCGTCTTAACTTCGGGAGCCTTTGTCAGTCTGCCAAAAAATGATACGTTCATCGTAGTTCTCCTCTCTTAATGGAACGGATAGCCGTCGTCAAATAATCTGCCCGCGTAGCCGGGCGTACCGTTGCGGGATTCCGCAATACAGTGATCAATCGTCTCCTGCAGAATCTGCTGATAGAAGATAGGTGTCTGCTCTGTTTTCATATTTGCCGCCCGTGCGGCGAGATATTCATCAATCTTTCCTGCATCCCAGCCCATGAACTGCCAGAGACGCACAAGCTCATCGCGTGGGGGCTTATCAATGTCACAGCGAAACGCACGCCCCTCGGGTGCTATGCCCGAGGATGCCGCGGCAGATTCGGGCGACACGACGGGATCCTTTCCCGCCGCCGCTTCGATCTTATCCGACTCCACGATCTCAAACATGGCGATGTAAAGATAACGTCTGAGATACGTTTGTACCGCGCCTAGATTTTGTACGGGGTGGCACGCCTTGAGCTGTGCCGTTGACATCGGTGTCGTGATCTCCACCTTCGCGTCCGGCTTCTCGCAGTCGTAGATCGTGAGCGTTGCCACCTCCGCCGTGAAGGAAATGACGGGGAAAATCTTCTGCTCCTTGCACAGCTGCATGATGCGCGGAAGGAAGTCGCCGAGCTCATAGTAGGTATAGCCCGCGTACTCGTTCTTCTTACCTTTCTTCAGTCCACTTTCAGAGAGCTTGACGCGTATCGTTTGGATTTTTTCAAAGATATTCACTGGATGCGCAGCCCCCTTGTCTGTGTGCGGAACGCGCCCGGCACATCAACCCCTGCCCTCAGCGCCTCCTTGACTCGATCCATATTCAGTTCCAGATGCTGTGGTACGATGTCGAAGTACGTCTCAGGGATCTTCTCCATGTTCCACAGCTCGCGGGGATAAGCGGGCGGATTATTCTGCACGCGCATCGTTCCGCGATTCGTGACGACCTTATCCTTTCCCATTGCGTCGAGGTTCTTTGCGTACCACGTCTTGATCGAGCTGATGCGGTTGTCGATCACGCGCTGCCGCTCCGTAAGACGCTTTGCCTCCACCTTCATGCCGTCGCGCAGATTCTCGAGCGAGCGGATGAGACCGATGCCGTTCTCGCATTTGACCGCGATGTCCGCCTCAATCGTCTGCAGACACTCCTCGAGTACCTTGAGATCCATCGTCTCATCCAGTGCCATATCCATGACGCCGTTAAAGGCGTCGCCAAGGTCATACAGTGTTCTCATTGCCATCATGTGCCTCCTTATGCGGGGATAATTGCCTTGAGAACCATCCGCAACTCTCGAATCAGTTCAATCAGCTGCGCGATTGTCGTCTCCGGATCGTGGATGCGGTCGAGGCACGCGTCCGCTGCCTCCATATATGCGTCCTGCTTGTAGTCGTGGATCGGATTGTTTTTTTCCTCCTTGCGGTACGGACGCAGGATCTTCACTCCTTCGATTGCATCCACATCGATGAAACCACGCTCTTTGAGGCGATGTTTATAGCGGGTTACTTGTCGGCGCTCCCAATCGAGCTTCTCCATCACTTCGTCAGTGGATGCTTTCGGATGCTCGATGAAAAAATTGTAAAGCTTTTCGCAATGTGTCATATTGCATTACCTCCTGATGACGTGCTACAATAAGCACAGAATATCCTTTTTCCTATGGTGCTCAGACTGGCGGCTACCGGTTTGGGCGCTTTTTCTTTGAGTTCAATCCATCCTATATCTTTTGAGTCATGTGTTTGTTTGAATTGCATCAGGTGCATCATTCGTAAGAGATTTTTGTACTCTTTATCAGCGCCCTTTTGTGTTTTTGTTCCCTGAAGTATGCTCGGACAATCTCCATCGCAAACCGTGAAACTTGTTATCCATCTTTTATCTGTCTGAGAACGCAATCCCAACACCAGAAATGTCATAATACGAACAGACACACGCTTACGTTTCAGCGTCGTTATGCGGCGAAAATATACGTTCACTATTTATCCTCCTTAACCCATAAGTAACCATTTTTCATAGCATGAACAAGCTGCCAACAGGCATGCACAATCAGATCATTTCTCCTCCTCCCTGTATCTCTTGCGATTTCTTTCAATTTTTCATCAAGAGATGGTATAACTCGTAAAGTCATCCTAACTTTATTCAAACGATCACCCCCTTTCTTTTCGACACTGATTCGGTGTCTATATTCTATATTGACACTGAATCAGTGTCAATACTTTTTTTGAAAAATATAGTATAATGACATTTAGGAGGTGTCATTGTGGCGACATTAACCGTTCGAATACTGGGAAATCTCAATCAGAAGCTAGACCAACTGGCAGAGGAAACAGGCATCCTAAAATCCTCTCTTATTCTCTACGCCTTGAATGATCGACTCAGAACGCCTGTCCCTATGGATGAGCTCTCATTATTTTCAGTTAAGGGAATGGAGCCTGTACGCATTACGCTTCGCCTACCAGATGCCTTGAAAGAGCGACTCGAGGAAGTAGCGAAAGAAAATGATATATCGGTCAATTTCCTTGTGAACTATTATGTTCAGATGGTTCAACAGATTTATTGGGCGTGGTACAAAAAACTTGCCAAACAGCCAACAAAATCAACTGAGAAACCTGTATCCCCGTGACTTCTTTCAAATTTTGCAGTTCTTTGACTAGCGCTTCAGGTAAACGGAGCGTTATTTCTTTTGTTTCCATCCCTCATCACCTCGCACCCAATATGTGAGGGTCAACTTATCTCCGGGATAAATCATCCCG
>ERZ773079.454-NODE-454-length-26878-cov-9.810126_pt1 | contig 26878 bp, 26 predicted proteins | sample MGYA00511355_ERZ773079 | MGnify/ENA primary metagenome ERZ773079 (study PRJEB29015, sample SAMEA2737979) | human oral metagenome | biome: human oral; feature: human-associated habitat; material: dental | place: China | collected 2117 ... | reverse complement strand
CGGCCCGCGCAGCGGGGTCGAAGGGCGCCGCCTCGGCGATCGCAGGCGCGGTCTCGGGCGCAGCGCCCGCCCTGCTCGGGGCGGTGGCCGGGATCATGGCCTTCGTCACGTGCGCGCTCGCCGTCGCGCAGCTGCTGAGCGCGCTGTTCGGCTTCTGGGACGACGCGGCCTCCAAGCAGGGCCTCGAGAGGCTGCCTCCCTACATCACCTACGAGATGGTCGAGGCGGCGCTCGAGTGCCAGGAGGAGTACGGGCACCCGGCGGGCTGCACCATAGCGCAGATCATCCAGGAGTCCGGCCAGGGAGACCGCATGAGCCAGCTCGCAGAGCGCGACCACAACCTCTTCGGCATGAAGTGGTGGTCGGGCTACGCGGGCTGCCCCGAGGTGGCCGGCAAGGCGAACTGGGCCACCAGCGAGGAGTACGTGCCCGGCGAGCACGCCCAGATCACGGCGAGCTTCATCCGCTTCACCGGCGACGCCGAGTGCATCCGCTTCCGCAGCAGGGTCTTCCTGCAGGCCGAGCGCTACTCGGGCAACGCCCTCATCCGCGAGGCGATCGAGAGGCACGACTCGGACAGGATGGCCGAGGGGCTCAAGGACGCGGGCTGGGCGACCGACTCGTCCTACGTCGAGTCCCTGAAGTCGATCATGGCGCAATGGGGCCTCTACCGGTTCGACTCCATGACGGTCGAGGACCTGAAGGACTCGGCTGCGAGCGGGAACGCGATCGTCGAGGCGGCGTACAGCCAGCTCGGCGTGCCCTACGTGTGGGGAGGCTCGACCCCCGGCAAGGCGCTCGACTGCAGCGGGCTCACGCAGTACTGCTACGCGCAGGCGGGCATCCGCATAAGCCATTACACGGGTTCCCAGTACGAGGAGCTCAGGCGCATACCGCTCTCCGAGGCGAAGCCCGGCGACATCCTCTACCGCTCGGGCCACGTGGCCATCTACATCGGCGACGACAGGTACATACACGAGCCGCGAACGGGCGACGTGTGCCGCATAGCGAGCGGCATCGGCAGCTTCAGCTGCGCGCTCACCGCGAGATAGGAGAAACCAATGCAGGGAAAGTCAAGGGTCATGGCAGCCGTCGCGGCCGGGGCGCTCATCGTGGCGCTCGGCGCGGGCGCGGCGCGCTGCGCCATCGCCCCGCAGGAAAGCCCCCAGGAGCAGGCGCCGCCCGCGACGGCCGGCGCCCCTGAAGGCGCTGGCTCGGGGACAGAGAAGGCGGCCTCAGGCACCGAGGCGCTCTGGAACACCGTGTGGACGGGCGCCGACGACCCGACCGCCACGCTGCGGATCGTCGAGGGCGCCATGGTGGAGAGCGCCGGCGGCACCGAGCGAGCCTGGTTCTTCTCGGCCGAGGAGCCAACCGAGGCCGGCGGCGTGCTCAGCGTGCCCATCGACGTCAAGGGGACCGGCGAGGAGACGGGAGGCCTGTCGCTCATCCAGGTCTCGGGCGACGGGGACGCCCGCACCCTGGCCTGCGACCTTCTGACGCAGGCCTACGCGCCCCAGAAGGCACGCGAGGGAGCGTTCTCCGTGACCGGCATCGACGGCCGCCTCCCCGAGGCGCTGGGCGCGGACGCCGGCGCCATCGAGGAAGTCGTCGCCAGGAAGGCGGCGGAGGTGTCCCCGCAAGCGGCGGGAGCCACCTGGGACAAGGAGGTGTGGCTCGACTACGCCGGGAACGTCGCGTCGACGACCTTCACGCTCGACGACCCCGCCTCGACGGTGGTCACCGTGGTCTCGCGCGGCGGCTCGCTGGAGGCGATGTAACCATGAGGGCGCTCAAGGCGCGGCGCCGCAGGGCGTTCGCCATCTCCGCCGCGACGGCCTTCGCCCTCTGCGCGTTTTTGCTCGTCCCTGCGCAGCCGGCATACGCCGACATCGCCGGGGACGTCAACGAGTGGCTGTGCGGCCTTCTGCGCGACTGCTGCAACTGGATGTTCAAGGCGCAGACGGGCGTGCTCGGGTCGATCGGCGCGAACGGGGTCCTCTCGGCCGACTTCGCGCACATGCTCACGAGCTCGAGCGACCTGACCATGCACGACGTCGCCCGCGGCGTGTGGCAGGTTGCCATCCTGCCGATCGGGTGCGGGGTGCTCGGCCTGGTCTTCACCCTGAAGCTCATCGAGATCTCCCAGCGCATGGACGGCAGCCAGAGCCTTCCCGGCGTCAAGGAGGTCGTCTTCCTCCTCGTGTTCTTCGCCGTGTTCCTGTTCCTCATACAGAACAGCTTCGACCTGATGGCGTCCGTCTACGAGGTCTGCGGGCTCGCCATCGACCGAGTCGAGGCGCTCTTCGGCGCCGGAGGCGCGCTCGACCTGCCCGAGGTGTCCGTCGTCACCACCGACGACGACATCCCGTCGCTCATCGCCATGCTCGTCGTGAGCCTCATCAGCTGGGTCGTGGTGCTGGCGGCCTACGTCATCGCCCTCGTGGTCTGCTGGGCCCGCGCGCTCCAGCTCTACATCATGGCCGCGTTCGCCCCGATCCCGCTGGCGTTCCTCGGCATGGACGCCACGCGCCAGATAGGCGTCGGCTACCTGAAGAGCTTCGGGGCGGTCTGCATCGCCGGCGTCATCATCCTCGTGCTGCTCATATCGTTCCCGCTCGTGCTCGGCGGGCTCACCGGGGCGAACCCCGGGACGGGCACCCCCCCGCGGACGCGATAGCCAACGGGCTCACCTACGCGCTGCAGTACCTGGCCATGTGCGTGCTGCTCATCCTGGCCCTCGTGAAAAGCGGCTCCTGGGCGCGCGACATCGTGAGCGGCTTCTAGCGGAAAAGCGAGGAAGGGGGCGGTCGCCATGAGATAGGGGCGCCGCGCCGGGGCATGCGTCCCGGCGGAAGACGACAAGGACCGATTGAAAACGAAAAGGAGGAAAGACATGGAAGAGAGGAAGAACGTGTACCTCTCGCTGCACAAGAGCTTCGTGCGCGAGGGCATCGAGTACACCGACCGCGCGACCGGCGAGGCCAGGACCTTCAACTCGGCGACCCTTCCCAAGGGCACCGTCGTCGACGGCGTGGACGTGGGAGGCTACGAGTTCAGCCCCATGTTCGTGAACGAGAGCCGCTTCAAGGGGGCCGACTTCCGAGACATACCGCTGCTCGCGAACCGCGAGGTGTGGCTGAGGAAGACGGTGATGGGACCGGACGGCCAGCCCGAGCTCGACGAGGGCGGCCGAACTGTCAAGGACACCGTGAAGGTCATGCCGGCGCAGCTCAAGGAGGCCGTTGACGCAGGGCGCTCGCGCTACCTCGCGGAGCGCGCCGAGCACGCCCGCCAGGCGAGCCGCGCCGCCGAGCACGAGGCGCCCCGCGCACAACGAAGCGTCGAGAGATAGGGAGGCGGAAAGATGAACGCAGCGAAAGACTGCACCCTGCAGGAAAAGCTCCTCCGATGCGCCATGGCGCTCATCCTTGCCGCGGGGGCGCTGCTCGCCTCCGTGGCGGCCTCGCCCGCCTACGCCGCGCCGAGCACGGTCGACGTGTCCATCGGCGGCAAGATCCCATACGGCGGCTTCGCCACCACGTGGATGAGCGCCGACGGCAACATCGCCTACTGTGCCGAGCCCTCGTCCCCGACGCCCGCGCCGGGCTCCTACTCGACGAGCCCCGTGCCGAACGCCGACGTGACTGCGGCCATCTGGTACTCGTTCGGCTCTCCCGGCTTCGACGCGTCGATGTTCCCGGGCAGCTGGTACGACGGCGGCGGCTGGGACGACGCCAAGTACGCGGCGGCTAGCCACGTGCTCATCGCCTACGCCTACTCGGGGTCCGAGTCGGCGGCCACGCACGGCACGAGCTCCGAGTTCGCCTCCTGGGCGAAGTCCGAGCTGATCGGCGGGACCTTCGCCAAGATGAAGGCGGGCGCCGGCAAGGTATCCGCCGGGTTCGAGGCGTTCTGCGTCAGGACCGGCGGCGGCTCCCAGACGCTCGTGAGCTTCAGCTGGTCCGCAGGCGGCGTCAAGGTCGCCAAAACGGACTCCGAGGCGGGAGCCGAGCCCCAGGGCGACGCCTCGCTCGACGGCGCGAGCTTCTCCGTCGTGAACGAGACCGGCCGGTACGTGCTGGTCGGGGGCAAGTACTACGCCGACGGAGAGGTATGCGCCATTATCAAGACCGCTCCCGAGGACGGGTCGCACGTCGCCGCCACCGGCGCCGAAGCACTTCCCGCAGGCAATTACCACATCGTCGAGTCCGGCGCACCCGAGGGCTACGACGCCAGCGACGCCTCCATCGCGTTCACTGTGAAGGCCGGCGAGGTGCGCGACCTCACGGGCGATCCCTTGACCGACGAGGTCGTCCACGGCGGCGTGCAGGTGACCAAGTCCGACAAGGAGCTGCAGGCGTCCGAGGCGCTGGCGGGCAGCGGCCACAAGGAGGCCCCGGGCGAGCACCCCGGGCTCGACGGGATCGAGTTCACCGTCACGAACCGCTCGGCGCACAAGGTCCTCGTTGACGGCGAGTGGCGCGAGCCGGGCGAAGCCGTGGCTACGCTGACCACCGCATGGAACGACGAGGCCGGCGCCTACACCGCGCAGACCGCGGCCGACGCCCTTCCGTACGGGACCTACGACGTGCGGGAGACGGCGACGAACGGGAGCTACCTGCTGACCGACGGCGAGCCCCGCACCTTCGAGGTCCGCACCGGCGGCGAGATCGTGAGCGCCTCCGCAGACGGCACCGCGCTCGAGTTCCGCGACCAGGTGGTGCGCAACGACCTCGAACTCTCCAAGAAGAGCGAGTCCGACAACGCCGGCCTCATGGTCCCGTTCGCCATCGAGAACGCGGCCACCGGCGAGACGCACGTGCTGGTGACGGACCGCAACGGCGACGCGTCGACCGCGAGCAGCTGGAACAGGCATTCGAGGGACACCAACGCCAACGACACCCTGCTTGGCAATGAGGGCCCGATCGTGGCCGCCGACATGGACCCGAAGGCCGGCATCTGGTTCTCGCTCGGCGAGGACGGCTCCTCGGCGCCGGTGGACGACTCGCTGGCGGCCCTGCCGTACGGCGCCTACACCATGACCGAGCTGCGCTGCGATGCCAACGAGGGCCTCGAGCTCATCACCAGGAGCTTCTGGATCGATCGCGACTCGACGGTGGCCAAGGCCGTGTGGATGGGCCTTGACGACCAGGAGGGCCCGCGCATCTCCACCACAGCAAAGGACGGGGCGGGCGGCGACAAGGACGTCTCGGCCGACGCCGAGGCCAAGGTCGTCGACGCGGTGGCCTACGAGGGGCTGAAGGCCGGCGAGGCATACGAGCTCTCGGCAACCCTCGTCGACAAGGCGACCGGCGAACCCGTGACCGACGCCTCGGGCAAGCCCGTGGAGGCCAAGGCCGAGTTCGCGCCCGCGCTCTCGATGGGCAGCCAGGACGTCGAGATCGCCTTCGACGCGAGCCTGCTCGGCGGCCGCGACCTGGTCGTGTTCGAGAGCCTGCGCAAGGACGGAGCCGAGGTGGCGTCGCACGCGGACCTCTCCGACGAGGGCCAGACCGTCCACGTCGCCGTCGAGGTGGGCACCCAGGCGGCTGACGCCGCCGACGGCGACCAGGTCATCGAGGCCGGCAAGGCCAAGGTCGTCGACACGGTGGCCTACAAGGGCCTCGTCCCCGGCGAGACCTACATCGCCGTGGGCACGCTCATGGACAAGGGCGCCGGAGAGCCGTTCCTCGACAAGGACGGCAACAAGGTGACCGCACGCACGCCCTTCGAGCCCGAGGCGCCCTCCGGCACCGTCGAGGTGACCTTCGAGTTCGACACCGAGGGCCTGGCCGAAGGAGACGAGCTCGTCGTCTTCGAGAAGGTCCTGGACTCCACCGGCAACGTCGTTGCGACCCACGAAGACATCGACTCTGCCGAGCAGAGCGTCGTCGTGGACAACCCCGACACGCCCGAGGTGCCCGAGGAGCCCTACGCCAAGACCGGGGCCGACGCCCCCGACGGCACCGGCTACGCCGTGGCCGCAGGCATCGCTCTGGCAGCTGCGGCGGGCGCGGGCGGAGCGCTCGCATACCGCAAGCGCAAGGCGGCCGCGAGCAAGGGAGAGGCGGCAGAAGAGCCGGAAGAATAACGACGCCGCATCGATACCAACCTGGAGGCCCTGGGCGCTCGCCCGGGGCCTCCCCTGCGAACGGGGGAGGACATGAACAAGGGAAAAGCTGCCACGGCGCTCGCCGTCGCAGTGGCGTTGCTGGCGCTGGCGGCGCTCGCCGTCCTGCCGCAGCCCGAGAGGAACCCGTACGGGGTGCGCGAGGTGCCCGCCGCGGTGGAGGGCGCCGCCGAGGACGAGCAAGAGGCGGGAGGCGGCATCGACTGGGACGCCCTTCCCGCCTCCGTCGTCGCATGGGTGCGCGTGCCGGGCACGACCGTCGACTACCCGATCGTCCAGGGCCGGCCGGAATCGCCCGACTTCTACCTCACTCACGACGTCGGCGGCGGAAGATCGGCATGGGGCGCTCCCTACATCGACGCCAGGTGCGCGCGGGGCACCGAGAGCCCGCTCGTCATCGTCTACGGGCACCACATGTCCGACGGCACCATGTTCGCGCCGCTCGCGCAGTACTCTTCGCGCGACTTCGCCGAGGGGCACCGCACCATCCGGGTCTTCACCCGCGAGAAGGAAATCGGGCTCGAGATCTTCGCGGTGGACGTGGTGGACGCGAGCTCGGAGGGCAAGCAGACCAACTTCGCAGACGCGGCGGAGCTCGGCACCTACCTCGGGGACAAATTGTCCCGATGCGAGGTCGTCCTGGAAGAGCCGAAAGACATCGCCCAAGCCTGGGCCTTCGTCACCTGCAGCTACCAGACGAGCAACTCCCGCACCGTCGTCTACGCGAAGGAGGTGGAAGCATGGGATTCGCGCCCTTCGGAATAGGGCTCCTCATGGGGCTCCTCACGCTCACGGCCTACGCTTGCTGCGCAGCCGGCGACGACGACCGAGACTAGGAGTTGCAGATCGAAACTACAACCGAATATGGCCCTTCGACTCCTTGCCGCTATATCTCGGCAAGGGGTCTTGCATGTGGTGAGATAATTTACGCACTTGATAGAAACAAGACGCTGCCGGCTGCTTCTCGATAAGCTTCCGGTTGTCCATGAACAGAGGTGCGCAATTGGGAAAGATAAAGCTGCAAGACGTCAAAAGGGTTATCGACATCGGAAAGGACGTCCTGCCCTTCGTTGAACCCGCAGTAAAAAAATTCGGGCCTGACCTAATTGACTGGGGGCAGCAGAAGGGAAAGCAGGCGGCGGATAGCCTGGGAGAAGCCAGGGACTCATTCCTTTCAAAAGGCCAGGCAATCAAAGACAAGAAGGAGCAGCAAAAGTCACTCGAGGAAGCCCGCAAGAAGGCCGTGGCAAGCTCGCTTCCGCCGATCTCCGCAAAAGAGTTCTTCGAGAACTTTGAGAACAACGTCTCCAGCGAAGCCGACCTCAGCGATGGGTACATGGCAATCGCCGGCTGCTACGCCGTCGTCACGATGAAATCGGCGCGAGAGAAAGACCCTTCCGCCTACGAGGACGTCTATGTCGGTTGCGGCAAATCCATGGGCTTCAGCATATACACCCAGCTTTGCGGTTTCGGCAACGTCGACGTCTACGCCGACTTCAAGTTCAAAAGACCCATGATGATCCTGCTCTTCCCGTGTGAGGAGAAAGACCTTGAGAGCCGCTATGAGGCCCTCGTCAGGGATCTTCAGGCCGAGAGCTCGTACAACAAATGGGACGTCCTGGCGCGTTCTGACGAGGCGGAATAGGGCCGATAGCATGAGCGACAAAGAACTTGCGCCGATCAGCGTCGAGGTCGTTCCCGTCGAGGACTTGGAGAACATCAGAATCGTCGCGAACGCCGATGCGGGCAAAGAGGGTCACGCCGGCATCGGAGAGCGTGCGGACGCCTTTCTCGGCCTCGCCTCGGACGTCATAGACCTCGCCGAGGGAAAGCACCTCTACAAAGTCGAGGTCCCCGAAGGCTACAGCCTTAAGGACCTCGTCGTCTCGAAGAAGGATCCGGAAGCGGTGAGAGCCCTCATCCGAGACCCAAAGGGTCGCCTGAGCGGCGACGTCTCACTCAAAGCCACCGGGGTCAGCCCCGCGCAGATCGCCAGCGTCGGCCTTGCCGCGGCGGCGATGGTTGTCGGCCAGGCGTACATGACCGAAGTCAGCGACAGCCTCCAGCGCATCGACGCCAAGCTGGAATCGATCGCCTCCATGATCGCCGGCGATCAGAAGGCGAAGGTCAAAAACGCCCTGGACATCGCCAGAACCTACGCAGCCCTTCATGACGATTACCTCCAAAAGCCCGCCGAGGCGCGCCAGGCGGCGAGAAACGAGATCGAGGGCAGGTACAACGACGTCGGCCAGGTAATCGATTGGATTACCGAGCAGCTCGCTGTCGTCGAAGATGAGGTCAGGGGCGCCGCCGAGCGCGAGAAGGACCTCGAACCGTTGCTTAAAGAGACCCAATCCTACGAGGCCCAGTTCGGCATGTGCCTCCAGGCCTTGTCGGCGCTCGCCATGACGCGCATGTACTACGACGGCAGCATGGACGACCGCAGCGCCCTCATCGAAGAGCAGCGGATCCTCGACAAATCTCAGGGCTTCCTGAAAAAGAGGCAGGTCCTCGCCGCGCTCATGGAGATGAAGATCGGGGGCATGAAAGGAGCGCCCATCGCGCTTCCTCGCGGCACCCAGGGGAACGCTCTCAAGAGGCTGGTCTCCCAGACGCCTAGAGCCGCCGCAAAGGAGCAGATCCTCGAGGCCAAGGTCGAGATGCGTGCGAGCCTACGCTCGGGAGAGTCGAAACTGAGGTCCGAGGCCGAAGATCGAAAAGGCGAGATTGAACACATCGCGGCGGCATCCCGAACAGCCAGGACGCTGCTCACGGACGGAACCGACTGCTGGCTCATCGACGATCAGGAAGATTAGAAGCCAAGAAGAAGAGGCGGGCAATTGCCCGCCTCTTCTCACATCACCCACTTGAACACGGCGCGGAACAGCCAGACGAAAAAGCCCAGCGTGACCTTAAGCGCCGCCATGAGGAACCTACCAAGCCTCTTCATCGACGTCACCCCAATCTTCCTTGACCTTGCGGGCGCCTTCCTCGGCGCCCTCTTCCTTCTCTTCCGCGAGCAGCCTCGCCAGCTCGTCCGGCACGCCCGGGACCTCCGCCCTCCCCAGCGCGCGCTGCAGGTCCCTTATCTGCGACTTCAGTGGTTTTGAGGGAGGGCCTACGTGTTCGCGGTAGCAGGCGCCGATCGCGGCCGCGTCGCACAGGAAGCCCCGCACCCGGGCGAACGCCTCGTCGCCGTCGAGCAGGACGCGGCGGGCGCGCCCGAGCTCGGCCTCCGAAGCCAGCATGAAGCGCCACCCGCGGGACCTGCGCGCAGCCGGAATGCCGTCTGCGGGCGCGCCGGCGCGCCAGTCGTCGCACACCTGGTGCCAGTTCGCCGTGAGCCAAAGCCCCTTCTCGGGCTCTTCCCTCATCTCGAGCTCGAACTCCGTGAGCATGTTCGCGCCAGTGAACGGCGAACCCTCCGTGAACGAGAGCGTGTCGAACAGCGTCGTCCTGCCGCCCTCGTACTCTATCCTCACCATCATCTCCGGCCCCTCTCCCTGCGCTGCTCCTGCTGGGCCCGCTGCCGCTCGGCGGCGAGTATGCGCTGCTGCTCGTCCCCGCGGCGCCCGTCGCGCGAGCTTCCCTCGGCCGCACCGCGCCCGCGATCGTCCCCGTAGCGGGTTTTGATAGGCATGAGCCCGTTCTCGGCCATGTAGGCGCGCGCAGCCTCGAGGCGGCGATAGCCCTCACAGCCCGCCTGGCCGCGCCGCTCGAGCGTCGACATCCTGAGACCGAACTCCTCGATGGACTCGACGTCGAACTTCGCGCAGGTCTCGAGCGCCGAGGAGAGCCTGCTCAGCTCCGAGAGGTCGTTGAGCTCGAGGGCGCGCTCGGCGGCCTCGCGGATGCGCGCGGTGCTCGCGTCCGTGGGGCAGTAGGCGTCCCCGCGCTCGAAGCGCCGGCGAAGCATCTCCTTGCCGTAGACGAACCCCAGGCGCTCGCCGCTGACCTTCTTGGACGGCTCCTCGGCAAGGCTGAACACCCAGTCGTCCCGCCGCGCCTTGGCCGAGTTGTCGGCGACGTGCACGCCCAGGGCGTCGAGGATGCCGAGGAACTCCGCCTCGTCGCGCGCCGTGGTCTTGGCGAGCGCGACGCGGGCGCGGATGTCGCCGACCCACGAGTAGCCGCCCGAGCGCATGATCTCCTTCTCGGCCCGGCCCAGGTAGACGCTCCTGCGGCTTCTGGGTCCGCCCGCGCCGGCATGTCCGCGCGCCCTTGAGGGAGATTCGGGCGATCGGTCGTTGGAGAGCCCGGACAGCCCGCGCTCGCGCGCCATGTCCTGCAGGTCGCGGTTGAGGTCCTCGGGGTGCTGGGTCTGCATGCGGTAGCCGGTGCGGAGGTTCGCGTTGTTCACGACGATGTGCGCGTGCGGTATGCCGCGGTCGTTGTCGTCGTGGTAGACGATGGCGATCTCGTGGTCGCCGAAGTGCTTGAGCGCCCACGAGCACGCGAGCTCGCGCAGCGCGGCCAGGTCGATGTCGTCGCCGGGGTCCGGCGAGAGCACGAAGTGCTTGAACGTGCGCGCGGGCTTACCCCTCCAGGGGGCGTCCGTGCCGAAGGCGGCGCGAGTGGCGTCCATCTCGGCGTCCCAGGCGCAGGCCTCTTTTGCGCCGTCTCCCAGCGCGGCGGCGTCGCGCTCGTCGTAGCTCAGGTTGAACAGGTCGCGCGCGAGGGCGCGGCCCCCCTTCTCGAGGTAGCGGCGGATGCCGCCCGTCGAGCCGTGGCCGCTGATCGGCTTCAGGATCGGCATGGCGGGCCCTCCACGAGCGAGTCGGCCCCGATGCGCCCGAACTCGGCCGCCATCTCGCGGGCCGCGGCGTTCACGTCGGCGAGCTCGCGCTCGATCGTCGGGACGCTCTCCGCGACGAGGTCCCGGTCGACGCGCCCGTGGCGGGCGTGGAAGTTGATGAGGTTCATCGCGTGCACGGCCTGGTTGTAGTGGTAGCCCCATTTCGTGAGCTCCCGCGACATCGCCCACAGGGCCCTGCGGTCGACGAGTATGCGGTGCTCGTCTCCCGCGTTGGCCTCCGTCGCCAGCGGTATGCGCACGAGGTAGCGCAGGTACTCCGACTTGCTGAGGCCGGCGCGCTCGCACCGATCGCAGAGCGCGTCGTAGTCGCCTCCCTCCATGCGGAACGTGACGCGGCGCTCCTTGCCTTTGGCGGCGCCGGCTTCCTCTTCCATGGCGGATTCCTTTCCTCGGGCCCGCCGTGCGGCGGGCGCGTCTCTCTAGGGGCGCGGGGGATCCCCCGCAGGCGGCGGCCCGGCTCGGGCGCCGCCTCTGGGACCGGGCCTCGCGTAAGCGGGCTCCCCAACGGCCCGCGGCATGACGGGTCCGAAGCCGCCCGGTCCCCAAGTGCTATGGACGCCCGACCGAAGTGTCGGACGCCATAGGCTACTTGCTGGATTTCGAACGTGAGGCCCTTCTGCGGCCCTTACGGGCGCCTGCGCCCGCCTCCGCGTAGGGCGCGGTCATGAGCGCCATCTCGCGCAGCAGCGAGAGGTCGGCCGCGCTCGGGCTCTCGGGCGGGCTCTCGAGGAAGTCGGCGACGAGCCTCGCGGCCTTCGCGATGCGCCCGTCGGGGCCGGCCTGCGTCTTGCCCTCGTTCCTCACGTAGTCGGAGAGCTCGCGCTTGGTGCGCCGCCAGGGCTCCATCGCGGCGTGCATCTCCGCCTGGCGCCCCTTCGGCATGCCCGCGAGCGAGCGCACCGCCTCGGCGCTGAGGTTGCCGCGGTCGGCCTCGGCGGCCCACTCGGGCGAGAGGTCCTCGGCGATACGGCGGGCAAGCCTCTCCTCGCGCGCGATGGTCTTGCCGGAGACCTTGCGGCCCGTCTGCCGCTCGATGATGGCGGCCTTCACGTCGTCGACGCGCATGCCGGAAAGCGACGGGTCCTCGGAGCGCAGGCGCACGGCGTCGCCCCTGAGCGCCTCGGTCGCGGCGGCGCGCTCGGTCACGGTGAGGGCGCGGGTGAAGTAGTTCGCGGCGTGGAGCAGCGTCACCGCCCGCTCGTCGTCGATGCCCTCGATCACGCGGCAGGGCATCCTCTCGTAGGCTGGGTCGTCCTCCGCGAGCAGAGCGTAGGCGGCCTTGCGCCGGTGCCCGGAGACCATCTGCCACGAGCCGTCGCCGACCTTGCGCACGAGCGGCAGGTCGGTGAGGCCGTCCTCGCGTATGGACTCGGCGAGCTCGGCTATGCCAGCCGGGTCCATGGAGTAGGCGGCGTTCGCCGGGTGGTCGGCGATGTCGGCCACCGCGATTTCCGACACCGGGTAGCGCCCGCGGGTGCGCGACGCGCCGTCGAGAAGCCCCGTGATGGTAAAGCCCGCGGCCACCTGGCTAGGCGAGCTCACGGGACACCTCGTCGGCGAGAGCTCGTAGTCGCGCGCGGGGCGGCTCCCCGGCTCGAAGGCGGCCACCGGCTTCCACTGCCAGCTGCCCTCGCAGACCTTGCTGCTCGCGTGGATGACCGTCTCGAACTGCTCGCCCGGGAAGAACCCGTCGAGCACGGCCGCGCCCGTGGCCTCGGCGTTGGTCATGCGGCCGGGCACGCAGGTGCGCAGTATCTTCCATCTGGGCGTGGGCATGCGCAGGGCGTCCGCGATGGAGCGCGTCGCCTCCACGGTGAGCGCCGTGCCGCGCATCACGGTGGAGTCGAGCTTCACGGGGATGACGACCATGCCGCCCTCCGCGGCGGCGAGGAAGGCGTTGAAGGCGAGCCTGCGCATCACGGGGCTGCAGTCGATGAGGCAGACGTCGTAGGAGCCCGAGGCGTCGTCGAGGGCGAACTTGAGCCGCTGCTCGCGCAGGAGCATCTCGTTCTGGTCGACGAGGTCGATGGTCGAGGCCACCACGTCGAGGCCCTCCCCGGCGGCGTAGGCGACCTCCTCCACGGGCGCGCCGCCGTAGAGCAGCTCGACCGAGGTGCGCCGCTCGGAGGCGGCCCGGTCGTAGAGGCCGAAGAAGTCGGTGGCAGACGCCTGCGGGTCGAGGTCGACGAGCAGGGTCCGAAGGCCCCGGGCGGCGAAGATGGCCGCCAGGTTCACGGCGGTCGTCGTCTTGCCGACGCCTCCCTTGTAGTTGGAAATGGCTATCGTGCGCATGGGTCGCGTCCTCTCTAGCGTGGGGCGCGCCTCGCCGCCATCGGTCCGGCGCGCCCCGAGTCTCGGAGCGTCGGGACAAAACCGTACGGATTTGTCCGACAAGCGGAGTGTGCCACGAAAACGTACGGATATGTACGCTTTCGTGGTACAGGGGCCGGATTTCGGGGAAACCCGGCCCCGGGAGCCCGGGGCCGGGCGCGCCGCCTAGGAGAGCGGCTCCATCTCGCCGAAGCAGTTGACGTGGTGGCGCAGGAGCGCTCGGTTCTCCTTGACGACCATCATCGCCACCTCGTCGAAGCGGACCTGGGTGTCGGCGTAGTCGTCGCTGTTGCCGGCGAGCCACGTCGCCGCAAGCGCCTCGCGCAGCCCGCGCGCCCTGTGGGCCTCGGGGAAGCCGTCCGTCCCGATTCGGACCGTGGCGTCGACGAAGACCAGGGTCCCGTCCTCGTCCACCGCCACGAGGTCGATCCCGCCGATGCCCTCGGGGCCCTGCCAGGCCTCGTCGACGATCTCGTAGCCCTTGCGCTCGAGGAAGGCCTTGACCGCGCCCATCGCCTTTTCCTTCATGTCGTTCATGTCTTGCTCCTTAGACTCTGAGGCCCGCCCCTGTGGCGTGCCTTGCGTCGCGTGAGTCGCATGCAGTGCGGGCGTGCCGGCAAGGGAGGAAGCGAAGTCGGACGTGGTTATAGAAATCTCCCGACGTCAGTTTTTCGCGTTGTTCGCGCGCGCAGCGCATGGGGCGAAGAACCCGAAAAAGTGTCGCGGCCCTTGCGGGCCGCCTGCCGGCGTGCGACCCTGCGCGTCCAAGGAGCGCCGGGGCGGGTTTCGGGTCGGAGGGGCGGAGGTGTGCGGCATGGAATCCGGCGTGGGCGCCGAGGCTTCCGGGCATGGGATGCGACCCGTCGGCGGTTGCTGGGCTCCCGCGGGGATTGGCGACGACGTCGCGGCGGGGACGGAGGCGGGTTCCCGAGTCGCGGCGCTTCGGTCCGAAACGGGACGGCATTTCCCGCGCCGCTTGCGGCGGATATGCGCACGGGGCTGCTGGCGGCGAGACGGCTCTCCGCATGGAACGGCCACGGTGCTGCGCAACATGTCCGTTGGGAGAAGGAGGCAAAGCGATGCTGGGGTATGAAGAGAAGTTGGAGCGCATCAAGTTGATTGACGCTGTGGGTGACGCCGGGAGGCTGGCGAGAGGCCTGGACCAGCTGCTCGAGTCATTGGCGCACGCCGACCAGCTGGACCCGCCCGACGTCGAGGGGGTCCTGGCCCTGAGGACGATAAGCGAGAGGTGCGCCGGGCGCATCGAGGACGCCGCGCGCATCCTGGAGGCCCAGAACGAGGTCTTTTATGCCGAGGGGCAAGAGCCGGTTCTCAGCGCCGCCCGTCGAAAGGGAACGCTCCGCTCTCGGCGGGGAAGCCGTCGCGTTGCTCGTTCCGCCTCTTCGATTCAGGCAGGCGCCCGGAATTGGGGCGGTCTTGATCAGCTTAGCCCGTTGATGGTTTCCTCGAGCTCCGCCATGTAGGCGACTATCTCATCGATACTCGGGTAGCTGCCGAACAGCATCGGCCTCATCGAGGCGTAATCGGCCGCCAACTCGTCGAGCCTGCCCTTTGGAGGGGCGAGCCTGAGCGTGCCGGGCCTCGCGTCGGCCAGCTTGGCCCACGGCGTGCGGTAGAACTTCTCTTTGAACCTGACGACCTGTTCGAGGAGGCCGGGCTGCGCGACGGCGCGGCCGAGCACGAACGAGTGGCTAAGGCGGTACATGTCGTAGTAATGGCGGGAGTAGCGCCTGGGCATAGCCTTGCCCTCGGGCCTGTTGGCCTCCTGGTGCAGGATGGTGGCCTTCTCCCAGAACGTGCGCTCGGGACTCGCGGTGCGCACCGTGGTCGACAGCTCGGGCCCGAACGGAACCACGTCCGCTGCGTACGGGGTTATCGCCGCCTCCTCGGAGGGCGACCATGCCGCCATGGGTCCTATCTCCAGCTTGATGGTGTCGAGCGTGCCCGCCGACTCGTAGGAGCGCGGGTAGTCGAAGTACACAGCCTCTTCCTCGGCCCCGCACCTAACGGACGCTTCGGTGCCGAGGGACTCGGAGAGCGTAGCCCTGAGCTTCGGGACGAAGGCGTCGGCCAGGAAGGCGTTCGCGCGCTCGATGCTGTCGGCCTTGAACCGCTCCTGCGCCGAGTTGCTGCGCGGCTCCCACGGTTCGTCCTCGCCGTAGCCCAGGAGTCGCCAATCGAGTATGAGGTCGATGTCCTCCGAGAAGCGCTCGATGAGCCCGAAAGCCTTCGACAGGCTCGTACCGCCCTTGAACACCATGGACTCGGCGAAGCCGCTTCTGTGGAAAAGGTGGTCCAAGGTGTAGCACACCCAGAAGTCCTTCTCGACGACGGCCGGCGCAAGCGCCATCCTCTGCGCGGCGGCCTCGAAGACCAGTCTGCGCTCGCCGGTCGAGGCCCTAGCGATTCTGTCCATGCTTCGCCTCCCATATCTTCTTCGCGGCGTCGGCAACCCAGGAGGTGAGCCCCACCGACTCTTCCAGGAACGCGCCGACCTGCCCTTCCGTGAGGTTGCGCGCGAGCGTTCTGATTTCCTCGTCGCCCACGTTCTCGCGTCCGAGCGCCTTGAGGGCCTGCACGATGGTGCAGGTGACTTGCGAGCAGTCGAGCAGGTCGCGGTTGGCGCGGTGCCGGAGCTCGATATCGTACGGCCCGTACTCGTAGCGCTTGTACGGACCGCTGCTGACGTAGACGAGCTTCGCGGGCACCTGCGTGTCGAGGCCCAGCGCATTGAGCGCCGCGTCGCCGGACGGTGCGACGATCCACTTGTTAGCACGGGCGACGGCGCGCACGACCTCGTCGGCGCTGGCCGGCACCTCGGTGCCCATGAGCGCGCTGCACTCCGGCACATAGTAGACGCCGCGGATGGCGCGGGCGATCCCTCCCTTTGCATGCAAGCGCCCGAGCGCGTTGGCAGCATTGCGTCGGCCTGCGACGTCGGAGAAGTCGGCGGCTGTGAAGGCCCTGCCGGCGCCGAAGCTCTCTATGCGCTTAGCGATGGCCTCTGCTTCTGTCATAGCATTCCTCCTTTTTGATGAAAATAGTATATACCTTTTTCATCAAATTGCCTCTGATTGCCTTGGTCGCCCACACATCGCGCCTGCGGTCCCTCGCCGCGCCGGCACGCGCGCGTGCGCCCGGAAGCGGTTGCGCCTCCCAATCGCGGCCTGGGATTAGCACCGAGACATCCCGAAGAGATCGTCGCTGGGCCCTTTCTCGCGCGTCGCGCGCCTTCCAGACGGCGGCGTCTCGCCGAGCCCGTTGAAGATTTGCATGACCAGCGCGAGCTGCCTCTGGAGGTCAGCATCGAGTTCGTCGGCGTCGCACACGGCGAGAAGCCGCTCCGCCAGTGCCTTCATGGAGTCGCGCAGCGCCCGCTGCGTCCGAGACGACGGCCTCACGGTTATCTCGGTCCCGGTCAATCTTGCCATGATGTAGTCCTGCCGGCTCATGCCGCTCCAAGAGGCCATATTGGCGATCAGCTCGTACTCCTCGGGGGTGCAGCGGAACGCCATCGTCTTGCTGCGCTTGCGGGCGCTGTTCTCGCACGGCATCCTATTCGCCCCTCAGCTCGGAGAGCGCGTCGGCGATCTGCGCGCGCTTGGCTGGGAAAAGGTGCGCGTAGCGGTATGTGATGTCGATTGCCTCGTGGCCCACGCGCTCGGCGATGTCGAGGGCGGAGAAGCCCATGTTTATGAGCAGGCTCACATGGCTGTGGCGAAGGTCGTGGATGCGTATCCGTTTCACTCCCGACGCCTTGCAGCCACGCTCCATCTCATGCACGAGGAAGTGCTTCGTGAAGCCGAAGAGCCTCTCGTCGGGCGCCACGTCCTCGCGCATCTCGATGAACTCCGCCATCTCGTCGCGGAGGAACGCCGGTATCTTGATCGTGCGAACCGACTTGCGCGTCTTCGGCTTCGTGACCACATCCTCGCCGCGCAGCCGCTGGTAGGACTTGTTTATGCGAAGCTCGGACGTTTCCAGCAGGAAGTCCGAGGGCGTGAGCGCCATGAGCTCGCCGCAGCGTATGCCCATCCAGTAGAGAACCTCGAACGCATAGAAGGCAAGCGGCTTGTCAGAGATGGCGTCGGAGAAGCGAAGGTACTCGTCCTTGGTCCAGAACTGCATCTCGCCGGCCTCTTTGCTGCCCATCTTGTCCACCTTGTGGACGGGGTTCTTCTCCAGGTTGTAGTAGCGCTCGGCGTGGTTGAAGATGGCGTTGAGCTGGTTGTTGATGATCCTCAGGTACGTGGGTTTGAAGACGTCGCCGTCCGGCCTCGTTGACCCTGTGAGGGAGTTCTGCCACCTGACGATGTCGACGGGCCGTATGTCGCACATGCGCATGTCGCCGAAGAACGGTATGAGCTTGCTCTGGATGATGTTCTCCTTGGTGAGCCAGGTGTGCTCGCGGACCCTCGGCCTCACCTCCGCCTCGTAGACATTGCAGAAGTCGGCGAAGGTCATGTCCATGGCGTCGTCCTTGAGGGCCTTGAAGTTCTTCTCCCACAGAAGCGCCTCGAGCTCGGTCTGGAATCCCTTCTTGGTCTTGTGCCGCTTGGCCCCGCGCGCATCGCGGTAGTAGAACTGCACGTAGAAGAGACCCGTCTTCTTGTCCTTATAGGCTGGCATCGTTCACCTCCGGGAAGTAGCGGGCCTCGAACAGGTCGCTGCGGATGCGCCCGCGGATCACCACGCGCCCGAGGGCCTCCTGCTCCTTGTTCATCTGCCGGATCACCTCGTAGGCGCTGCCTTTCTTGATCTTCAGGCGCTCCGCTACCTCATCGGCGGTGAGCATGCTCGGCCTCGGTGTCCTTGCAACCGGCTGTTCCATCTTGGACCTCCTGTCTATCCGTACGTATCTGTACGCTGATATTCCAGAGAATAATCGTACGTATCCGTACTGTCAATAGAATTGCGTACAAACTCGTACGCTGATAGAATGGACGGCGACGAAATCTACAGGAGGGCACATGGCGACAGGCGACAACATTCGGCGGTACCGCAAGGCGAAGGGGCTGACGCAGGCCCAGCTCGCCGATGCCGTGGGTCTCACCGAGGGCGCGATCAGGCACTACGAGAGCGGCATTCGCGCGGTGAAGCCCGAATTGCTGGAGGAGATCGCGAAGGAGCTCGAGGTCTCCGTGGGCGCGCTCAAGGACTACGGAGTCGAGACGTCGCGCGACCTCATGGCCCTGCTGCTGCAGCTGGAGGAGGGCTACGGCCTCGTGCCCAGCGAGGACGGCATGGGCCTGGCGGTCGACCCCAAGGCGCCGCATGCCCCCAAGCTCGCGCAGTCGATCAAGTCCTGGGCGGAAAAGCGCGCTGAGCTCGAGCGCGGAGAAGTCGACGGGGCCGCATACGCCGATTGGAAGGCCTCTTTCTGACATTTCCCCAGGTAAATTAATGCCTCCTTGCGAACAGCCTCCGGTTTTCGGGGGCTGTTCCATTATTCCCGCCTGAAATCGACGTCGCTAAAAGCCCGGTAGGGGAATAATTACCTGCTCCGAGACGAAAAGATATGCGGCGTCATTCGGCGGTATTCGGGGTTACCGAAACTGCGAAAACCGATTTTCGCGTTTCATTATTCCCGTTTGTTGACCTGGGCAAATGCACTTGACGAGGCCTTGAATCCGCCTCGCAGTTTCAACTCAGTTTTGGCCGTACGAAATCGGCCCTCGGGGGACCCGAATTGTGAATTATTCCCGCAGGGCCCGATTATTCCCGTATCGCCGAGTACTCCGCTGTGCCGCCCAGTAGGGGCATGCGGGAATAATTGAACCGTTTTCCCAGGTAGACAAGCAAATAGAAAGCCTCCGAACCAGAGGGTTCGGAGGCCGTTATTCCCACTATTTCGCTGGTGGCTTTGCCCTGGGGCTATGCCGAAACAGCATCAGACAGTACTCGGCGGTACTAAAACGCGAGTTCAGAAGCAAGTTCCCGCTATTCCCACTCAATGGTCGCAGGCGGCTTAGGTGTGATGTCATACGCAACGCGGTTCACACCGGCAACCTCACCAACAACGCGAGAAGAAATACGGCCCAAAAGCTCATACGGCAGCTTTGCCCAGTCCGCGGTCATGGCATCACTCGACTCAACCGCACGCAGAATCACCGGACGGGCATACGTGCGCTCATCGCCCATAACACCAACGCTACGGATATCGGGTAGCACGGCAAAGTACTGCCAGACGCTGTGTACGGAGTTGCGCTCTCCCGTTTCTTTGAACAGGCGCGCATTGTAGGCATCAATCTCTTCTCGCACAATGGCATCGGCGTTGCGCAAGATCTCCAGTTTCTCAGGCGTTACCTCGCCGATAATGCGGATGGCAAGGCCGGGACCTGGGAATGGTTGTCTGTACACAAGGTTCTCCGGCAATCCTAAGGACACACCCAACTCACGAACCTCGTCCTTAAAGAAGTGGTCCAAGGGCTCAATCAAATCAAAGTGAACACCTTCGGGGAATGGAATCAGGTTGTGATGGCTCTTAATGGTCGAAGCCTTGCCATCCGTCTTGCGAGCACCGGATTCAATAATGTCAGGGTAAATGGTCCCCTGCGCCAAGAATTGAACGCCGTCTAGCTTTTGAGCCTCCTCAAAGAAGACCTTCCAAAACTCGGTACCAATGAGTCGCCGTTTCTGCTCCGGCTCGGTCACCCCGGCAAGAAGCTTTGCATAGCGCTCCTCTGCGTGCACGTGCACCAGCGGCACGTTGAACTGCGTGCGGAAGACCTGCTCAACCATCTCCGGCTCGCCCTTACGGAGCATACCGTGATTCACAAAGACACAGGTCAGCTGATCACCAATGGCACGGTGGACAAGAGCCGCAACAACGGAAGAGTCAACGCCACCGGAAAGCGCCAAAATGACGCGACCGTTATCAACCTTCTGGCGAATCTCTGCCACCTTCTGCTCAATAATATTGTCCATGGTCCACGTGGGCTCAAGGCCGCAGATATCAAAGAGGAAGTTGGAAAGCATCTGAGAGCCGAACTCGGTGTGATTGACCTCAGGATGAAATTGCGTAGTATACAGCCGGCGTGCAGGATCCTCCATGGCTGCCACGGGGCAAACGTCGGTGGAAGCGGTTACGATAAAGCCCTCAGGCACAGACGAGACCGCATCGCGATGGCTCATCCACACGGTCTGCTTGTCAGGAGTGCGGTCAAATATCTTGCTGCGTGAACCGGCCTCGTTAAGCGACAGACGCGCCGGGCCATACTCGCCCTTCTCGGTGTGTCCGACCACTCCTCCTAACGTTGCCGCAATGATCTGATGCCCATAGCAAAAACCAAAGACCGGCACGCCAAGTGCCAGCACGTTTGGATCAATCTTAGGCGCGTCCTCAGCGTAGACGGAAGCAGGACCTCCGGACAAAATCAACGCCGAGGGCTTCATGGCACTCAGCTCATCAGCAGAAATATCACACGGAACAATCTCGGAGTACACGTGTAAATCGCGCACACGACGCGCAATCAATTGCCCATACTGGGCACCAAAATCAAGCACGGCAACAAACTGCTGGGGCCTTGCCTCATTCATGAAATCTCCGCTTCTCCGGCAACGCCGGGCTTCTCGCCAGCGTAATCCCTGCACTGGCAACTTGTTGTGCCTTTCCATGATACATTTCCCGCACGATATTCCCCACAAGAAAACGTCTCTGCATATGATTTTTCGACAGTTTGGCGTATAGTGATAGGCCAACCATCGGGCAAAATGAACACTACACGCAAAGGAGTCCCCGTGGCCAAGTGGTTTTCAAAGAAGTCCAAACACATGCGCGACTTCGATGAGGACGCGGCTGGTATACATGCCAACCACGCTGATACAGATGCTTTTACCAGAGCTGAGCCATCAACGACTCCGCAAACACTCGGCAATGCGCGGCAAGCAAGCGTCGCTTCTGCTCGCGAGGCCCAAGGCACCTTTGATTCCCCGTTTACTCGCGAGCCTTTAATTGGCAACACCAACGCACAAGACAGCTGGAAGGCGAGAAGTGCTGAAGACTTGGAGCCTCATACGGTACGACGCGCATACGCCGCACCGTCTTCAGAACCCACGCATACCCGCCATGCACGAATTGGCGTTGCCCAGCATGCAAAAAGCCGTGCCGAAGGTGTGAGTGCCTACGCTCAAAAAAGACGCGGGTCCAAAAGACACCGCAAGCTTAAGATCTTTTTCGGCATCTTTGCAACCCTGTTAATTGCGGCAAGCGCCGTGGCTCTGTGGTGGCTTTTTGATACAAATGCCAAACTCCGTAGTGGCTTGGATGCCAACCTCCAAAGCGCACTGGTAAAGGCCAAAGATTCCGACCCGTTTTATATGCTTCTCTTAGGTGTCGACAAGGACGAAGACAGGTCCGAAAATTGGGGTAGCGACACCTCAAACTTTCGCGCAGACACCATTATCCTGGCGCGAGTTGACCCCAAGAATAAGAAGATCACTCTCATTTCCATCCCCCGAGATACCATGGTTGACATGGGAGCCGATGGCAAGCAGAAAATAAACGCTGCCTATTCGCTGGGTGGTGCAGCGAACATGGTCAAAGTGGTTTCCAAATTCGCCAACGTCAATATCTCGCATTATGCCGAAGTTGACTTTGAATCCTTTACCAAGATTGTCGATTCCATCGGTGGCGTTGACGTCAACCTCCCGCAACCGGTAAAAGACGTACAATATGCCGGCATTGACCTCCCTGCCGGCGAGCAGACCTTAAACGGTGAACAGGCGCTCGGACTCAGCCGTAGCCGCCATGCGTACGATGACTATGGTGGAGGAGATTTTTATCGCGCAGCCAATCAGCGTATGATTCTCATGGCCATTGCAAAAAAGGTCCTGAAGCTTGACCCCGCTGCCATGGCTTCTGCGGTATCACAAATTGCCGACAGCGTTACCACCGATATGAGTGTCACCGATATTGTGGGGCTTGCCCTCCAGTTCCGCGGCATCAACACCGCGGAGGACATGTATTCAGGACGTACTCCCACAGAGTCTCAGCTCATTGATGGCGTATGGTATGAAATAGTCGACAAGGACGCTTGGCGCACGATGCTCGGCCGCGTGGAGAAGGGCCTGCCTCCACTTGAGGATGCAAACACCGATGAAACAACCGGCGTTACCGGAACCGTTGCAGGCGATCCCTCCGCAGAGTCTTCCATTAAGCCCGACTACACCGGTGACGTTGCCGTTATGAATGGCACCGACAAGCAAGGCCTCGCGGCACAAAAAGCAGCGGCTCTTAAAACCGCGGGATATAATGCATTTGCCGAAAATTCAGACGAAAATCTTGATTCTTCCAGTATTATTTACGATGGCACGAAAGAAGGTCGCGCAAAGGCATACGGTGTAGCGAAGACACTGAATATTCCCACGAGCGCCATCAAACCAAATGACGGTTCGTATCCCACTGACGTGGATATCACCGTTGTTCTCGGAGCAGAACAGATAACGTAAAGGAGTACCAAAATATGAGCAATCTTGATATGACACCGATCATTACCATCCTTGCCGGAGTCATCTTGGTTCTGCAGTCCATCTACATTGCCCTTGCCTTAAAGAAAGGCTGGACAATCAGGGTAAAGCCTATTTGGCTCCTTTTGTGGGCAATTCTTCTTGTTGGCGGTATCTACTCGATGATTACCGGAAATCGCTTCATCCAGTAGCCAGATCTACAAAATCTGCGCGCATTTATACGTTAAATCGGAAATGCATAACGTCGCCGTCTTGGACGACGTATTCTTTGCCCTCCATGCGAAGCTTTCCGGCGGCCTTGCATCCGGCTTCTCCGCCAAGCTTGACATAATCCGTATAGCTTGCAACCTCAGCTTTAATGAAGCCACGCTCAAAGTCCGAATGGATAACGCCCGCCGCTTCAGGAGCCTTTGCTCCGATGCGCACGGTCCACGCCTTCACTTCCATTTCACCGGCAGTAAAGTAACTCTGAAGACCCAGAAGTTTATACGCTGCCTGTGCAAGCGTGGCAAGGCCCGAGCGTTCAAGGCCGAGAGACTCCAGGTACTCCGCAGCTTCCTTGGGATCAAGCTCTGCAAGTTCTGCCTCAACCTCGGCGCACACGGGAATCGCCTCTACACCACCCACAAGTGGCGCTGGCTTTGAGAGAGCGTCTTCATCTACGTTTGCCACGTATAAGATGGGCTTCATCGTAAGCAAAAAGAGATCGTGGGCCGCTGCGCGCTCATCGTCGGTCATCTCCATATCGGCAGCACGCTTGCCTTCATTCAGCCACTCTTGCAGACGCTTTGCCACCGAAAGACGAGGCTGTAAGTCCTTGTCGCGCTTAGCCTCTTTCTCCAACTTAGGAAGTGCCCGCTCCAATGTGCCCAGATCAGCCAAGATAAGTTCTGTCTGGATAATATCAACATCCTGCTCAGGGTCTACTCGACCTTCAACGTGTACGACATCGGGATCGGAGAAGTAACGAACCACCTCACAGATGGCATCGGTTTGGCGAATGTTGGCGAGAAACTGGTTGCCAAGACCTTCTCCCTCATTTGCACCTTTCACCAAACCGGCAATATCTACAAACTCAACGGTGGCGGGAACAATACGTCCGGGATGAACAATGTCGGCAAGCTTTTGTAAGCGTGCGTCAGGCACGTCAACAATTCCCACATTTGGATCAATCGTCGCAAACGGATAATTGGCGGCAAGGCCGCCCTTACGGGTCAGCGCAGTAAACAGGGTAGACTTACCTACATTTGGGAGACCCACAATACCAATGGAAAGCGACATACTAATCCTTATCTTTCGGAGTTTCTTCAAGTGATTCCACAAGATCACCCAGCTGCTTTTTTCCGGTTTCAAGCAGACGCTCTGCACGCTTTCGCGCCCGAATGCGCATACGTTCGGCTTCCTCTGCCTGACGATCGTGTACGACAAGCTGGGTAATATCCATAGGCTGCATGACAAGCGCACCGGCCTCAGGACAGACACGCACGCAAGCCTCACAGTTTGTACAAAACTGTTGCCGAATCATCAAATTGCCACGTTCATCAATGTCAATGGCATGCATCGTACAGGTCTTCTCGCACTCACCGCATAAGGTGCAGCGCGTTGAGTCCCATACCGGAGCTTCAAGCTTCACAAAATCGGCCAGCCCCTCATCATGCTGAAGTGCTCCCATCATAAGACGGCGATTTTGCGTCAACATGGCTTGACGGTTATTGGTTGTACGAATGCCAATGGATTCATCAAGTTGGTTCTGCAATTTATCCAACGCCCGGGCATGCGCATTGATACGATTGGCAACCGCCTGTGCTCCTGCCAATAATGGCGTCGAGCGCATGACAAGCCGCTCGGCAGCATTGACGGAGCTGCTGAGAAATTGACTGCGTTTATACGCGCGCGTCAGATCGTGATCAAGAGCTGCCTCATCTGACTCAAAACCAACGCTTGCACCCGTCCACGTCTCTGCAGAAGCAATGTGATCACAGTAGGTTGTCTCACCGGTAGTGGTGCGGCACTTGTCGCATACGCCAAACGGCAGATAAACGGATACGTTATCAAAATCCGTCAGGATGGCAAACCAGGTATCTCGGGATATCGCGCCCACACAAGGCAGACAAATCTCATTGCCTAGAGGTTTTCGTCCCAGCGCACGTGTACAGGTAATGTACGCTTTGTTATATGCCGACGCCGCACGAGCCACCTGATCGTAGAGCTTGCGTGGCGTATGACGGCGTGTGTTGAATACTTCCGTTGGACAAACCGAATCACACAGACCACACTGAATACAATGCTCTGCTATGGATACGGTCTGGTTATGGATATCAATGGCATCAACGGGACATACCTCTTGGCACCGGCGACACACCTCAGCGCTGCCGGAAGCACACTGCAGACAACGATTGGGATTGGCCCACGGCAACTCCTTATAATCAGCAGGATCATAGGGCTTATTCTCAGCGTCATTGCCGCCAAGGCTGCCCATCAACGCATCCAGGGGATTTGACAGCGCCTGCCAATCGCTCTGAATGTCAATCAGATCATCAAGAAAATCGTGTTTCTCGGCCATGCGCCCTCCCCTCCAATACGCCTCTCGGACACGTTTTGCATCTTTGCCGCATCGCTCTCCACTGCGGTTTAACATTGTAACCAATCATGTGGCGAGAAGTACGTGGGACAGAGGTCTTCTCGCCAAACACATGTCATTATCGGTGTAAATCTGTGCACATCGATGCATACAACGATGCGCACCACGGTATACGCTACGCAAAAAGCCGAGCCCGTAAGGACTCGGCTTTACACAATCGGTCTTACCCGAACAGGTTTAGTACATGCCGCCACCCTGGCCGCCTGCTGCGGCTGCGTGAGTGATAGCCTCCTCGATGGTAGTATCCTTTGGCTGGTCGGTTACGGTTGCCTCGGTGATAAGAATCAACGACGCAACGGATGCCGCGTTCTGAAGCGTGGTGCGGGTAACCTTAACCGGGTCAAGAACGCCCATCTCAATCATATCGCCATTGCCGGTGTGCGGATTATCATGACTCACGGCATCAATCGTCGTGAAGCGGTCATTGCTGCAACGGCTGTCGGCGTGGGCTTAGGTGTCGCCTTTGAGCCGGATGTATTCAAAATGTTGCCGGAAGTTTTCCGTAATGCCATTGCGGCAGGCGGAATTACGGCAGTGGTGTTAAATTTAATTCTGCCGCGAGATGAGCAGGATAAAAGCATTTATTTGACGGAAAAATAAACGAATAGGCGGTGAAAGTGCGGTGGAAATAACGCCTAAAAAACGTTGGGATTTATCACCGCACTTTTTCTATGATCTATTTCAAATATTCCACATAAAGCCGTTTACAGCAGCTTTATTTTTTCGCTAAATTCATTTCTCATAATTTATTAAAACCTAAGGAGATATTATGGATTTAATTATCGGTCTAGTCGCAATTGTGCTCGTTGCGTATTACATCGTAAAAGGTTATTCCGCCACGGGCGTGTTAATGTTCGGCGGTTTAGTGTTGTTACTACTTTCTGTGCTGATGGGACATTCCATTTTGCCGGAAAATGTAAAAAGCACAGGCTCAACCTATTTAGACATTATTGAGTATGTAAAATACTTGCTGTCTAACCGTAGCGGCGGTTTAGGCTTAATGATCATGGTGTTATGCGGTTTCTCCGCTTACATGACGCATTTGGGCGCAAACGATATGGTGGTGAAACTTGTTTCCAAACCACTCAAAAATGTGCGTTCCCCTTACGTTTTAATGATCTTTGCCTACTTTCTCGCTTGCCTGATGTCTTTTGCCGTGTCTTCTGCAACAGGCTTAGGCGTGCTATTAATGGCGACGCCGTTCCCTGTGATGGTAAACGTGGGTATTTCCCGCGGTGCCGCGGCAGCAATCTGCGCCTCGCCGATTTCTATTATTTTATCGCCGACATCGGGCGATGTGGTGTTGTCAGCGGAAATCTCCAAAATTCCACTGAGTGAATTTGCCTTCTCTACCAGCTTGCCGGTTTCCCTCTTTGCCATTTGCGGTATCGCCATTGCTCACTTCTTCTGGCAACGTTATTTAGATCGCAAAGAAGGCGTGGTAACCACCACATTGGATGTCACCGAC
>ERZ773079.452-NODE-452-length-27041-cov-8.158638_pt1 | contig 27041 bp, 23 predicted proteins | sample MGYA00511355_ERZ773079 | MGnify/ENA primary metagenome ERZ773079 (study PRJEB29015, sample SAMEA2737979) | human oral metagenome | biome: human oral; feature: human-associated habitat; material: dental | place: China | collected 2117 ... | reverse complement strand
ACCCTGTGGGCGTAAGGGTGCCGTCAAGGGCCGTAAAAATTGCGGTGAGAGTGGCAATCCCCAGCGCGATTCCTATTTGCCGCACGGTCATATTAGTTCCCGAGGCGGTTGCCCTGTCTTCAGGTGCCATACCTTGCAGGGTTGCGGTGGCGATGGGAGCAAAAACCATGCCCATACCCACACCGGCAGCCATAAAAGGAGGCACAAAATGGATGTATTCAACACTAGGATCGAGGATTGCACCGCTCCAGAACAGCCCAATACTCATGAGTGCCATGCCAACCACAATCACCGGGCGCGTGCCGATCCTGGATGTCAGCAGTCCTGTAAGCGGTGAAACAACGAGGGGCGCAAGAGTCCATGGCATGGTCATCAGCCCGGCTTCAAGCGGGCTTGCCCCTTGGACCACCTGCAAGAACTGAATCAACATAAAAACAACCCCAAAGATACCGAAGAAAAAGAGGAACCCCACAATATTTGCCATACTAAAACTTCGGTTGCTAAAGAGACGCAGCGGAAGCAGTGGTGCGGCGGCGCGTGATTCCCACCAGATGAAAGAGACTAGGATGAGTACTCCACCGATTAAGGCGGTGAGAACTTCCAGGCTAGTCCATCCAGCTTCGTTTCCACGCACGATGCCGTAAGTTATGCCGAACAGCCCTATCCCCACGAGGGCCAGCCCAGGGAAATCAAGCGGTTCGGGGCGACCACGGGATTCCGGGATTGTGATCCATACCAGGGGAATGCAGAGCAACCCGAATGGTACGTTAATCCAGAAAATTGCGTGCCAGTTCATGCCTTCTACTACGGCACCACCGATAAGAGGACCGAGTGCTACACCGAGTCCAGCGACTCCTCCCCAAATACCAATAGCAGTAGCACGCAGCCGCTCGGGTACGGAAGTACTCAGCAGTGCAAGAGACAGGGGCATGACGGCAGAGCCGCCAATTCCTTGAATAGTACGGGCCGTGATGAGGGCGCCGATATTATCGCTGATACCGCACCACGCAGAGGAGGCAGTAAATATGAAGACTCCAAACAGGAAGATACGACGGCGTCCAAAGCGGTCTGCCAGTGCTGAGGACATGAGAATGCAGGATGCAAAGGTCAGGGTGTAAGCGTTTACTGTCCATGTGAGTTCTTCCAGTGTGGCTCCCAGATCTGCCCGAATGACTGGAAGGGCATTGGTGACGACGAGGTTATCGAGGGAAGCCATAAACATAGGAATGGACAGTGAGATGATGATGAGCCAGGCGGGGTGAGTACGGGGTTTTTCTGCCTGTTGGGTCTGTTTCATGGGAAGGTCCGTTTCGTCTAGCTTTAAGTAATCAATTGATTACTTAAAGCTAGGTTATCGGGTGATAACATGTCAATATGGCTGAGAAAAAACCTGCACCTGGGCAACGACTCCCCGCCGCCGAGCGTCGTGAACAGATGCTAAAAGCCGCCAGCATCGTCTTTGGTGAGCGTGGCTACGCCGGAACTACTACGGACGCCGTTGCCAAAGCAGCTGGAGTAAGCCAAGCATATATTGTGCGTACCTTCGGTTCTAAAGAAAATCTTTTCGCAGAAACAGCCAGCCGTGCTGTTGATAAAACTATTGAAGTGTTTCGCACAGTCGCTCAAGGTGTAGAAAGCCCTCAGGAACTCTTGAGGGAGATGGGGCATGCCTACGTAAAACTTGTAGCTGACCGGGGAATTCTGCTAACCATGATGCATCTCTTCACGATGGGGCATCATGAGCGGTTTGGTCAGCTCGCTCGCGACGAATTTATGCGTATATACCGAGTACTGCACCACGAAATAGGGATGAGCCCTAAAGCAACCGAAAAGTTCTTGGCAAAAGGTATGCTCATCAACACGGTTTTAGGGATGCGATTAACCGATGTCATGAAGACCGACCCCGATATACAAGGATTCTTGGCATGCACATTCACGCAGGAGGAAGCCGAAAGCCTGGCGGAACTCGCCAAACACCACACACCGCTGCCTCCTGCGGCACGGGGACGCACATCATCCTAGCGATGCGCGCAGCCGCCGCCTGATTGTCTTCCGGTGAGGCTACTCGGGGTGCTTCTCAAGTTCCTGATCATGCAAGATAATGTTGATCGTGCGGCTCCGCAAATCTTCCTGCTCATCCTGGTTGCTATTAGCCTGCACGATTGGAATTTCGGAGGTGCGCGGTGCGTGCTCCGTGACGGCTTCACCCAGCTTTACTAGTGCCGCAGACGCCTGCTCGTGCCCCAGGCCGGTGGCTTCAAGCATATCCACCGTCATCAAGCGCAGCATGAGCACCAGCGACTCACCCTCAAATGAGGCCACACCCATCTGCCTCGGCTCCAAGGTGCCAGCAAGATCCACCAGACGTTCACGCGCAACCTGCATATAATGCGCCCGCTCCTGCTCGGTACCCGAATACATGCCCAACCCCACGCTCTGGGTGGCAAGCGCCAACGACTCCAAGGCCGCCGCTAACGACTCCAGGGCGGCTGGGCGCAGCTGCACGTGCGCAATCGTTGAGGCCATACGCCGGTTAAACACGCGGTCGTTACGGATCGCTAAATCAACGGCGTTGAGGGTCTGCGCCAGCCGGTCAAGTTCAGCTCGGCTCTTCTTACCCACCCACGAGAGCTGAGCCATGCCGCGCGCCGTCACCAGGTCGTTGCGGCACGCATCGTAGAGCGGCTGCAGCTGGCGGGCGTCCCGTAAACTCTGGTACGCCTTCTCGTAGTTATACTCGCGGATCGCGCTTGCAGACAGAAAAAACACGTCAGAAAACGCGCCCATGAGCGCTTCAGCACGCTCCCGGGGGCCATTGCGGGGGTCCTTAGGCATGAGGAACATCATCAGAAACGCCGCCACGCCGCCCACCACGCCATCCAGGCTGCGGGTAAACGGCAGATCGGAGGTTGGCGGCAGCAAAATCACCAGGCACGACTGGGCGCTCATCTGAATCGTAAAAATAATGCCGTTATCAATAAAGCGGGCCAGAAGCACCGACAGGAACAGCGCCACCGCCGCCTGCCACGGTCCGCGACCCAACGCCATCAGCAGCAGTTCGCCCACCAGAATGCCGCACGTGACCCCCAGCGACACCTCCAAAATACGGCGGGAATGGGTGGACCCGCTCACATACCCCAGGGACGCAATGGCGGCTGTCGCAGCGAAAATGGGTTCCTGATGCCCCAGCACATAGAATGAGAAAAAGTACGCACCAATCCCCGAGATCGTAATCTGCAGGGACTGAAAAAACCCCGTGCGCACACGGCGGGCACCCTCACTCAAATAGCTGCGGGTGTGCTTTCTCGCTGAGGTATACATGCCGGCCATATGTTTAGTGTACCGGCGTGCGGCCTGCTGTACAGGCCCACAAGGGGGTGGGTGTCTCATTCTGCACCCGCCCTCGGCCGGGCTTAGCCTACCTGCGCAGGATGCGCTTCAGCAGAGACCCCTGATACTCAGCCAGCTTACGCTCGGCAGCCTCAGCGCGCTCACGCAGCCCGGCTATCTCGCGGTCTTTCCCCTCAATCTCGTGGCGGCGGGCTTCCTCCCACGAGTGCATACGATCCGATAAGGCCCACTCATTCCCGGCCTCTAAAGAGGTGCGCCTCAGCAGCCGCCGCGCCGCACGGTTCACCCCGCGAAGCGGCTCGTTCAGCGCCTCCACTTGGTGCACCTTCGGCAGGTTCTGCGGCTCGCGCGCCTCGTCGTTGCCGCTAATACGCTCCCACACGTACTGGCGCCACTCGGCCAAAGCGCCCAGCACCTCGGCCCGGCGCGGTGCCTGCAGCTCGGTGAAGGTGGCCCCCAGCTCAGGGTCGTTCAGCTGCACCGCCGCATCCAGCAGCAGGGAAGGGATGGCGGTGCCGAGCATTTCCAGCGGGGTGATGAACTCACCCACACCGTAATGTTTCATCACACCGGTGAGCCGCATTTCGGTGAACGCATCCGGTACCAATGCCACCACGGGCACCCCCACTGCCAGGCCGAAAACTGCCGGGTGGTAGCGGCTGGTGAGTGTTAGCGCAGCCCCCCGGTGGATGCGCACGGCGGCGTCTGCGTGCGTGATCGGTACTAGGGTCGCGGGGGTGTGCATCTGTTCGGCGATGCGCGCATGCACCTCATAGTCCCCGCGCTCACCCGCAACAGCTGCCTGGGCGGGGTTGCCCATGTGGCTGAGGAACACGGTGCTCAGGCCGTGCTCCTGGTAGGTGTACTCCAGCAGCTCCGCGAGGTTCTGGGCCTGCTCGTCGTCAGCATCATTAATGGTGACGCACACGTACCGCTGGGGCAGCTCAGGCACAGCCACCGACTCGGGGTATTCCAGTGTAAGTTCGGGGGAGTGCGGGGCGTAGTCGGTTGCGTCGTCGGCGCCAGCTAAGGCCTCAATGCCGCGTTCGGTGCACCAGGCGTATGAGCCGCGCTCACGTACCGCCACCGCCGCCGCGCTGCGGAGCATACGTTCAAGCACCTCGGCATCGGTGTTCGAAAGTACCGGCCCAAGCGACTGGCCCGAAATAAACAGCGGAATCTTGCGGTATTCGGCGACGAGGGCGATAGCCGCCCGCTCGTACAGCAGCCACCCATACCGCGAGTTGAGGTTGCCGCCGCCGGAGATCACCACAGCATCTACCGCGCAGACCCCCTCAACGAAAGCCCGTATTTTCGTGGCATCCGGGGCGAACTCGGGCAGTGTGGGCATTACGCCGCTGCGCAGGTACTCTTCCAGTAACTCTAGGGTCTGCTCCCGCTGCGCCGGTGCCCACGGAAACAACAGGTACGGCAGGTACTCGTACTCTTCACCCGCCGCCCCAGCGCCAATGAGCTGACGAGAATGCTCCTCATCGCGGGTTGCTAGGACGATGCGCGCCCCGCGCCCGGCAAAAAATGTGGCGGACGCTACCGTCATTGCTTCGTCGCCCACATGGTAGACCGGCTGGCCAATATCGCCAGCCACCAGAACCTTAGTCATTATGCACTTACCTTATTGTTGGTGTTTTTAACCGCGCTTAAAATATTTGGTGATGCGTTCGGCCCGTTCCCGCCACGATAAGGCCCGCTCGACCCGCAGCAGCCGCTCGTTCTGCTCCTGCTGGGCGGCCTCAATACGTTTCAGCTGTTCGCCCTGTTCCCGCTGGGTTGTCTCGATACGGCCTAATGTTGCCAGTACGTCCCGGAGCAGGTTGTGGTTTTCAAGAATGCGCCCGTCTAGTTCGTTCGCCAGGTGCGCCTGGTACAGGTAGGGGCCAGCCGAGGAGCCGGAGGCAATATCCTTACGGATCTCTTCGGCGCGCACCTTCGAATCGTAGTAGCGGTGCTCAGCTTCACGGCTCACACTATTGGCGGCGGCGCCAGTGGCTTCGGGGCGCTGGCACCAGTACGCCAGCGGTTCGTCAATCGTGATGATTTCGCCTTCTGCGGCGGCGCGCATATTAAATTCCCAGTCGCCTACCACAGCCAGATCGTCCCGGTAGCCGCCGAGCCGGGTGTGCAGGTCGCGGCGGTAGATCACGCCAATGGGTACGGCACGGTTGGTGCGGTATAAAAACTGCAGCCCAACAACGGGCAGCCCCTCATGGAAGATACGTTCGTTGAGCACCTGGAACCCGTTGTCGGTTTCGCGTTCGAACCGTTCAACAATGCGCACGGTGCACATATTCGCCCCGGTTGAATCGAGGGCGGCGACGGTGTGTTTAAGAAATTTGGGGGCCCACAAGTCGTCGTCATCGTGCACGGTCACGTAGGTTGATTCGCTTTCACGAACCCCCAGGTTGGAAGCGGCTTCCATGCCGATGCCGTCGGTGTGCAGTAGCGTGGTTTTATCGGCCACCGGGCTTGCGGTAACAATGCGTTCCGCCTCGGCCCTGTCGCCGCCGTCGTTGACCACGTACACGGCGTAGTCCTGGTAGGTTTGCTCCGCAATATTGGCTAGGGCGCGGGTCAGAAATTGTGGTCGGTTTTTGGTGCGCACAATAATGGCGACAGTGGGCGTCATTATTCTCCCATTCTCCCGGAAAGTGAGGCCGTAAGGCGCACATGCGCACGGCATGGTTGAGGCGTACCTAATTATTGTACGGGCTTTTTGCTACTCACAGTTTTAAAGCTGTCGGTTGGGCGGCAAATCCGCTGGTTTTCACTCGAAGAATAATCCGGTGACGCTCATTAGAGCCACCGCCAGCAGGAAACAGGCGGGAAAAGTAATCACCCAGGTGAGCAGGATTTGCCGCACCACGCGGGCGCTGACGGATGCGTGCCGCTGGTTCACCCCCGCCCCGAGCGCTGAGGCGACCGCCAGATGCGAGGAAGAGAACGGCAGCTGCAGCACGAACTGCCCTGCCGCGAGCACCGCTGCGGTTGTTCCCTGGGCGATAGCCCCGCGGAGCGGGTCAAGGCGCACCATACGGTGGGTGAAGGTGTACCCAATACGCCACCCGCCGGTCAGGGTACCCGCCGCGAGGATGGCGGCTACTAAGACGGCGCATACGATCATGAGAGTTGCCGGGGCTTTATCGAAACTGACTGCGGACGTGAACGGGGCGAGCACCCCGGAAAGCAGCAGAAGCAGCAGGTAGCGCTGGCCGACCTGCAGCCCATGTAATAGCGAGATGCCAGCAGTTGAGACGGCGAGAACTTCGCGGGAGGTACTATTGACCCGGTGCGGTGCGGTGCGTAATGCCAGCCGGTAGAACGGGAATACGAGCACCCAGGAGAGCAGGAACGTCAGCGGCGGCAGCAGCAGTAACGGGGCGAGGGCGGTGGTGAAGATGGTGTGCACAAACCCGTAGTTTTCGAACCCGTCGGTGTGGGCGTACCAGGCCACCCCGGCGAGCGCACCAATGAGCGCATGGGTTGCGGAGGAGGGCATGCGCATCGCCCAAGTGATAGTGCCCCACACCGCTGTGGTGGTTAGGGCGCACACGATACCAAGGAGGGTGGGTGTTCCTCCCGGGACAACAAGCCACGACGCCTCATATTCTTTTATCAGCATATACGCGAGGATGACCCCAGCACCGTTAAAGAGTGCACTCACCACCAGCGCCGCCACGGGTGTCATGGCACGGGTACGTACCGGCACCGCGATCGCATTCGAGGCATTATGCACACCGGTGACAAAAATCGCGGCACAAAACGCCGCCACGCACAGCAGATACAGCAGGGTAGGCACGAGCTAGGACTCCTGCACAATAATGCGCCCAATTTCGGCTGAGACGTCGCGCATAGCGTTCGCGGCGGCGCTGAGGCGCGTAATGAACTTGGTGTAGCGGCGGTACCGCTCCATCGGGTAGCGGGCGGCCAGCTGCGCGTCGTACTCTTCGGCGGTGCGCACCGCTTGGCGGGATATGCGCAGCATGTCCATCCAGTAGGTGTCCAGCCCCCTGACGTCAATAAGTTTAGGGATCACCGCTTCGGTGAGCACCGCCTGCCGCTGAATAATGTCGAGAATGGCGGTGCTGTGCGTGGCGAACCCGTCAATACGGTGTAAATAGAGGATGTGCGCGGCACTGGTGAGTTCCTCCACCGCACTGGTGAGTTTACGGGCGAGCGTGTACAGGTCTTCACGTGGTAAAGGGGTGGCGAACGAGCTGCGCACAGAGGTGAGGGTCATAAAAAATAGTTCGGTGCAGCTGGCCTCGTGGGCGAGCATCCGCTCGAATAGGTCAGGGTAGTCGCTGGTGGGGGTGCCGACCATTTCCGAAAGGAGCGCCGCCGCGCCCGCAACCTGCGCCGAAATCTGCGCCAGTGACTGCAGCGAACTGTTTTCTTGCGGGAAGAGGCGTTGAAGCATATACCGATTCTATCTCTGTTGTGAACTTCGGCGGCTGGGTGTGGGTGCAAAAGAAGAGGCCAACGAATCCGCTGACCTCTTCGATACGTATGGGATGTCGGGTTGGGAGCGCCTCTCGGCGGAAGGCCGCTCGAAGCGGCAAATGATTTGGAGCCCGGGGCTACCTATTAGCAACCCGACATCTTGTAATCATTATCCCGCCCGTGCGGGGGCCTGTCAATGCCTAACACGGGTTTGCGGCGCATCGGGAAGTCTTACCTTTTTATGCTGCTAGCACCGAAAAATCAGCGTGCACGACCCGAAAAATATTAGAATCCTTCAAGTCCCCCATGTTGACGCCACAGCAGCGCCACAGCTTCTAAATCTTCAGCGATTTGCCTCAGTCGGCGCACCCGTTCGGGGATGCTTAACATGCGGTTCACGCCCTCGCGGCGCACCTCATGGCTGGGGGCGAGCGGCACATGCACTCCTGCGGCACGGGCTATATCACCTGCGGCGTACTCGGCCTGTAAACCGAGCGCCACCACCCGCGCGAACGCGGCGAAACGCTCCAGGGCTATATCAACCTCACCCTCGTACACCCCCGCCAGGATACTGTCTGCTGTGGCCACTACCTCCCAGGCGCTGGGCGGGTCGGGCACGCCCGCGAGCACGTGTGAACGGTAGTCGTCTTCAAGCCCTTTGGCGAAGGCGCGGCTAACTGCTGTTGCGTCACGGTGCACCGCATCCCGTAGCGAGTACATGCGCCACAGCGCCCCCGGCAATGACTGGGCGGGGGCTGAGGCCCACATGAGCGCTAACGTTTCAAGGCCGTACTCGTCGGTGAAGTCCACGAGGCGTTGGGCCACCTGCGGGTCTGTGTTGGCGCGTCCACGGGCCAGTAAGACGCGCGCCGAGGCGTACGCCGCCTCATGCTGGGCGGCAGGGTTTTCACCACCGGCCTGGCGCTCAAAAATTTCGTGAGAAGCCAATACGGGCCGATGATAGCTGCGGGGCGTTGAAGAAACCATAGGTTCCTCAGTCTAACGCCGCAGCCACCGTGCGAACAGGGTCTTCGCTGACCGAAAACCTCATCCGAGGCCGTGTTTAGGGTTCGTCCGTGTGTAGTGTATAGTTGTACTGGAGCGCCTTTAGCTCAGTTGGTAGAGCTACGGACTTTTAATCCGCAGGTCGTGGGTTCGAGCCCCACAGGGCGCACTCTTCACCAGAGATAATCTGGCAGGTCGCCCCTTTCGGTATGAAGCCGATAGGGGCGACTTTTTTCTTGTTCTTTCCTCCAACATAGGAGGGGGTAGGCGGCTTCATGCTGGCAGTAGCCGTTGCCCGCAGGCTCACCCAACACACAGTTGATAATGTCCTCGGTCCTTCTGTCATGTTCATAGACTTGCGCCATAGCGAGGAACCTTTGACAAAATGTGTATGCGAACACTACGGTTACAGAACAGATAAAACGTCGCGATAGGTACCAGAGCAGATCATCCGGTGTGGGTGTACGAATGGAGAAGCCGCTCGGGCGGGCCTCAGGACTTTTGGCTATTGCCAGTTCTGAGGCATCTTTTTATTTATGCGTTTAGTAATACAGCTAGTGCCAAACCTAGACGAGATTCTTTTTAAGGGGCGGCAAAAACTTTTTTGCTGTTTTTGTTGCGTTTTTCGCCTCCAAAAGCAACTTAATTATGAGACCCCCATCAGGGGGTACTCACAACATCCTCTGAAAGCCCAAAGGTGGGGCAGACACACTCGCGCCTCCCCACCCGTCTAAAAACAGGTAGAAAGGAAAATTTTGTGATTCTCAACCTCCACATACGGCAACCTTCACACGGCGAGAAGAACTACAAACCCCTGTCGCTGAATTTTTCCGGCTCGAAGCAGATAGCCCCTACGGAAAACTTCAAAAACGCTTGGGAAAGGCACTGTTGCTTGAACGCATATTTTTCTCGCTCTTCTTGTAAGCGTGAGTGTTGAATTTTGTTCAGCTGCCCCCAACACACTACAAGCTACTAGATCTTTTGAAAGGCCGGAAAGGAACTCTAATGGAAAAATATTCCGCAGGCCGAACCACAGATGCTGCTGGGGAAACTTCCTCGCACTCCCGAAAACTTTTTAGCGCAAAACATGGCGGGAAGGGCTAGAAACCAATGGAAATCTTAAATCTTGTGTGGTCAGACCCCAGGTTGATTTTATGCGTTGGTATTATCGCCTTTTTATGGCGGCCCATCGGGAAGGAACTTCGCTGTTGTGCGGCTGTTGTGTGGCGGGAGGTCTCCTGCTGGGGTCGGAGGCTTCTAAAAGCTTTTCTGAAGACCGCGCTGCCTGCCCCCGAGGCGCTTGGGGAGCGGATAGGTCGGTGGGTGCGTTCTAAATGTGGTGTCAATGACGGGTGACGCGTGACTGCCTTTATCAGTGCGCCGTCATGGTTGTGCTGCTTTGCATTTTCGGCACGGTTCAGGAAGGGGCCGAAGCCACACTTCTGAGCCCCGTGCATTACCAGGTGTGGCGAATGCGCAGGGTTTATGTGTAGAGCGCAGATCTTGCTATTCAGGTTCTTTATAATGGCTTCAGCCCTACCCGACTACGACGCACCGGCAGGAGAGCCTTGTGAGCAGCATCAGAAACCCCGAAAAAGTGACTATTCTGGCCACTGGCGGCACGATCGATAAGTTTTATTCGGTTGCGGGTACCCTCGATATTGGTGCACCGGCGGCCCAGGACCTTCTGGATCGGGTGATTACTGATATTAAGTTCGAGATCCGCCCGCTTATTGGTAAAGACAGCCTGGATATGACGGATGCAGACCGCGCGGAGCTTGCCGCCGCCCTCAACGCGGTTCGTAGTGAACAGGTGATCATTACCCACGGCACCGACACGATGAGCGAAACCGCCCGTTACCTTGCGGAGCATGCGGATGTGGGGCAGAAAACCGTGGTGCTTACCGGGGCGATGCAGCCAGCCGTTATGGCGCGTTCGGATGCCGGTTTTAACCTGGGTGCGGCACTGTCTGCCGTGAACCTGCTGCCGCCTGGCGTGTACATTAGTATGAGCGGACGTATTTTTCCCGCCGCGAGTGTGCGCAAAGACCGGGCCCGCGGAATTTTTGAGGGTTAAACCGCCGCACCGATGAGGCACCGGTAGGGAGGACTATGGCTGAGAACCCGCCAAGAATAACCCCGCCACAGGGAAACCCCGGGCGTACCTCACTTGATGAGGGGCTGTACGTGTTCCGGGTGGTACTGTTAGCTGGCCCGGCCCTGATCATGGCGTGGCAGGCCATCCGTTTGGCTGTGCCCATTATTGCTGCTATTCCGTTGGCGTACCTGGTGGGTCAAAGCTGGTGTGCGTGGGCGTACCATAAGGGGCGTTCGCCCAAGATCATTATGGTGGCGAACTATTTTAGTATTCTTGCCGCTCTTGTCCCCATGGCTCCGGTGGGGGCTCTGCTGCTGTCTCCTTCCGCCACGCAGGTTGTTCTTAACTACCTGTGGAGTTCGCCGCTGCTGGTGCCTTTGACGGTGGTGTGGATTCTTATAGAGCTGCCTATTGAGACCGTCTTTTCGTTATTTTATGCCCGCCGCAGCGGGCGCAGGCTGAGCATTATGGCTGAAGCGTCGGCTGCGTAGATTCGGTTGTTCAGGGGACGTGAACTCGGGGCTGTGCCGCGCCTCAAAGGTTGCTGTGTGTGGCCGCAATAGTGCCACGTTAAGGATACTGCCCGTGGTAGGGTAATGAGCATACGACGGCCTAGCGCCGTGTGAGGATGCTATACGAAAGGGGCGAGGGTGAGCGAAAACCCGCATTCCCATAATGATGAGGTTCAGGACTCCTCAGCCTCCGCCCCTGTGCATTCTACTGAGTATTCCCACGATGAGCAGACCGATGCGACCGTGCCGTTAACCCCCGAGTATGCTGCTGAGCTTCGGGACCCTAATGTCCCGGCCGATGCGGACGCTGCCGAGGTGACGGTCCCATGGGGCACCCACCCAAGCGCCGACACCGCCGAGCGTAAGGGTGGCGAGGAGCCGGGCAGTGAATCCGCTGAGCTGGATGCAACCCGCCCGATGCCTCCGCTGCTGGATGATCCGCAGTCTGGTGAACGTGACGAGCTGGAACCTACCCGCGTTCTTCCCGCTGATACGAGCCTTGAGGATGTTGAGGCTGAGGCAACCCGGGTGCTTCCTGCGGACGGTACCCAGCCCCCGACGGACGCCACGAGGCCGCTGCCGCCGCACGGGCACCCTGACAGCACGGTAAACGGTGAGCTGGAGGGTCCTGCCGTAACGGGGGATCAGAATCAGGCACCTACCCGCTATCAGGCACCGGTGCGTCTGACGACCCCGCCACCGTTGCCGCAGCTGCCAGCGCCGATCCCGCCGCACCAGGCGCCGCCGCCACAGCAGCCGTATGTGCAGCATCCGGGGCCGCCGCAGTATATTCCGATGGTGCCGGTCATACCGGTGGTGCCCGTTATGCCTGTGGCGCAGTACCCTGCGGCGCTGCCGAATGTGTCCCCGCAGGCGCTTGCCCGCGGGCAGCGGGGGTTACGGAACACTCTGTGTGTGCGCCTGCTGGTGCTGGCCGTGATCGCCCTGATTGAAACCTCAATTATTGCCCAGTACACGCGTGAGATGGCAATGGCCTTTGGGGTGCTTGCCGTGCTTTATGCCGTGGTGCAGGTATGGCCCCTGATACGCCCGCCCCGCAATAACTCTGATGCCTCCGTATATATTGCGTGGGGTGTTTTCTCAATGATTAGTTTTGTGGGGGTGGGGCTGCTGCTGGCGCCCATTACGCTGATGCTTTTGGTGCTTGACTGGAGGGGTATTTCGCTGGGGATGGACCCCATGCTGATACTGTGTGTCTTGGCCGTGCTGTGGCTTCTTGAGGTGATCCTGTTATCGGTAACCCTCTACCGTTTCGGGAGCCTGCGCATGATGCTCACCCAGCAGGCGCCGCTCATGGACTACCTTAATGCACACGGGCGGTAGATGCGTGCTCGGGAATCTTTCAAGTTATATAGTATTGAACACAACATAGTGCATGAATCCGTATTTTCGGATGTCTCTTGTTCTGTAGCCGCACTCTGTTAGAGTGAAAAGGTAATCATCTATAGGATGTGAGACGTATTCTGTACTCTATAAGAACCACGTCGGGATCGGACAGATCCCACACACCGCGAAAAGCACCGAGAAACCGGGGCTAAGGAGAACAACACCGATGAGCGAACAGTACGGCCAGGGCTCTGGCTCCCAGCAGTATGGGAACCGGGGCCAGTATGGGCAGCAACCACCTCAGTATGGGAGTCAGCCCCAGTACCAGCAGCAACAGCAGCAGGGGAACCAGGGCGCAAATAACGGGTACTCCCCGTACGCCGACCAGCCGACAGTGCCGCTAAGTTCCTTCATGTCGCAGGGGAACCAGGGGCAGCAGTCCCAGCCGGGTTCTGGCCAGCCCCAACAGCAGAGCCAGGGGTATAACGCGTACGCATCTGGTGCGGGCGCCAATAACACTAATAAGCCGTACCAGCAGTCTCAGCCTTCGTATGCGGGGAACCAGCAGCAGGGCTACCAGCAGTCTCAGCAGGGGTCTGGGCAGCAGCAGAACCAGCAGGGCCAGTTCGCAGCCTCAGCTTACAATGCTTCTCCCGGCGCTTCGGCTTCCCCGACGGCACCGCCGCCGTCAATGCCCGGCAGCGTGAAAATGGCACGCACGTTTGGGTTTGTTGCGGCTGCCCTGGTGCTGGTAGACATTATTTTGGGTGTTGTGCTCAATACGATGTCTGCTTCATCAATGTTCATTGTTTCGCTCCTTCTGAATATTGTGGCTTTGGGCGGCCTCGTTGCTATGGCCGTGATGCTCCGTACCGCTAACCCGCTGATTCGGATCGGGTTGAGCGTGCTCTCGGGTATTATCGCGGGCGGGAGCTTGGTGAGCCTCATCATGGCGTTCATGAAGATCGGTGAGGTCAGCAACGCCTCGAATGAGGGGCTGCTCCCTGACGGTTATATGGCCGTGGCATACGGCAGCCTGGGTGTTGCGGTGCTCATTGTTTTGGCGAACATCGCGGTAATTGCGATGCTGTGGGTTTCTGGTTCTAGCGAGTTCTTCGCCCAGGGCGCGGCGCAGAAGGCTGAGGCCCAAAACGCTGCGCAAGCTCAGAACGCGGCACAGCCTCAGCCGGGTTACCCCAACCAGCCGGGTGCCCAGTACGGTCAGCAGGGCCAGGCTTCTTCGCCGCAGGGCGCGCAGGGGCAAAACCAAAATGCGGGTGCACAGAGCCAGCAGAGTTCCGCTCAGCAGCAAGGTTTCGCTGCTCAGCAGGGCACCGCCCAGCAGCAGTATGGCCAGTCGGGTGCAGCGTCGTCGGCGCAGCAGTCTAGCCAGGCTTCACAGCAGTACGGTCAGCAGCAGAACCGCTACCAGGCACCTTCTCAGGGGGCCCAGCAGTACGGTCAGCAGTCATCATCTTCCCAGTCTTCGCAGGGGCAGTACCAGCCGCAGGGTCAGGGTGCTCAGTCGTCCCAGTCTTCTTCGCAGAGCGGGTACGCTGGCGGTTATGGGCAGGGTTCCTCCGGGCAGTCTCAGAATGCTCAGAGTTCCTCTTCTCAAAACAGCCAGTCGCAGGGGTACGCTTCCCAGGCGCAGTCCCAGCAGCAATATGGCCAGCAGGGGCAGTACTCGGGGTATCAGAAGCCGCAGACTTCTTACCAGCAGTATCAGGCTCAGCAGGCGCAGTCAGCTTCGTCCTCACCCGCCGCTTCAGCCCAGTCAGCTGCCGCTCAGGACGATCCGGACGCGACCGTTCCACTGAGCCAGAAATCGTATGAGGCGTACACCTCTCCTCAGCAGTCGTCCTCTTCGTCCCAGCCGCAGGATAAGGATAAGGACCCGTCCAAGCCGCAGGCTGCTGCAGAGTCGTCTTCCTCCTCATCGGCGCAGCAGAGCCAGAGTGAGGATCAGCCGTTGGAGCCGGAGCCGGAGACTTCTCAGGTGCCCCTGCTCTCCCAGGGTTCCTCATCTTCGCAGAGCTCTGAGTCTTCCCAGAGTTCTTCGCAGTCGCAGCAGTCCCAGCCGCAGCAGCCGCAGAAGGACTCAGTATCTGCTCTGGATGCTGACTCGGATGCGACCGTGCCGCTGAGCCAGAGCTCCTATGACGCTTATAACTCCATTACCCAGCCGCACGCCGCTCCCCGGCAGTCAGCGGGTTCTTCGCAGGGACAGTACCAGCCGCAGGCTCAGAACCAGGGTTCGGCCCAGCCGTCGCAGAACGCCCAGAGCCAGAGTTCGCAGCCTCAAGCTGCTCAGGGGCAGTCTTCTCAAGGGCAGCCGCAGCAGCCTTCGCAGAACGGCTATCCTGCCGGTTACCAGCAGCAGGGGTACACTGCTGCACAGCCTCAGCAGAATATGCAGGGCTACCCGGCGGGTCAGCAGGGTGCGCAGCATCAGCAAGGCTATGCTTCGGCGGCACAGCCCCAGCAGCAGTATGGCCAGCAGGGGCAGTACCAGGGGTATCAGCAGCCGCAGCAGTACCAGCAGCAGGCCCAGGCGCAGGCTGGTTACTACCAGCAGCCGTACCAGTACCAGGCACGTCCTCAGCAGGGCCAGTTCCAAGGGTACGGCTACCAGCAGCAGCCGCAGGCTCCGCAGCAGCCCGGTTCCCAGCAGGAGCAGAAGAGCGGTGACGCCAATCAGTCACAGCCCCAGCAGCCTGGGCAGACCTCTGCGCAGAACAACCAGTCGCAGGGTAAGTCTGAGAACGGCTAGTATGCGCGAAATAGCGTAGCGTCTTAATTTCCCCGCCCGTCGGATAACCGATGGGCGGGGAAATTTCGTGTTGTTAGGCAATAAAAGTATCGATAGTAGACATCGAATTGGTACCCTAACTAACAGTCAGGGTATACAGAAACCTTAAGGAGTGGAGCGGTGCCGAATACGCAACCGGCTCAGCAGCCGGTGATCCCCAGCGGTGGAGGTCTTGAACGAGTCTACGCTTTACTTCCCGCGCAGCGCCCGGCACCGCTGATCCCCGTGTACCTTGCTGCAGCACTCATCGCCTGCCAGGTGGTGATGTGGCAGGTGCTGGCCTGCAATATTCTTTTCACAGTGCAGTACCCCGTTAATGCTCTCTCCGAGAGTCAGGCGAAGGCCATGGAGCAGATCCAGCAGTATTACCCGGCACTGGTGACCGGGCTGGGCATTATGTTTATCACGGGCATGCACATGTTTCTTCTGCTGAAGTACCTGCAGGGTCACCGCTGGGCTGCTCTGGTGCTTACGGTTCTTGAGCTGCTCGGTATGCTGTGTGCCCTGTCGATGGTGCTCATCGTGGGTGTGCTCATGTCTCAGCTTAACGGTGCCTCGTCTGAGCAGGTGGATTATTTGCTGGGGTCTTCGTCCCCGCTGTACCTGCCCGTGTACGCCGGGATGCCGTACCTGGTGATGAGCGTTATCGCGCTTGCGCTGCTGTGGAGCAGGGCCAGCCGCGCTTACACCGATGCCCGTAGTGCCTGGCGGCTGCGTCACCGGCTGCGTGAGCTGGAGGAACAGTGCGACCTTCTGATGCAGGCGCAGGCTGCTCAAGCTGAGATAGCTAAAGATACGTAAAGATTTAAAACTATTTCAAACAATAACGTTAATATTCATGTGTTTAGAATCTCTCTGGTGGTAAAGTAAAGAAGAACGTACCGCCCGTTGTGACTTTGTGCGGTATGCCCAACCAAGGAGAAAATATATGAGCGATCAGTACGGGAACTTCCAGGGGGTGCCGCAGACCCCGGCACCCGCACCCTACCACAAACCACCGCACGGCAGACTGGATCAAGGCTACCCTGCAGCTGCGCAGAAGCCGCGTCCTGGTATCACCGTTATGCTGGCTCTTGCGGCCATACTGATCTTGGTCGCGCTGCGAATTGTGGACTTCTTCCTTGCTGCGTCTATAGATTCTCTTGACGCATCAAGCTGGCGCTCTCTTCTATTCACAATTTTTTACATAGCATGCGGTTGCCAGGTGTATCTGGGGAGGCGTTCGGGCTCTATTGTCCAGACGATATTATCGGCGCTTGCAATCGCCGTGAATTTAGCCTACCTGCCTGATGCGATAAAGGCTAAAGAAGCGATAGACATACTCGCTCCCGAGTATTCCGGCAGGGTAACTATGGTTATTCTGCTGACGATTGTTTCTATGGTGTTCAGCGTTATTGCCATTGTTTTGCTGTGGCTTCCGGGTACCCTTCAGTACTATAAAGAGACTGCTTTGTACCGCCAGGCTCAAGCTGGGCAAGCAGCCCCGCAGTTTCCTGTGCAGGGGCAGCCGCAGCAGCCAATGCCTCCGCAGCAAGGATACAACCAGCAGTACGGGCAGCAGCACCCGAACCAGCCGCCTCAGTATCCTCAGCAATAATCTCACCATATAGGTGTGTAATATGCTCACACGTGGGCGCCGCCCTCATGCACAGGGCGTCCACGTGTGGGGCTATGGCGGTGTGCACAAGCATAGGGTGATATGCAGGGGTGCAGCTGACATAATGAGAAGAGAATCCCCGTTGCCGTTGTGCACGAGTGAAAAGGAAAACTTTTGGAACAGCACCCTCCCCAGCCATCGGAATATCAACAGTACGCGCCGCAGAATGTTTACGGGTACCAGCAGGTGGTGACCGAAAAACCGGAGCGCAATAAGACCGTTAATATTGGGCTGATGCTCCTGTACATCTACATAGGGATAACAGTTCTAAGCACCGCTCTTGAGGTAGTTATCTCGTTCGCCACCAACAGGTATGAGCATCTGGCTGAGCTTCAGAACTATGACAGTTATAGCAGCGGCGTCACCATTGATACTGGCACCTATACAGCTATGGTAATTACTATAACCATCATTATGCTGGTCGTTAAGGTCAGCCTGATGGTTCTGTTCACTCTCATGTACCGTGCTGGGCGCACATGGGCGCGCATATTGAGCGCTGTCCTTGCGATTCTTGCCGCATTGCAAAGCTTGTGGGGGTTAATCTCTATCCCATTTCTTGCCGCTGTTGACCCCGGCATTGTGCCGGACTACTTGCATTCTGCGGTGGTGGCGGCTAGGGACACTGCTATTTTCACTTTTGCTTTCAATGCTGTGGGCGGTGCCAACGCAGTCGCAATCGCCATTTTCCTGCTGAAGAAAGAAGCCTCTGAGTACACCGCACAGTACGCAGCGTGGCGCACCTACCGCAGGAGTGCCACCGAACACGCTATCTACGGGTCGCAGCAGATGCGGTACTAGGTAAGGCCGAGTCTTCTGCCACTAACCGGCAGAAGGAGCTTCGCAGCTTTTTCGGTGCTTGAGAGAAGTACCGCAGATGCTGGCTGCGCACATCTTGGCGGCAGGTACCTGCCTGGCCCAAGAGGCAGGGTTTGGTACGGTGGTAGGGAGAGAACCTGTAGCACGTTCATAAGGAGAGAGTCATGAGCCACGACTTTCCCAACCCGCAGAATCCTCACCCCCAGGCTCAGCACCACGGGGGCGCAGCGCCCCATGGTGCTGCCGATTTAAGCGCCCTAGGCCCGCACGGGACACCGGAACATTACGAGACGCATCAGGTTTATGAGCACCTGCCCACTGAGCCTTCGCGGCCTTCCGCCCAGGTGCGGCTGGGCATAAAACTCATCTATGCGCATGCCGTACTCATAGTGGTGCACGGCGTGGTGAGTTTCTACCGTGACACGATCCCCACCAGCACTACAGTGTACGCCCAGCACGGCGCCGCAGCCATGGACGTCACGATTGGGAAGATTGCCGTTTTGTACGCGGTCATCACCCTCGTGCTGGTGGCCACCAATATTCTGGTGGGAGTGTTCTACTCGCGGGGGTACACGTGGGCGCGTATTACTGCGGCGGTGCTGGCCATACTTGGTGCCATGAATAACCTCCTCCTTGGCCTGCTGACCCTCATTGGCGTGTTCGAGCTTTTTGCGGCGCTTTCGCGGGCTTCAGATTCGGCAGACCCCGGGTACATTGAAGCATACCGTTACGCCACCATTTTTGTGGTGGCTTCGGCGGTACTGTACCTGGTGGGGCTGCTGCTGTGCATCATTATCGCCGTGTACATGTTCAAGCCGCAGGCGGCGGCATTTACCACGAACTGGGGCATGTGGCGTGCCTACCAGAAGAACCCCAGCATGTACGTTCAAATACCGCCAGCGCACTTCTAATACCTGGTGGGGCGGCAGCTAGGTGGGGTGTCTTCGACCCTGCTCTCACGGTGGCTGTGTATCTGGTTTATGCATATGGGGCGCTATTTCCCCTTATCGGGGCGGTATTTTTGGTAGGGTGGAGACGACAGTCACTACATTTACCCCGTGAAGGAATACACCATGAGCCAGTACCCGCCGCCCTACGGTCAGCCTCAACAGCAGCTGCCAAGCTATGCTCAGGCCCCCGGGTCTTCCGGGTATTATGGGGCACCGACCGGGCAGCAGCAGTTTCACATGCCTGTGCCGGATGAACCGCCGCAGAGCAATAAGAAGGTGAACTTCGGTGTGCGCCTGATCTATATCTATGTCGGGTGTCTGGTAGTGGGCCTGATCGTGGATTTTCTGCCCGGCTACCAAAACGATGGTGACCGGGTGGAGGCAGTAATATCACGCGGGGCGCCGCTCGTCGTTAATATGCTGATAACTGCGGTGTCGATTACAGTGGCGATAGTGGTCGCCATGTTTTACAAGAAAGGGTACACGGCGGCGCGGATCACAGCCGGAGTGCTCGCTATTGTGCAGGGGCTTTTCCTGCTTATGCAGGTAGCACTGGCTACAGTGGCGATTCTTGTGGCGTGGACGCTCATCTCTGACGCAGATAAAGACAATGTATTTAGGGTAGCATCCGAGAACCCCCTGGCTGTTGCCGCCTTTATAGCAGCAGTACTGCTGATGCTGATAAAACTGGTGCTGTGCATCATGATTACCTGCAGCGTGTTCAAATCTGAGCCCAGCAAATTCACTGCCGACTGGGGTGCATGGCGTAACTACCAGAACAGTGTGGCGCTCACCCAGCAGGTTCAAGCATACGCTCCGCAGCAACCCACCGCACCCGGGTTTTCTGCCCCTGCTACGGCAGCGCCCAACCACTATGAGGCGTACAGCCAGCAGAACAGCCGTCACGAGAGTGACAAGAACGAGGGCCCTAAACTCAACTAGTGCTCGTACGCCTGCGGGTTATCGCAGGTGAGGTGTACCGCCTCCACACCCGCAACCGCTGAGTGGCTGGAAAAGGCATCAAAAAGGTGGCCTATATCGCCGGTGAGCACCCACTGACGGCCCAGATGACCGCACAGTTTAAGAAGCCCATACACGTGGTGCTCCCAGCTGTGTATGGGCTGCTCAATTTCAAAAATATTCTTATCCCGCGCGGTGACAGTCAGGTTCAGCTCCGTGAGCTCTCGCCGTACCCTATTCAGCACGCGTTCGGCGGCCGCATCGGATGCGGCCGCTAGGAAGAACGTCAGCCGGGTAGTCGCTATCATCGGTGGCCTTGCAACTGCGCGCGCCCCCCACTGAGGAAATAACGAGAAAGTAATGTCCCAACGGGGCGCCGCAGCATAGCAGCAGCGAAAACTATTCGCTCAGAGCCTTCTGCTCTTTCTTACGGCCACGTATGTACTCAATAGCCACCGGAACCACCGAGACCAGCACAATAATCACGGCCAGAAGCTCAATGTTCTTGTGCACAAACTCGATACCGCCCAGCAGCACCCCGGCGGTCCCAATCAAGCCGATCCACAGTACCGCACCCAGAATATTCCACAGATTAAACTTACGGCGCGGGTACGAAGAAATACCGGCCGCCAGCGACACGAACGTGCGCACAATCGGCACGAAACGCCCCAACACCAGCGCCACCCCGCCGCGCTTAGCGAAAAACTCCTCAGCCGCGTGCAGGTTCTTAGTGCTCAAAAACTTCGCGTCATCCTTGAACAGGTTACGGCCGTAGCGGGCGCCCAACTGGTACCCCACCTCGCCGCCAGCGACGGCGGCAACAATCAGCACCGGGAACGCCAGCCACAGCGAAAGCCCCATACGGTCATGCAGCATGCCGAGAGCAAAAATAAGCGAATCACCCGGCAAAACCGGGAACAGCACGCCGGACTCAATAAACACGATGATCGCCGAGACCACCAGCACCCACGGGCCGGTGCTAATAAGAATATCCTCAAGATTAAAACCGAGAAGCGCCACGGGCATATGCGCAACCAGCGCAGAGGCGAGAAGAGACATCACAATCCTGAAACGTAAATAGGTCTATCAAAGTCAGTGTGCGCGGTGCGCAATAGCAACAGCCTAACCCCCGCACCTGAGGAACGGGTAACGGCACACTATGCGGAAGCTGTGTAACACTGTGCCCAATTCTACCTGTAGCGAGCAGGAAAACACATAACCAGCGTCCTGCCGCCACCGTGATACGCACCGCCTCAGACACAGCCAACCAGCTGACCCCGAAGAGCAAAGACCGGTGGTGCTGGAAGCAGAACCCCGCACCAGCACCGCCCCATCAGCAAGGTGCCGCCCTGCCCTCAACAGACAGTAGCTGGCACCAATACCACTACAATAGGAGCCTTTTCTGACATGATGGAAAGACAACCGTGAACCCGCACCCCAAGAAGGCACCGTGAACAGTAACCACCTTGCGAGCCCACAGGCGCAGCCTCTGCCCACGCGCGCCCGCACCCTCCTAGCTGCGCTCACCAACAACCCACACGCCGCCTTCCATACCGGGCAGTACCAGGCGATCGAAGCGCTCGTGGCACACCGCCGCCGCGTGCTCGTCGTCCAACGCACCGGGTGGGGAAAATCCGCCGTCTACTTCATCGCCGCCCTGCTGCTGCGCGAACAAGGGGCCGGGCCAGCACTCATTATCTCCCCGCTGCTCGCCCTCATGCGCGACCAAGTAGCCGCCGCAGAACGCGCCGGGGTGCGCGCCGCCATGCTTAACTCCTCCAACGTGACCGACTGGGACGACATCCGCACCCGCCTAGAATCCGACCAGATCGATGTGCTCCTCATCAGCCCCGAAAGGCTCAACAACCCCGCCTTCCGCGACGAATGGCTGCCGCAGCTCGCCCCCCGCCTCGGGCTGCTCGTAGTGGACGAGGCGCACTGCATCTCAGACTGGGGGCACGACTTCCGCCCCGACTACCGGCGCATCGGCCGGCTCATTGACGACCTGCCGCCGCGCATACCCGTGCTCGCCACCACCGCAACCGCCAATGAGCGCGTGGGCGCAGACATCGCAGAGCAGCTTGCTGCGCATCCGCCAACCGGCCGCACCCCAGACCCAGACAGCGCCGAACCGCAAAAAGTACTCACCCTACGCGGCCCCCTCACCCGAGACTCCCTCCGGCTGGGGGTGCTGCACCTGAAGGAGCCCGCAGAACGCATCGGCTGGCTCATCGCGCACCTGAACACCCTACCCGGCTCCGGCATTATCTACACCCTCACCGTATCGGCGGCGCAAGACACCGCCCGCGCGCTGGCTAACGCCGGGTACCGGGTTTTGCCCTACACCGGCGGTATGGACGCTGAAGAACGCATCACCGCCGAAGAAGCACTCAAAAACAACCAGGTGAAAGCCCTCGTGGCGACCAGCGCCCTCGGCATGGGGTTCGACAAACCCGACCTGGGGTTCGTGGTGCACCTGGGGGCGCCCTCCTCCGCGGTCAGCTACTACCAGCAGGTAGGGCGCGCCGGCCGCGGGGCCATTAACGCCGACGTGCTGCTGCTGCCCGGCCCCGAAGACACCGCCATCTGGGAATACTTCGCCACCGCCTCAATGCCGGACGAAACCAACGCCCACGCCGTGATCACCGCCCTCGCTGAAGAACCTGAGGGGCTCTCAATCCCCGCCCTGGAATCCCGCGTGCAGCTGCGCCGCACCACCCTGGAGCTGCTGCTTAAAGTGCTCAGTGTTGAAGGGGCCGTACACAAAAATAAGTCCCGGTGGGCCAGCACCGGTACGCCCTGGACATACGATGCAGCCCGCTACGAGGCGGTGGCGCGCGCCCGAGTGGCTGAGCAGAAAGCCATGCTCGCCTACGAAAACACCACCACCTGCCGTATGGTGTTTCTCGCCCGTGAGCTTGACGATAACACCGCAGAACCCTGCGGCACCTGCGATACCTGCACCGAACCCTGGTATCCGCGTACCGTCCCGCAGGAGGCGCTCACCGCCGCCACCGGCTCCCTCACCGCAGCAGGGGTGGAGATCACCCCGCGTAAACAGTGGGCTTCTGGGCTGAGTAAGCTGGTGGGGGACGCCGCGCCCGCCGGAACCCGAATCCCCGCCGATGAGCAGGCAAACACAGGGTATGCGCTGGCCCGCCTGAGCGACCTGGGGTACGGGGCGCAGCTGCGTGAACTGTTCACAACCGACGCCCAGGGCACCCCGCATGACGCCCCCACACCCGCGCCCCTCGGTAAGGCGTGCGTGAATGTGCTCGCCGCCTGGGACTGGGGCGACACGGGCCGCCCCGCCGCCGTGCTGACCGTGCCCTCACCGGTGCGCCCGCAGCTTGCGCGTTCACTGGGGGAAGGACTGGCAGGTGTGGGGAAACTAGCCTACCTGGGAGAGGCCGTGCTCACCGACACTCCACGGTTTTTCGGCGGCAATAGTGCGTTTCGGTGCGCGGATACCCTGCGCTGTTACACGCTGCCAGACCGGGTGCGTGACTACCTGCATGAGCATCAGGTGCCGGTGCTGCTGGTGAGCGAACTGGTGGATTCGCGCTGGACCTTCACGGTGCTTGCCCGCGAACTGCGGCGTGCGGGCGCGAGCGCGGTGTACCCGTTTGCGCTCGCCTACAACGGGTAAGGCCTATCGGATAGGGGAGTATGAGCTGTTATGGATGATGAAGAGTACGCGGTAGATGCCGGTGACTCCGCTGTTCTTAGCGATGCCCCAGCCCTGCCGGAGCATCAGCGGTGGATGCGCCTGGCCCTGGATGAGGCCCGCGCCGCAGCCAGTGAGGGTGAGGTTCCTATTGGGGCGGTAGTTATTGACCCTGCCGGTCGTGTTATTGGTGCGGGGCATAATATGCGTGAGCGGCACCATGACCCCAGCGCGCATGCTGAGGTGCTTGCTATTCGTGCTGCCGCCCAGCAGCTGGGCACGTGGCGGCTGCAGGGGTGCACCCTGGTGGTGACTGTGGAACCGTGCCTCATGTGTGCTGGGGCGGTGCTCATGGCGCGTATCCCCACCGTGGTTTTCGGGGCCTGGGAGACGAAGACGGGCGCGGTTGGGAGCCGGTATGATGTGCTGCGTGATGCTCGATGTGCACCGCCGGTGCGGGTGTATGCGGGGGTGCTGCGGCAGGATTGCGCGCGTGTCATGAGTGGTTTCTTTGCCCGTAAACGTGACTAGTGCGCGGGACGGCTGGGGGAGCGGGCCTCACGGTGGGGCTGCTGCGGTTCGTGTGCGGGCTCTGAAGCAGTTAGCCCCCACGGTAGCAGTCTAATAGTATAGAGGTAATAGTACTCACAGGAGGGGAGGGCTTAGCGTTGCAGCGTCCCGTTGCCGAGGCCGCGACTCGTCGCCCCGGCCGCACCAGCAAAACCCAGCTGAAGCTTTTTAACGCGGCCATGGAAATCATGGGACAGCGGGGGCCAGAGTTCGCGACCGTTGAAGAGGTTGCGCAGCTTGCCGGCGTTTCGAAGGGCACCGTCTACTACAATTTCGGGTCGAAGAAAACGATGATCGACCAGCTTTTGCAGTACGGAACCGACCTGCTACTACGCCAGATGGAGGCCGCCGCTCAGATGCATAGCGACCCCCGTGAGGCGCTGAGGGCCAGCATCTACACGGCGCTGAAATACCTTGAGGACCGCCCGGGGTACGCCCGGCTGTGGATCGCTGAGGTGTGGAAGAGCATGAACGACTGGTCGGAGAGCATGGTCGATAGCCGTCAGAGCCTGCTGGACTTCATTGAGGCCAGGGTGGCTGCCCTGAGCAAACGGTACATGATTGACAGGGCCCAGGATGTGCGTTCCACCTCGGTCGCTATTTTTGGTGCCGCCTATATGCTGTCAATGGACCGGGTGATTCACAGTTCGCCCCGCACCGCTGAAGACGCCACGCGCGCGGTCATGCAGGTGGTGGACGGGTACATCCGTAGGTAGCTAGAGAGCCGCCCACTTGCAGGCCGCAGCACGGACGAAAAACAGACCGCTATAGCACGGCCAGCCCCATAGGCCCTGGCAGCTGAGGGGGTCTGAGGGGGTTTTGCGATGCCCCAGACGGTGCGTTAGAATAGCTTAAAGCTGGTGGTGTGTCCGAGCGGCCGAAGGTGCATCACTCGAAATGATGTTTGGTGTAAAAGCCAACGGGGGTTCAAATCCCTCCACCACCGCTTCTGAACCCGCCGGGTGTCTCGCACTTACGCGACCCCCGGCGGGTTTCTTGTGCAGAGTGTGCTCCCGGGAAGTTTGGGTGGGCACCGTGTTTCTACACCTGCCTTTTGTGATGAGGTGCATTAAGTGTCTTAACCAGACCACCTCCACTATTCAGGGGAGTACCGTATCTGCTCATAGGAGAGTCTGTGATCAACGAACGCATCCGGTCGTTATTGGGTATGACTGAGCAGGCTGGTGGCGGGCGCCTTCTCGAAACGTGATCTTTGAGCGGTCGAGTTGCTGGCTAAGAAATATATATGCTGGTGACGCAATTGCTTGCCTGTTCGAATTGAGGCTTGCTAGAGTAACCAGTAACAGCCCCCCCCTCCGCCTCTGCATCGCACGGTGTATGCGCCCTGAGGGGGTCCTCTTATATCAGGAGAACCTTCGATGGGCAGAGTGCCACCTTTTCTGTCGCTGGACGATAGAATTCAGTACCTTGAAACGAAGGGTTATTTTTCTTCGGAAAGTATATTGGCTGAAGATCGCGCTAATGGATATGGTAGGTTAAACTTTTAAGCAATATTTGATTTATAGCGAAAATATTCACCAATAAAACATTTTAAATAATTTTTATAAGATATTTGATAAATTTTTCCAAAGGGGGTAATCTGAATATGATTACTTGGAACGTTGTTGTATGAGTGGAGGGTATATGTCTAAACTTGCTGATTTTGCTGAAGAATTTATTTCTGGAAAACGGGCAAAAACTCTTATGGGGGTATCCTCTTTGATGTTCTGGATTGTATGTTGCCCTATAATGCGTGATGGATTTAATTCTGTATATAATTATCTATCTAACTATTTCGGCTGGAAATTTGAATGGTATAGATTTCTTGAAGGATTTTCTCATCTTTGGTCTATTCAAATACTTTTTGCAGTTATATATATTATAAGTATATTTGGTATGCTGACATACCCTGTATGGAAGGACGGTAAAGGTGATTATATAGGTAATGGTGTGCCGGCATCATGGTTAATTATCAGTATTGTATTTCTAACACTAGGTAATTTTCCACCATATGCTTTAATAACTCTTCCTCTTTTGTATATTATAGTTCTTGCAGTTTGTGCAATAATAAAAAATTCTGCAGAGAAATTTTTTGGCCTCTTAGTGATTGGTTTGGTTCTTATCTCTCCAGTATTTATCTTATGGAATATGGTTAGTGGAGAGAGTGGTAGTGGTAAGTAGTGGTAGTTTGTAGTTAGATTACTTAATATCATCTATGCGTTTTATGAATTTGGTGAAGTGTTCTTCTTGTGGATTATAGGCGTCACTAATACTAGTAGCGGATTTTCTTAATAGTAACTAGGTTTTTCGTTTTCAATGTCAGTAATTTTTTAAATATTTCTTTAATGAAGATCGATGTGTTTTTATTAAAATGGTATTGGCATGCACATCCTAGATTAATATATAGACGATTATTTTTATCTATCCAAGTATAATCTTCATATGTTACTATGGGGTATTCAGCTAGGCTGAAAGACTAGTTGCGAATAAAAATCCTTGTTGTCTAAATTCATGGCATTTTAAAGGTGGGGCATGAGTTCAGATGGTGTGCCCTTACCCCGCTTCATAATCCGACACAAACGACACATTGCTATGCGCACTTGGCGTATCCGGAGAACGTGGCACAGTATAGGGTTGAGTACCTCTGTTTCTCCTTGGCGTGTACACCAGTCTTACCAAGCCAACCAGAAGTCATTCATGGCTAAACATGCTTTCAGATTCGCACCCAGAAAAATGTTCCCCTGCGCAACCGAGAATACCCGCCAGTGCGAGGTTAAGGGTCTGGGTGCACCTCTAAGGAATAATCCTTATATGGAGGATACCCTAAAATTGAATTAT
>ERZ773079.449-NODE-449-length-27098-cov-11.851903_pt1 | contig 27098 bp, 24 predicted proteins | sample MGYA00511355_ERZ773079 | MGnify/ENA primary metagenome ERZ773079 (study PRJEB29015, sample SAMEA2737979) | human oral metagenome | biome: human oral; feature: human-associated habitat; material: dental | place: China | collected 2117 ... | reverse complement strand
TCACGGTGAACACCGTCGCCACGGCGAACAGCCCCACCGCGTTGATCCACACGACACGATCCGCCAGCGAGGCACGCAGAAAATAGTTGCTCCCCGCACGTCCGCGCATCACGGCGGAGCCGCGGGTGGGTAGCAGACCCGTGGCGGGAAGGGCGAGCAGCACGACCGTCAACGTCACCAACAGCACCGCGGCCACCAGCCCCGGCGACACCACCGCGCAGGCCCACACCGCCAACCCGTCGAGGGCCAGCACCAACAGCGGTCCGACCCATCGCTGTCGGGCCCCGACCGAGGCCAGCACAGCCGTCACCGACAGGGGACCGCACGCCGCCACCACGAGCATCGCGCAGACGTCCGGCGCGGCGAGCTGTCCCAGCCGCAGGCCGAACAAGGCGGCAGGCACCACGACCTCGACCACGAGAAGCATCCACGCAGCCGCCGCGAACGCCAGGTTCACCCGGGCCGGGTGGGGAGGCAGCTGGGCGTAATCCCGCATGACATCCACCCGGAAGGTCGCGTTCACCAGCAGACCCGACGACACCAGCGACGCGGCGGCCACACCCACGACGTACATCGTCGGCGAGATCCGGAGCTCCACCGTCGGGGCCAGCACCCAGGCCAGGCCCCAGATCAGCACATCCACGACGACACGGCGACGTGTGGTGAAAGCGCGCAGCAGGACCAGGGTCATCGGTGACATTCCTTGAGCAGGGCGCGGATGTCGGTGGTGGGATCCAGCGGATAGGGGCGGCTGAGGTCACCCCCATCGAGCACGTACAGGTGGTCGCAGCACCGGGTGAAGCTCTCTGCGACGTGGGAACTCATCACCACCGATCCGGTGTCACGGTAGGCGTTGATGCGGTCGTAGAGAAATTCGGTGCCCTCGAAATCCAGTCCGTCCACGGGCTCGTCCAGGATGAGCAGGGGCAACCCCAGGCTCAGGCCTGCGATGAGGAAAGCCTTCTTCTTGTTTCCCGTCGACAGACTTCCGATGGTCTTGCGACGAAACGGCTCGAAACCGAACCCCACCACCAGCTCGTCCACGCGCGACGGGTCCGGCGAGCGTCCGAAGACGCGAGACGTGAAACGCAGGTAGGGATCCAACGACCAGTACGCGAAACCACTGCTCTCGGTGAACACGGCGTAGCGTCCGAGCTGGAATGCCTTGTCGCGCGGCTGTGTGGCTCGGGAGCGCCAGGTCATGTGCTGGAGGCTGGCGTGCTCGTGAACCCCCACGAGCGTGTTGATCAGGGTGGTCTTGCCGGCACCGTTGGTGCCCAGCAACCCGACCACGGAGTGCTGACCGACGTCGAGTTCCCCGATGTTCAGCACCGGGGACCCCGCCTTGTACCACGCGGTCAGTCCCCGCACGGTGAGCAGGGGCTCCGCTGCATACTGCGACCGGTTAGTCATCTTTCTTCCGTAACGATCCCCGCACGGCGAGCACCGTGCGGACGATGAAGGCGAGACCGCCCAAACCGAACACGACGGCCATCAGGGTGTCGCTCCGGCTGAGTGACAGCACAGCCCCAGCCACGAACACCAGCGCCGCCAGGACGCTGATCACGATGTGACGGTTCACGAACATCACCCCTCTCCGCACCCAGGGATCTGGGGAAACGGCAGGTCGCGTCGTAGAGCAGTCGTCACGAATGGGACATGGGCGCTGCCAGGAAGCAGGGAAAGCAGGCCAGCAAAACGGTGGTGATGGATAACACCGGTTCCCATCGGATTCCTCTCCTCAACGAGTTCGGCTACAGCTTCATTGCACGCTTCCAGCTTAGCCGGCCACCCATTCGAGCCGTCCCGCGATCCTTTTCACCGACCCTCCCGGCACCGCGACCGGGCCCTGGCCCCGCCAGGCCAGCACAAGGTCGTCGACGGCGGCGACGTGGATCCGAGTCGCCTCGCTGCCGTGGTTCCGCAACCAACCGAGCAGCACCCGACCCCGGAGAGCGTCCGGCTGCCCTGCGAGGGTGACGACATCGAGGGCGTCGTCCCGGGCGGCCCGGACAAGAGCGAGTTCCGCCAGCTCGTCGAGGAGGTCGGCGTCGCCGCGGGCCAGCTCGGCGGTGCGGGCCAGGCCGACGGCGACGTCACGACCGAGCTCCGAGGCAAGCAGCGCCAGCACCGAGCGGGCACGCACCCGCGCGAACCGCGGGTCGGTGTTCATCGGGTCGTCCCACCACTCGACCCCCCATTCGCGGCAGGCCGCCTCGGTCTCGGCGCGCCGGATCCCCAGCAGCGGCCGCAGGAAGGGGCCGCGCCGAACCGACATGCCGGCCAGCGACCGGATGCCGGAGCCGCGCAGCAACCCCAGCAGCACCGTCTCTGCCTGGTCGTCGAGGGTGTGTCCCAGCAGCACGGGATGCCCGTCGCGCGACAGGGCCTCCAGGCGGGCGTGCCGGGCCGCCGCCTCGATCCCGCCGTCGCGTCCCACCTCGACGCACCGGACCTCGACGGCGATGCCGCGCGATGCCAGCACCCCGGCCGCCCGCTCCGCCGCCTCGGCGGAACCCGCCTGCAGGCCGTGGTCGACGACGACGCACCCCACCTCGGAACGCGTGCGGGGCGCGGCCCACGCGGCCCCCAGCGCGAGCGCCATGGAGTCTGCGCCGCCGGAGACCCCGACGACGACGGGACCGGCAGGCAGCAACTCCTCCACCGCCCTCCCGACCCTCAACGCGGCGGGTCCGAGTTCACGCCTGGCCACGGCGCCCCTCAACCATGGATCCGCCGCAGCCAGGCGTCGGGGTCGGCGATCTCAGCCACGGTGGGGAGGTTCACGGGTCCCGCGAAGGCGGCAGTCAGCGCCTCCATCCCGGCCCGGAGGTCCACGTGTCGGCAGAAGGCCAGGCCGTCGCGGTACTGGAGGCCCTTGTCTAGGCCGGGTATCAGGCGTCGCCAGCCGGTGCCGGCGGCTGGACGGGCGAAGGCCGCGCGCAGCCGGCGCACCGAGGGCACGTGAACCGCCCCTGCGGCGTCCGCCACCAGGTCGGCGTGACCCTCCAGGAGGGTCATGGTGGCGGTGAGGGCGTCGAAGTGCCGCTGCCCCTCGGCGGTGACCAGCAGCGACGCCACCCCCCGGCCCCCGCGGATACCTTCCGTCATCTCCGCCGGGGAGGGGTCGTCGACGCTGAGCGAGGCGATCAGCTTCTCGACGTGACCGAGCAGCCAGGGCGCGGAGTTGAACTGCACCGCGTGGGTTTGTTCGTGGAGACTCACCCACAGCCGCAGGTCGTCGGCGTCGAGGCCGCGTCCGCGCCGCACCTCGACGATGCTCGGGGCCACCAGCATCAGCCTCCCCGACCAGGGGTCGTACTGGCCCAGCAGACCCCGCCCCATCGCCACGAAGGAGATCCCCGCCAACAACCCGTAGCCGATCCCGGCCAGGGTGCGTCGCGGACCGGCTGGCTGCTCCTCGAGCGGCAACCGGCCCAGCAGGTCGTCGGCCATCACCGCGGCCCGCCTGGACCATCCCGGACGATCCACCACCACAACCTCCGCGGCGGCCGCGCCGCCCAGACCCGAGTGCTCGACGGCCAGGTCGCCGGCCCGCCGGGCCGCGGCCCTGAGCGCGGCGACCTCGCGCACCGCATCCGGCCGAGAAACACCGGGCCCCGGGTCGGCGAGAAGCCGCTCGACGGCCCGCGCCAGCGGCCAGGAGACGTGGGGTCGGCGCTGCATCAGCAACCGCACCCCGTGATCAGTGCCGCCCCCCGGTCGCTCCACACCTGAGCGGCCCAGCCATCGGTGGAGCCGTTGGTCATGAACGCAAAAGCCACCTCGCGGCCATCGGCGGTGACGGTGGTCCCGGCGAGGGTGGACACCAGCGACAGGGTGCCGGTCTTGGCCCGCACGATACCGCGCCCCGCGGTGGAGATCTCGTCGTCGAAACGGTTGGTGAGGGACCCCGAGACCCCGGCGACGGGGAAACCCTCCTGCACGACGGAGGCCCGGGGGGTGGTCATCACGTACCGGACCACCCCGGCCAGCATCGACGCGGTGACGTGGTTCTCGCGAGTCAGGCCGGAGCCGTCGTACAGCACCGCCCCCTCGTGCCACAACCCCAGGCGGGTGAGTTCCTGCTGCACGGCGGCGGCCGTCCCGGCGAACGTGGTGGGCTGGCCCAGTTTGCGGGCCAGCTGCATGCCGAGCACCTCGGTGTAGGAGTTGTTGGAGGTTTCCATCGCTGCCGCGGCGAGGGCGTGGACCCCGGGCGAGCTGACCTTCGCGATCTCCTCCCCTGAACCCTTGGCCGTCGCAGGGCTGCCCTCGACGGTGATGCCCTGGGCGGCCAGCTGGGTGGCGAAGATGCGGGCGGCATCGCCCGCGGGGTCGGTGGAACGCACCTGTTTGGCATCGCGGCCCTCGTCGGCCCAGAGCGCGGAGATCGGGGTCACCTGGTCGCGGTAACCGGAGAGCCAGGTGGTTGCCCACGACTCCTGGAACAGGGATGCGTCGTATCCGAGGGTCACCTTGCTCAGGCCCTGCGACTTCAGTTTCTCCGCGGTCTTCGCGGCCAGTTCCTCCAGCGAGGCGCGTTTCGGGTGGCCACCGGAGGCGGCGGAGGCGAGCAGCGGATCACCACCCCCGACCAGCACCAGCTGCCCGGGGGCCGGGGAAACGACGGTGGTGTCGAAGGTCTCGGTGCCGTCGAAGACCGACAACAAGGCGGTGACGGTCAGCAGTTTCGTGTTCGACGCGGGAACCAGGAGCTGATCGGCGTTCGATGCGGCGAGCACATCCCCGGTCTCGATGTCGAGGACCTGGTAGGCCAGGCTCAGCGACGACCCTTCCTGCACACCCTTGGTCAGGGCGGCAACGTCCTGGGACTTGAGGCGCTGTTCCAGCGCGGCGCGGTCCGGGAGCTTGCCGGGGGCGGCCTCTGGGGCCGCGGAGACGGGGCCGGCCGGTTTCTGCTGCGGGGACGGCGCGGGAGAGGACGGGGACGCGGTGACGGATGCCGCGGTTCCGGCCGCGGATGACGCCGCGCCTTGGAGGACCGCGGTGGTGAAGGCGGCCGCCAGCAGTGCCCCGACCAACCCCCAGATGATCACAGGTCGCCACGGGATGCTCTGGGGGGACAAATCGATGCTCCTCGTCCGGTAGAGTGCTTGAACACTGGCCGCCAGCATGCGGCGGCGCATCAATCATAGGAGCGACAGTGAGCGACGACGTCATCGAGAGCATTGAGATCTTCAACCCCGAGAGCCGCGTGTTGTTCGATGTCACGGTCGAGATCCCGAAGGGCACCAAGAACAAGTACGAGATGGACCACCTGACGGGCCGCATCCGCCTGGACCGTACCTTGTTCACATCCACCCAGTACCCTTACGACTACGGCTTCATCGAGGGCACCCTCGGGCTCGACGGCGACCCCCTCGACGCGATGGTGATCGGCGCCGAACCCACCTTCCCCGGCTGCCTGATCCAGTGCTACGCGGTCGCGATGTTCCGCATGACCGATGAGATGGGTGGCGACGACAAGGTGCTGTGCGTTCCGACCGCGGACACCCGCCGCAGGCACCTGAAGGACCTCGACTCGGTGGCCGAACACATCCTCCTGGAGATCGAGCACTTCTTCAGCGTCTACAAGGACCTGGAGCCGGGCAAGTCCGTCGAGGGCGCCACCTGGGCCGGCCGCAAGGAGGCGGAGGAGGAGATCATCGCCTCCATCGAACGCGCGAAGGGCACCTCCTTCGAGCACCATCATGTCAACCTCGCCTGAGGCCGACGAGACACCGGAACCACCCGGCCCGGCGCCGGAGCCAGTGGTTCCGGCGCCGGAATCGGAGCGGCCGCTGCTGACGTTCAAGATCCGCTGCCGCGACGGGGTGGGCTACCAGAACCTGCTGTTCTCCTTGGTCTACATCTTGGTGATGGCGTTCGTCTTCTTCGCCGCGTCCAGCTTTTTCTCCCCCAGCCCCTACGGGGCGGGAGGTCAGCCCTTCCCGACCGGGAAATACAGCACCTTCAGGTTCCCGTCCATACCCACGCACAGTCGCTTCACCTTTTCCCTCCCCAGCATCCACATCCCCTCCCTCCCGCCGTTGGTCACGGGAAGCGGCAAAATCCCGTCGCAGAAAACCGACAGCAACTCGCCGCCCTCCCCGACACAAGAACCCAGCGACACCCCGTCGCAGGAGGCCAGCACTCCGGGGGTGGCGACACCGACGGGCGCCCCTTCCTCCACGCCACCGAACGTCACGGGCTCCCTTGGTAACCGCGGCTGGCCCGCTTGGAGTTGGCTCGGTCCCGTCCTCCAGATGCTCGCCCTGATGGCGTTGCCCGTGCTGCTGGTTCTGCGCAAACCCGTTCGCTGGCTGGAGATCGACGAGGAGGAGATGATGCTCTCCTGGAAAGGCGAGGTGGAAGGACAGGTGGCGCTCCGGGACATCGCGCACATGAGGCTCTGGAACAACAGGTATGACCTGGAGGTCTACGACCGCACCGCCACCCTGCGCATCCGGATGAAACCGTGGCTGATGTCCAACCGGTTCATGAAGGCCAAGGTGGATCGCATGGCCGATCAGATCCGCGACCTCCTCCACGGCACCGAGGTCCGGATCGACCAGCGAAGTCGGCACACCGAACGTTTCATCGACTTCCCGCCGGAGTGACCCCCAATGTCACCGCCCACGCGGATCCGCGCTTGGCGATGAGCAGATCCCGGACGCTCAGCACTGTGGTTTCGACACAGATTGTCTTCCCAAGAACTCACGGCCTGATTCGACCACCTTCACACCCGAAGCGGCCCACCAGAGGAAACCGACAAGGCTCTTCCCGTGCGCTGACAACGATCCGGCTGAAGAGGCGCCCGTCGAAAGGCCGTCCACGAAACGCGCAGCACTCCGCCGCCAGGGATCTCGTGCGTGAGGGCCTCGGCGGTCAGGGCGCTGTAGGAGGTGGTGGGTCGGAGGTGACGGTAGCCACGCCTTGTCTGATCTTTTCCGCCAGAGCAGAGTTGTCACACAGTACTACTTTCATGTTCAAATAGCAGCATCCCATGCCGTTTTTCTGGGCTTCCAGGGCTACGTCATTGAGAATGGTGGCGTTGGAATTGCTTCGAGAACCGGCCGCCTCGGTGGACGTGAAATCATGAGTTACCTGCAGGATCTGGTCGGGTTCATACATAGACACCAACGTTCCCACAATCTCACCCATCAAATTCTGCGCCTCGACCTCAGAAAATCCGAGGTCAGTCAAGTTTTTAGTGACGTCTTTTGCGATTTCTTCCCGGGCATCGCAGATCTCTTTGAGAGTTGCAGCCCGAGCGGTTTCGGTGCGGTATTTCAGATAGTTGTTGACGGTGACGTGGGAAAAAGCCTCATACTGGCGGGCCAGTTGTTGTCTTAACTCCGCAGGATACTGCTCGGCCGGTGCGCCAGCATGACCGGTGTAATACACCACCTGCACGCACTCATCCGAGTGCGGCCTTATGGGGAGAGCATACTGGTGGAAGGCGATGGTATTCCCGGTGGTGGGATCCACCACCTCAAGGTCAGCAAGACGACCAGCGATGAAGTCACCGAAGGTGGCCATCATGTCGGGTCTCATGTTTGGTTGGCTGCTCTGACCCAGGAACGCGACATGCGCCACCGCAGGTTCCATGGCAAGCATCGAGGCTTCCATGCGACCCGACAAGCAGTAGGCCGGCACCAGGGCAAACACCTCATTCGCCGCGAGCGACCCGAACCGCTCGAACCCTTCATCAACCAACAAGCGTTCCGTCGCATCATCGCAAACACCGCTATCCCTCGTAAGGGACAGCAGCCGGCTGCATCCTATGCGCTCCCACATCACTGGATCAGCCACCCGCGGCTGCACCGACCCATTCGGCGACAACGCCCCCAACACCGATTTGACCATCAGTGCGGGCCCTGAGACCTCTCCCCACAGTTGCATACTGCCCATCGGGGTGCGGGTGATACACCACCACCGCTGAGGCGGGAACGGCAACCCCACCCCGTCCAACCACGACTCCACCGCCGGTGCCCACTCCAACGGGTTCGTGATCCAATGCCTCCCATGAGCGAGACCGTCGAAGCCGACGGTCCGCCAGATCTGGAGAATCGAGGCCGGGAGTATTCCCTCGAAGTATTCCAACACCTCCGGGGAGGTGGCTTCACCCACCCCCAGTGGGCCACCCTCTTCCTCGAAAAACTCCTGAAGCTGCTGCGCCACCCACTCCGGGTCACACCTTAGTTCCGCCATGACCACACACTACCGGCCAGAAACACAACAGCACAGAAAGGCCAAGAAACCATCCACCAGGATTCGATGCCACCGTATCGGGCCCCGGAAGTTCCGGGTGCCGGCAGTTCCTGGGAATGTTCCCAGACACTCCACCAAAACGCAGGGACACCCCCAGGGCGGGGCCGGTGTTGCCGGCCCCGGGAGCCGCTGTAAGGGCTCCCCCCCCCCAGCAGTTGAACTGAAAAATCCGGGAACCCATGGCGCCTCGGCGGCGGCGACCCTGAAGGGACACACCAACCGGTTCGTGAAGACCAAGGTGGATCGCATGGCCGATCAGATCCGCGACCTCCTCCACGACACCGAGGTCCGGCTCGACCGGCGAAGTCGGCGCACCGAACGTTTCATCGGCTTCCCGCCGGGTGAGTGACCATCCGGTGGGCTCCACATACCGTGGGTTCCCCCGGTTGCGCAGCACTCAACCGGAAAAATAGGCCATTTCGGCCCGGAATCCGGGTTGAGTGCTGCATGGCCGTGCAATCCTCGGACGGACACGGCCGGTCCCCGGCCGCGCCGGGAAGAACACCGTGAGCTGGATGCCTCCCCGGCCCCCGCAGATGTGATCCCGCGGGACTGGCGCTACGCTACGGCCGTCCCGGGACCCGACGAACACCCGAGACGGAAGGAGTCCCGGTGAAAACCGTCAAGTTTCGTGTCCGCAACCCGATAAAGTGGCTGGCTCCCCTGATCTCGACGGTGTACCTGATCGGTGTCGTGTTCCTCTGCATCCAGAACTTCAAATTCCTGCTCATCCTGACCGCCGGCTCCAGGTTCCTGTTCCTGCTGGTGCTGGCCCCCGCCGTCGCGCCGCTGTTCCTGCTTCTGTGGCTGCTCAGCCCGGCTCGTCAGGTTCGCATGGGTGAGGGCCGGTTCGTTCTCGCCTGGGGCGACGACGTGCTGGACCAGATCACCTACCCGGAGATCGCTCACATGCGGATCACCGGCATCGGCCAGCAGCTGGACATCTTCGATCGCGCCGGTGTGCAGCGGCTCCACATCGAACCCCTGAAGGGCTACTACTCCAACAAGTCGGCCGAGATCTTGGACTTCATGCGCACCCAGCTCCCGCACCTGGAGAACAAGGTGGAGAAGAAGAAGGGCCAGAACAACTACGTGGAACGCTACGTCGACTTCCCACCCCAACAGAACCAAGGGCCACAGCAACCCCAGCCACAGCCCGGCTGGCAACAACCCCACCAGCAGGGCGGCTGGCAACAACCCCACCAGCAGGGCGGCTGGCAACAACCCCAGCCACAAACCGGCTGGCAGCAGCCACAGGGACAGCCCGGCTGGCAGCAATCCCCGCAGCAGCCCACCTACCAGCAACCCCAGGGGCAGTCCGGCTTGCGGTGATGCCTGCCGGGCACGGATTCTGCAGGGCGACGGCGTAGGGTTTTACCCCGTGAATGATCCGGTGATCCTGGCCCAGGAGCTGCGCAAGTCGTATGGCGCCTTCGAGGCGGTGCGCGGCATCGACTTCGAGGTCGAGCCCGGGACGTCCTTCGGGCTGCTCGGCCCCAACGGGGCGGGCAAGTCCACCACCATGCGCATGGTCGCCGGGGTCTCGCACCGCTCCGGCGGCCGGCTGCGCATCCTCGGGATGGATCCCGACGAGCAGGGACCGCGGATCCGCGCCCACCTCGGGGTCGTGCCGCAGAACGACAACCTCGACGCCCAGCTCACGGTACGCGAGAACCTCATCTTCTACGGCCGCTACTTCGGTCTGCCGAAACGCTGGCTGGCCGCGAAGGCGGAGGAGCTGATCGAGTTCGCGCAACTCGCCGACAAACGCGACTCCCGGGTCGACGACCTCTCGGGAGGCATGAAACGCCGCCTCACGATCTCCCGGGCCCTGGTCTCTGACCCGCGCATCATGCTGCTCGACGAACCCACCACGGGCCTGGATCCGCAGGCCCGCAATGTGCTGTGGGACCGGCTGTTCCAGCTGAAGGAGAAGGGCACCACGCTGGTGCTGACCACCCACCACATGGACGAGGCCGAGCAGCTCTGCGACCGGCTGATCGTCATCGACCACGGCGTGATCGTCGCCGAGGGCAGCCCACCGGAGCTGGTGCGGGAACACGCTGGCCGCGAGGTGGTGGAGCTGCGTTTCGGTTCCACCCGCAACGCCGGGGCCGCCGAGCGCATCGCAGGCATCGGGAATCGCATGGAAACCCTCCCCGACCGGATCCTGGTCTACTCCGACGACGGCGAGGCAGCGCTGCGCACCATCATGGAACGCGGCCTGGAGCCGAACTCGTCGCTGGTGCGGCGATGCTCGCTGGAGGACGTGTTCCTGAGGTTGACTGGGAGGTCGTTGATTGACTGAGACCCTCTCCCCCGTCGATCACGACGCCCAGGCCGCGCAGGTCGCGCGCTGGGGCGCCTTCCATCACGCCCGCAACGTCGTCATGCAGCTGCGTTCCTGGTGGGTGAGCCTGTTCGCCATCGGCGCCCTGGAACCGCTGCTGACGGTGCTGGCGTTGGGGGTGGGCCTGGGAGTGGTGGTGGATGCCGCCAGCCCGGGGGCGCTCGGGGTGCCTTTCCTGCAGTTCGTGGCGCCCGCGATGCTGCTCTCCTCAGCCGTGCACGCAGCGCAGGCCGAGAACACCCTCGGGGTGTTCTCCAGTTTCAAGTGGCACGAGCTGTACCAGGCCGCTGCCTCCACCCCCACCACCCCGTCGCAGCTGGCGGAGGGACACTGGCTGGGCGCAACGGTGCGTTACCTCCTCAACTGCGCCACCGTCATCGCGGTGCTGCTGGTCTTCGGGGCCATCACCCCCGCGAGCGTGCTGGTCCTGCTTCCCGTGGCGGTGTTGACGGCGTGGTCGTTCGGCAACCCGGTGATGGCCTGGACGGCCCTCCAACACGACGAGAACGGCCAGTTCTCCATCTTCTCGCGGCTGGTGGTGCTGCCGTTGACGCTGTTCTCCGGCACCTATTTCCCCCTCGACGTGCTGCCCGGCTGGCTGCACCCGCTCGGCTGGATCTCGCCGCTGTGGCACGGGGTGAACCTGGCCCGCATCCTGACCCTCGGGCAGGCCGCGCCGGCGTGGCTGCCGTTCGTGCACGTCGCCTACCTGACCGTGCTGAGCATCGCCGGACTGTTGATCGCCCGGCGGATCTTCCACCTGCGACTGACCGGGGTCCTGCCCCGCCCCCGCCAGAAACGAACCAGGAAGCGAGTCGCGTCGGAACCAGTGGTTGTGAAGCCGGGCGGGCTGCCGGACGGCCAGTCGCTGCTGGCCGGGACACACCACTCGGCCTCGTTCAGCGGCAGATTCCCCGTCGTCGCGGCCCGGGGTCTGAAGGCGAACTGGGGTACCAGCAGCCTGCTCATGGCCTCAGGGGCGGTCGAACCGGTGCTGTACCTGCTGGCAATGGGAATCGGACTGGGCACCTTCATCGGCCAGGTGCAGGCGGGGACCAGTTACGCCGCCTGGATCGCGCCCGCGCTGCTGGCCACCTCCGCGTTGAACGGGGCGGTCATGGACGCCACCTGGAACGTGTTCATGAAACTGAAATTCGACAAGCTCTACGAGACGATGCTCAGCACCTCGCTGGGGCCCCTGGACGTGGCGCTGGGCGAGATCACCGTCGCTCTGGTGCGCGGCGGCATCTACGCCACCAGCTTCGTCGCGGTCATGGCGCTACTGGGTCTCGTCGGATCGTGGTGGGTGCTGCTGACCATCCCAGCATGCCTGCTGATCGCCCTCGGGATCGCGGCCCTGGGGATGGCGGCCACGTCGTTCTGCCGCACCTTCCAGCAGATGGACTGGATCATGCTGGTGCTGATGCCGATGTTCATGTTCTCCGGCACCTTCTACCCCGTCGACGTCTACCCGGCCCCGATCGCGGCGGCGGTGAAATGCCTGCCGCTGTGGCACGGCATCGAGATGCTCCGCGACCTCAACGCCGGCGCCGTCAGCTGGCTGACCGCAGGTCACGCCCTCTACTTCGTCGTCCTGGCGATGCTCGGGGTGTGGGCGGCATCGCTGCGCCTCAAGGCCCTGTTCCTGCGATGAGCCCCTGCGGCGTCGCGACGTGAAAGACTTGCCCCCATGTCGTCGTACCTGTTGTTGCGCAACCCGTCCGCGAATCGCGTCTACGCGGGCGAGGCGGCCGCGCTGACCGCCGCCGAACTGGAGATCACCGCCCCCTTCGTCTCGGGGATCGCGCAGGCCGAGGTGGCGGGCGTCGACTACCTGGCCTTCGACGCCGAGCGCATGGGTCGCGACGAACTGGCGGGCATCGCACGGCAGTCGTCGGCGTTCGCACTGTTCCAGCGCGACGGCGACCTGCTGCGACCCGTCGCACTGCCGCGAACCGATGTCCTCGACGACGACCTCGTGACCATCCCCAAGTACCAGGGAAAGACCAACGAACAGTTCACCCGGCTGCTGCTGAACGTCACCGTCGCGGCGGCCAGGCGCAGCGCCCCCCACCGGGTGCTGGACCCGATGGCGGGGCGCGGCACCACCATCTCGACGGCGCTGATCGCGGGCTGCGACGCCTTCGGTGTGGAGGCCGACGACAAGGCCTTCGACGCGATGGCGGCGTTCTACAAGACCTGGCTGCGCCGCAAACGCATCAAACACACGGCCGCCGTCACCCCGGTACGCCGCAACGGGACGCGCATCGGTCGTCGCTTCGACGCACGCATCACCGTCGACAGACGGGAGCTGGTGGCGACGGTGTTCACCGGGGACGCCCGCTCGTCGGGGTCGCTGTACGGGAAGAAACGTTTCGACGCCATCGCCACCGACGCCCCCTACGGTGTGGTGCACGGATCGACGTCGGGCGGACGCAGGTCGCGCACCCCGGCGCAGCTGCTGGCGGAGACGATCCCGGTGTGGGCGGGGCAGCTGCACCCAGGAGGGTCGCTGGGAATCAGCTGGAACACCCTCGGCATGCCCCGCGAGGACCTGGCGGCGCTGCTGGCCGACGCCGGCCTGGAGGTCCTCACCGGCGGGGCGTGGGACCGGTTCGCGCACCGCGTCGACTCCTCCATCCGCCGCGACCTCATGGTCGCCGTCAAACCGGTCGCCACTGACTGACGGATCACGCCGCCCGAGGACCACGCCAGCGGATCCCCCACCCTCCATCCCACCCCGCCCGTCGGTTTGCTGGCCTTACCACCGGTTTGCTGGGCTTGTTCACGTTTGCCTGCGCTGTGAGGCCAGCAAACATCAACAAGCCCAGCAAACAGGGAATAGGGCCAGCAAAACGAATCAGGGGCGACGGACCGGCGCCAGCGGAGCTCGTAGACTCACCCCATGCGACGACTCGTGCTGATGCGCCACGCGAAAACCCGGGCCAGCCATCCCCGCGGCGATCACTCGCGGGAGCTGCTGCCCACCGGTATCCAGGACGCGCAGGAGGCGGGCCTGCAGTTGCGTCCCCTCGGGTTGGAACACGCCCTGGTCTCCACCGCAACCCGCGCCCGGCAGACCTTCGCGGCACTCGGCCTCGACATCCCCGTCGAGTACCTGGACGACCTCTACCACGAGGGCACCGACGCCCTCCTTCGGCACATCGGCGAGACCGACCCCGCCGTGAACGGCCTGCTGGTGGTGGGGCACGCCCCCACCATTCCCGCGCTCGCCGCCCAGCTCGGCAACGCCTCCGACAGCCGGGAGGCCGACCGTCTCCAGTGCTGGTACCCGACGTCCACCTTCACGGAGTTCACCTTCGACGACGACTGGTCCAGTCTGGCCCCCTTCGAACTGGGTCACGTGAGGATGGAACGCACCATCCGCCGCTGATCCTCCACGTCGGGATGGTTTCGACACGACCCACTCGCTGACACTCGCAGGCCGGCTCAACCAACTTCACCACATCCTTCTTCGCAGGTCGGCTCAACCAGCTTTGAGACGAAATGGTTGAAATCACATTCACATTTCCGGTAAGTGCAGGCTAGGCTTATTTCCGTCATGGAGTTCCGAGATACGGAGGTCGAGTGTTCCTCGCCAACCTGCTCATTGCTCTCAGGGAAGGCCTTGAAGCGGCGCTGGTCGTCAGCATCATCGTGGCCTACCTGGTCAAGGCGGACCGCCGCGACGCACTGCCCAAGCTCTGGGGCGGCGTCGCTCTGGCCGCTCTGATCCCGCTGATCGTCGGCGCCATCCTGACCTGGGGTCCCAAAACCCTCACCTTCCAGGCCCAGGAGATCCTGGGCGGTTCGTTGTCTTTCATCGCCGTCGGCCTTGTCACCTGGATGATCTTCTGGATGGGAAAGAACGCCCGGGAACTCAAGGGCGAGATCGAGGGCTCCCTGTCCAGGACCCTGTCCGCCGGTTCTTCCGGCTGGGGGGTCGTCTGGATCGCCGTGATCGCGGTCGGCCGCGAAGGCGTGGAGACGGCCCTGTTCGTGTGGGCGACGGTGCGTTCAAGCATCGAGAACTCCACGATGCAGACCACCTTGGGCGTGCTCACCGGGCTGCTCATCGCCATCGTGCTGGGCGTGCTGCTCTACCAGGGCGCGGTACGCATCAATTTCCGCGTCTTCTTCGCCGTCACTGGTTATTTCCTGGTGCTGGTGGCGGCGGGCATCGTCGCCTACGGCGTCGGGGATTTCCAGGAGGCCGGCGTTCTGCCGGGCATCATGAACCACGCCTGGGACCTCTCGGCCCACCTGCCCGGTACCACCTCGCCGCTCCACTGGCTCTACGTACTGCTCCAGGCCATGTTCCAGTTCAACCTCCAACCGACTGTGCTGCAGGTCGTGGGCTGGATTCTCTACATCGTCCCGGTGCTGGTGCTGCTCACCATCCAGATCCAAGGTCCGAGGCGCCGACCGGAAGCCAAGGCCGCTGCCGGGTGAGTCCCACAAACCCGAAGCCGTCGACGACCGATTCCCGCCGGCGATCCATCGTCCCGGCCCCGCCGTCCCGTCACCCCACCCGGGTGTGACCTTCATCACCGATCCGCCAACAATCACCGAAGGAATACAGATGCCGAACCTCAAACGTCGGAGCGTGCTCACCTTGTTCCCCCTCGCGGCGGCGGCCGTCACCCTGGCCGCCTGCACCGACAACCCCAAGAATTCCACGTCGGGCGCCTCCGGTTCCGGCGGGCCCCAGGAGATCACGGTGACCATCACCGACGATTCGTGCCAGTTCTCCAGCACCTCGTTCCCCTCGGGCGTGATCACCTTCACCGTCACCAACAACGGTACCTCCCCCAACGAACTCGAGATCCTCACCGAGGACAAGCTCCAGATCATCTCCGAGCAGGAGAACATCGGCCCCGGAACCACCGCGAAGATGACCACTGCCCTCAAGGAGGGCACGTACTACGGCGCCTGCAAACCGAACATGGTCGGCCAGCTCAAGGGCGTCACACAGCTGACGGTCACAGCGGGCGCGGAGGTCGCGGTCAGCGAGGACGAGGCCAAGCTGCGGGAGGAGGCCGTCACCAAGTACACGGCTTACGTGCGCGACCAGGCAGGCCAGCTGCTGACCGCAACCCAGGACTTCGTGACCGCCTACCTCGCCGGCGACACCGCCAAGGCACAAAGCCTCTACCCACTGGCCCGCCAGCACTACGAACGCATCGAACCCACCGCCGAGTCCTTCGGTCTTGAGCAGGCCGGCGACATCGACGAGGCCTTGGACGCCCGCATCCAAGACCTCGCCACCGACGCCGGGAAGTCTGTGACCGACAAGGAGGTCATCGACGCTTGGACCGGTTGGCACCGCATCGAGGCCGACCTGTGGGCCCAGGACGCGTCAAGCCCCTTCAAGTTCGCCGACGACGCGTCGCGCAAGGCCGCCACCGACCAGCTCAACGCCAAGACCAAGGACCTCTACGACCTCGTCTACGGCAACATCAACGGCACGGGCGGCAAGAAGTTCGAGCTGGAACTCAAGGACGTCGCCACCGGTGCGTCCTCCCTGATGGAGGAGGTCGCCAGCACCAAGATCGTCGGCGAGGAGGAAACCTTCTCCCACACCGACCTCTACGACTTCAAGGCCAATGTCGAGGGTGCCCAGGTGGCCTACGGCAACGTCGAGGACATCGTCAAGAAAAAGGACTCCGCGCTGGCCGGGAAGATCACATCCCAGTTCAAGACGGTGGACGAGCTCGTCGCCACCCACGTGTCCGGGAAGACCGAGGACGGCAAGGACACCTACGTGGACTACTCCACGATCGCGACGGTCCAGAAGGACGGCGGCGAGGCCCCGGACAAGAACTCCTACACCGAGGAGCAGCGCAAGTTCTCCGACGCCGTCAACGCCCTGAGCGAGTCGCTGTCGAACGTGGCCGGGCTCGTTCTGTAATTCGGTCAGCAACAGGTACGTCCTGGAAGGAGTGGGCAGTGAGCGACAAGCCGATCGACGAGTCGGACGAACGGAAGGCCGTCGACGAAGCAACTGAATCGGAGTCCCCGGCCCCGGAGCAGCCGGACCGGGAGACCCGGGCGGTCTCCGGCGGGATCGGTGACGAGATCCCCGGGAACACCGGAACCTCCGGCGATCCAGCACCGTCCGGAAAGCGGAGCACCAGCCGTCGCGCCGTGTTCGCAGGCGCGGGTGTCGGCGCAGCGCTGGCGGGGATCGCGGGTGTCATCGGAGGCCGGGCCTGGGAGGCGTCCACGCACCCCGAGGAGGCCATCCTCACTGTCTATCCCTTCCGGGGCGACCACCAGGCGGGCATCACCACGCCCGCCCAGGACAACATGTTCACCGCGGCCTTCGACGTCTCCACCACCGCGAAGGTCGAGGACCTCAAGAAACTCCTGTCCGACTGGGCGGTGGCGGCCGAGCAGATGTGCGCCGGGGAACTCATCGGCGGCGAACCCAGCTCCAACAAGCAGTTCCCGCCGAAGGACACCGGCGAGGCCTGGGGTTACAAACCCAACGGTCTGACCATCACCTTCGGGGTGGGCAAGAGCCTTTTCGTCGACGCCCAGGGACAGGACCGGTTCGGCCTGGCCGGCAAACTGCCGGCCATCCTGAGCGAGGGAATGCCGTCGTTCAGGGGGGATCAGCTCCACGCCGCCCAGTCCGACGGCGACCTCCTCGTGCAGGCGTGCTCCAACGACGCCCAGGTCTGCGTCCACGCCATCCGCAACCTGGCCCGCATCGCCTTCGGCACGGCGGCGTTGAAGTGGAGCCAAGTAGGCTACGGGCGCACGTCATCTACCTCCGTCGACCAGGAGACGCCACGCAACCTCTTCGGTTTCAAGGACGGCACCAACAACATCAAGGCCGAGGACAGCACGGAGCAGCTCAACGAGCACCTGTGGGTCCAGTCGGGTGACGACGCGGGATCCTGGATGGCGGGCGGCACCTACTACGTGGCGCGTCGGATCCACATGTTCGCCGAGATCTGGGACCGCATCCGTCTCATCGAGCAGGAACAGATCATGGGTCGCGACAAACGTTACGGGGCCCCGTTGAGCATCACCGCCCCCACCAAGTCTTCCGAGGAGTTCACCGCGGTGGACTACGCCGCCAAGGACGACAAGGGTGAGACGCTGGTCCCGGAGGACGCCCACATCGCCGTCGTCTCGCCGGAACAGAACCAGGGTCGCAGGATGCTGCGCCGCGGCTACAACTACACCGACGGCACCGACTCCCTGGGACGCCTGCAGACAGGCCTGTTCTTCGTCGCCTTCGTGCGCGACCCGCGCACCAATTTCTATCCGATCCTGGATCGCATGACGAAAAGCGACGCCCTCCAGGAGTACCTCCAGCACGAGGCCTCGGCCCTGTTCGCCATCCCCCCGGGCATGAAGAAGGGCGACACCATGATCGCGGCGACCCTCTTCGAATAGGAGCACACACGAGGCTTCCCTGAAACCGGTTGAGCCGGACCGAGAGGCAGGGTCGGCTCAACCAACTGCCCCCTTTCCGAAGCCGGTTGAGCCAGCACGTGAGCGAAGCGAACGGCTGAGTCGAAACCACCCCACACCCGGCAGCCAAAACCCGACCACAACACCCCGGACAAGGTCACCATGGTTTCGACACGACCCACTCGCTGACGCTCGCGGGCCGGCTCAACCAGCTTCAAAGAGAGTAGGGCCGACTCAACCGGCTTCGGGGGAGCTCACTCCGTGAGAAACGGCCAAGCCCGGAAGGCCTTCTCGAAACCCGATTCCGCCCGGGACGACAGGTCCTCGAAGCGGGTCAGCTCCAGGCGACGCCTGCCGGGGGTTCCGGCCCGTTTCCACAGCCCCACCACGCGACCTCCCAGCACGGCACCGCGTTTGAACATCCCATTGTTGCCGGGGACGAGTTTCGGGTGGTCGCGTTCGGTGAGGGCGAACAGGCGGTCCTGGTAGCCGAGGATGAACTCATCGAAGCCCGGCAGCAGGAGTGGCCGCGACGCCGACCGCCCGGCCGCGGCGACCTCGTCGGCCAGCCCGATCCGCTGGTAACGGGGTTCGTCGCCAGGCAGTTCCTCGAAGCCTTCCCGAATCAGCGCGAACGCCCGCCGGGCAGCACCGAGGGGCAGTTTGCTCCACCAGGAGAAGTCGCGCAGCGTCGCGGGGCCGCGGCTGGTCAGGTAGCGGTCGAGCAGTTCGGCGCAGGCGGCGTCGCGGTCGCCGTTGAAACGATCCTCCAGCCCGGTGCCTGCGGGCAGCCATGACGCCGTGAGGGCGACGTGCTGGTCGCCGTCGACGACCGGTCCGTAGCAGAGCACTCCGGTGGCGATGTGCTGGAAGGTCATGTGGTAGTTCGCGCCCTGCACCCCCGACAGCCCGGCCTCGGCCCAGCGCGCGTGCAGTTCCGCGCGGGACCTCGGCCCGTCGGCCAGCAGCTCGGAGGCGATCTCGGCGGCGCGTTCGAGATGCCCCTCCCCCATTCCGCGGCCCTTGAGGATGCGCGCCGACTCCCGCAGCGACTTGTCCGCGCACAGCTGCGTGATCCACCGGGCATCGGCGGCGGCCATCAGGAAAACGGTGCCGCGCATCGGGTAGCCGCGCACGATCTCACCCCGGGCGCAGGCCTCCAGGACGGCGTCGATGCCGCCGCCGCTGCGCAACGCGATCGAGGCCAGCACCCCGGGCAGGTCCTGGCCCTGGTGCGCGCCGAACGCGGCCGCGACCTCAGCGGGACGCTCCCAGCGGCGGAAGACCAGCCCTTGGGAGACGAGCCGAGCGCGTGCGAGTGCGGCGTCAACCATCGTTCATTCCGTCCGGAACCTGCCGTGGACGCTGACCGTGCGGCGGATCTCGTCGGGTTCCACGACCCCTCCCCCACCCTCGGGCGCCGCAGCGGCCATCGCAACCGCCTCGCCGTAGGCGAGCTGCGGATCCGACCGGCGGTCGGAGAGCTCGACGCAGACGTTCACCTCCGCGCCCGCGGCCCGGGCCATGATGTCGGCGCGGCGACGGGCCGCCCGCACGGCCTCGGTCAGCAGCTCGTCCTCCAATTTCTGTTCCGTCTCCGGGGTCAGTTTCCAGGACGTGTGACGCACCTCCACCCCGGGGGCCGCTCCCCACCCCACCGCGAAATCCGCGAGCGCCTGGAAGTCCCGGAAGACCACCGTCGCCTCGGCCAAGGCCCGGTACCGCAGGGCACCCCTGCGCTGCGACCGCCACGTGCACACCCGCACCGGCTCCAACCCCCACGAGACGACGGCCCGCGGGTGCAGCGGCGCTACGGCCTCGGAGAACCGCCTTGCCAGGTCGGAGGTGAGGTCCACTACGAACTCCCGGTCGTCGCCTTCGTGTTCCAGCCCCAGCCGGAGCTCCCCCAGCTCAGGCCGTACCTGTCGTTCCGCGCACCCCTCGACCAGAATCTCCATGCGCGAATCCTACGGGTTTGCACCGTCCCGGATACCCCGCCGGGCGACCCGCGGCGCAGGGCGGGTTTCCTTCCTGTTCAGTAGCGCAGCGCCTCGACGGGTTCGAGACGGGAGGCCCGCAGGGAGGGGTAGATGCCCGCCAGCGTGCCCGCCACCAGACCGACGAGGGGCCCAGCCGCAACCAGCAGCGGCGGCACGACCGCAGTCCAGGTCAGGGCGGCGCAGATCCCGACCACCGCCACCACCCCGAGGCTGGTTCCGACGAGCCCGCCCAACCCACCCAAGACGGCCGCCTCGAGGAGGAACTGGGCCGCGATGTGGCGTGGCTGCGCACCCATCGCCCGCCGCAGGCCGATCTCCCCGGTGCGTTCGATGACGGCGACGATGGTGGTGTTGGCGATACCGATCATGCCGACGATCAGGCACACCACCCCGAGCCCCAGGAACAGGCCGCTCAGCTGGGAGTTGACGGCCGCGCGGAGCCCCTCCGGGCTCGGGGGCAGCGACACGGAGAAACGTTCCGGGTGGGTGGCCGACATGGCGGTGAGCAGCTGCGGGCCGACCACTTGGGCCGCGCCCGGGGCGACGTCGACGACGAGGTTCACCTTCGCCTCCGGCGGCGGGTCGTGCCACAGGGCCTGTGCGGTCCGGGTGGGGATGACGACGCCCGCAAGCAGTTCGGGCAGCCGCTTGGTGTCGTCGATGATGCCGATCACCGTGAACGGCACCCCGTCGATGACAACGGCCGGGCCGCGCGACAGGTCGTCGATGCGCAGGTCTCGGGCGGCGCCGCTGCCGATGACCGCGACCCGCGCCCCCCGCTGCTCGTGCCCGGCGTCGAAGCCGCGTCCCTGCGAGAAGGTCGCCCCCGCGACCTCGAAGGTCCCCGCCGAGGCCGCGATCGCGCGGGCATCGCGTGTCTCCGGGGGTTTGGCCGCGCGCTGTTTCAGCTCCCACTGGAGCCCAGCGCTCCTGACGCCGTTGATTCGCGTGGCCCGTTCCGCCGCGTCGATCGGGAAGTCCAGCGACGCCACCCTGGGGCGCGACCGTTCGGCGCGCGTCACCCGCACCTCCGTCGCCTCGACGAGATTGAACTGCGCGGTCACCTGCACCGAGACGGAAGTGGTCAACCCGAGCACCACCACCAGCACCGCCACCCCGATGACCGTACCCAGGGCAGTCAGGACCGACCGGCCGGGACGCTGGACGAGACCTGCTATCGCCTCTTGGAACAGCACCGCCAACCGGACCCGGCCACGTTCACGCGGCATCGCGGGTCACCACCCCGTCGTGCAGCCGCAGCCGCAGATTCCCGATGCCCGCGATCTCGGGGTTGTGGGTGATGATCACCACCGTGGTTCCGGCCCCGTTGAGGGTGGTCAGCAGGTCGATGATCGCCTCGGAGTTGATGCTGTCGAGGTTTCCAGTGGGTTCGTCGCAGAGCAGGATGGCGGGGTTGACGGCCATCGCCCGGGCGATGGCGACGCGCTGCCTCTCGCCGCCGGAGAGCAACCCGGCAGGCGAGTCGCTGCGGTGGTCGAGACCCACCAGGTCGATGGCCCGACGCGACGCCTCTTTTCGTTCCTCGGCCGGAACGCCTTGGTAGAGCCCGGCCAGCGCGACGTTGTCGGCGACGCTGCGGTGGGGCATGAGGTGGAAGGCCTGGAAAACGAAACCGATGCTGCTTCCCCGCAGGGCGGTGCGGTCGGATTCGCTCAGTTTCGTGGTGTCGAGGTCGTTGACCAGGACCGTTCCGCTGCTGGGGCGATCCAGCAGCCCGGCCAGGTTCAGCAGCGTCGACTTGCCGGATCCGGAATGACCGACGATGGTCACCATGTCCCCGTCGTTGACGGTGAAACTGCAGGTCTTCAACGCCTCGACGGGAACCGGGCCGGGGAATGTCCGGGTCACGTCACGGAACTCTAGGACCTTCACCGGAGGATCCCAACCACGACCGAATCGCCCTCCGCGAGTTGCCCGTCCACGGCGGTCACCCCCACCATGCCGTCGCCGGACTCGCCGACGGTGACCTCGACGTCGCGGTAGGAGCCGGAGGTTTCCTTGACCCGCACCCGGCTCTTGGAGTCGGCACCGGTGGTGACCGCCGCCTCCGGCACCTTCAGCGTTTCCTGTTCCGAGGTGGATGTGGCGATGTTGACCCTGATGGTCGTGCCGCGCAGGCCGGCGTCGAGCGGGGTTTCGGGTGTGACGGTCACCTGCACCGCTCCCTCGACCTGGCCCTCCTCGGGGCTGAGCGTCGTCACGTCGGTGACGCTTCCCTGGATGCGGGTGCCGTCGGGGGTGATGAGGGTGGCGGCGTCGCCTGTCTCCAGTTGCGAGGTCTGCGCCTTGGCCAGCTTGGCGACGGCGGCAACATCACCGGAGGCTAGCGTGATGGTCCCGGTTCCGACCTCGGCCCCGACGCTGACCCCGATGGCGTCCACCACCGCCGGCAGATGACGCAGGAACGCGACCTCGCCCAGGGGGATCTGCGGGCCTGCGGCGTCGCGGGCCTTGGCCAGCGCCTCCTGCGCTGCCTTGAGGTCCTCCCGGGCCTGGGTCAGGGAGGTTTTGGCGTCCTCGATGGCGTCCTTGGAGGGGGACTCCCCCGATCCGCCCTTGGATTTCCCATCCCCGGTGCCGGTTTCCCCCTGGTCGTTGCCGGAACCCTTTTTGGCCGCCGCGTAGTCGCGTTCGGCGCGGCTCAGCGCCACCTTCGCCTGCTGGACCGCGCGGCTGGCTGCCGTCTCGGCCTTGGCCGCGGCGTCGGCCTCCTCGTCGCCGACCCGCGTCGCCTTGTAGCCGCGGTCGGTGTACAGGGCGTTCACGGCCTCCTTGGTGGCGGCGCCGAAGGTTTTCTCGTCGTCGGGGATCTTGTATCCGAGGGTGCGCAGCGCCGCCTGGAGCTGGGTGACGTCGGGTCCGGTCATCGCGGGCCCCAGCGTGCGGTAGGCGGCCAGGTCGCCGGGCAGCACGAAGGTGGGGCGTCCCGCCACGTCGACTAGGGATGCGCCCGCCTCGACCTTCCCACCGACGCTGACGTGAATGGCCGACACCACCGCCTTTTCGGCTCCCCCTCCCGGGGGTGCGGGGGCGACCACCTCGGGTGCCGTGGGTTTGATCTGCGCGTCGGCGGATTCGGTTCGCTGCACTTTGCCCTTTTCCACGGGGGCGGTGAGGGTGGTCTGCTCGGGTGGCGCGGCGTCGGCCGCCACCTGGGCGGGGGATTTCACGAATTGGCCGGCCACCAATCCGACGAGCAGCATCACCAGCGCCGGGATGATCAGCGCGGCGAGCGGATGACGGCGAACCCAAGCTTTCATGGTCGCGGTCAGATGGCGGGGATCGCGGATCGGGAAAACGTCACCTCAAAGCCTCCTTTGCCCGTTCGAGGACCTTTTTCTGAACGTCGAGCCCGGATTTCAGGGCTGCGCGATCCACTTCCTCCGGGGTGATCGTCACCCCCGTAACGCGCGGAGCACGTCACCTGCCGCTGGCACAAACCCCGCTGCTCCAATTCCATCTGATCAACCGTGAGGAGATAAGCCGTGAGCTGCAGGCTCATCTCCGACGAGCCGCGAATGATGAAGGCCGGACCGGGCGTCACGGCGGCTGGGGTGGAGGTGGGGGAGCCACAGCTTGCCAGCAGTGTCACCGGGAACCGATGGTGGGAGAAGATCATGGTCAACAGTCCTTGGGCGATTCCGGTTTCAGTGCAGCAGCCCGGGAGAGCCGGTGGGACGGCATCTCGCCATTCCAGTGGCCACCCGGGCAGCGACCCGAGGTGAATTTCTCACAACCCCTCGGTCCTCCCCGGAAACCCCCAGCGCTTGCAGACAATTTTCATATCCCGTGGCGCAGCGCGCAATAGTATTTGCTTTTCTTCATCGAGATGCCAGACACGCTGCGGCTCTCACCAAAGGAAACTACTGAGAGTGTGCACTTCACTTCAGTGCTTCCTTTGCCCGCGCGAGGACCTTTTTCTGAACGTCGAGTGCTGAACGCAGACTGGCCTCGTTCTCGCTGATGAGTTTCTTCTGGATTGCCACGTCCACGGCCATTGCCCGGCCGGTGAAGTTGGTTTCCTCCACGCAGTTCAGGTCCAGGCGGCCCATTTCCCGTTGCCGCTGCAGGTCGGCGCCAGCGACGACGCTTCCGGTTTCCGAACGGTGCTTGAAGTCGTAGCCCGAGCGTTTCATGCAGGCAGCCCAGTCCTTCTCCGCCTGCTGGAAGCTCTCGTGTTCCTGCATCATGGTCTTCGCGTCGCCCAGCAGTTTCTGGGCCAGCTCGTCCCCGGTGTCGATCCCCTCCCGGATCTCGTCCCAACCGACCTTTCCGCACCCGCCATCGGGCAACGGTTTGCCGTCCTGGTCCTTCAGCGAGCTGGGGGCGCCGGTCTCGGTCTGGCCGCTCATGACCTCGTCCCGCTTCGTATGGGAGGCCGCAGGATCCTTCGAGGGATCGGGCTTCTCCGTAGTAGCCCCGGTGCCGTAACCGTACTTCTCGATGTCGTCGCGATCGATCACCCCGTAGCGCCGGGACTCGTCGTACATGGCCTTCAGGCCTGCTTGATCCACGGGGTCGGGGGATGTCGTCACCCCGTAGCGTGCGGCGCACGCCACCTGCCGCTGGGCCACCCCGCGCTGGATCACCTCCAGGTTGTCGATGGTGAGCCGGTAGGCAGTTAGTGGTAGATCGATTTCCGACGAGCTGCGAATGGTAGGGGCCGGACCGGGCGTCACGGCGACGGGGGCGGAGGCTCCGCAGCCCGCCAGCAGCGCTACGAGACCGCAGTGCGCCAGAATCACACGAAACCGATGACGTGGGGAAAAGATCGCGGTCATCAGATCTTTTCTGGCGAACCGACGCGAGACCATCCTGGTTTTTCTTTCTACTGTGCGCCACACCATTGCGGCAGGAAAACTGTAAATGGCGCCGCCGTGGAAAGTCAAGCAGAAGGGTCAGGGCCGCCCAGCAAATTCCGCGGAAAAGGAAAGCAGCCGTATCGGGGCTCGCCAACGATCCTGTGCGCACGCCCCCACCCAAGTGGTTCCGGCGGGATGGAAACTGGTTGAGCCGACCTGCGAGCGTCAGCGAGCAGGGCGAGTCGAAACCACACCCGCGCATGCCCGGGACCTGTGGGCACGTCTGATAACCACGTGCCGGCATGGTTTCGACACGGGCCGCTCCTTCGTCGCAGCCCGGCTCAACCAGCTTGGGGATGTGATGCCTCACAGTGGATGTTCTTCACGCCGCAGGCGGTGGGGCGGTGCTGCCCCGCAGGATGAGTTCGGTGGGGATGATGATGCTCCGGCTGCCGTCGCGCACCCCGGAGGCCACCTGCTCCAGCACGAGACCCACCATTTCGCGGCCATGGCGTCTGAAGTCCTGGCGCACGGTGGTCAGCGGCGGGAAGCTGTACTCGCCGACGTCGAAGCCGTCGAAACCGACGACGGAGACGTCCCCGGGCACCCGCCTGCCCTGTTCGTGCATGGCCCGGATCAGACCGAGGGCCAGTTCGTCGTTGGCGCAGAACACGGCCGTCACCTCCGGGTCGGCGGCCAGCAGCCGGCCTGCCGCGTAGCCCGCTGCCGCCCCCCAGTCGCCGGGAATCGGTTCGGGGACGGGCAGCCCCGCCTCCCGCAGGCACCTGGCCCAGGTGGCCCTGCGGATCAGGCTCGACTGGGAATCCCCCGGCCCGCACACGTGCTGGATGTTGCGGTGCCCGAGCCCCAGGAGGTGTTCGACGGCGTCGCGCACCCCACCGACCTGGTCGGCGCTGGCGGAGGGGTAGTGGTCCACGAGCGTGGAGTCCGAGACCGCCACCGGTATCGACGGCGGCAGGACGAGGTGTTCGCGACCGGCCCGCCCGGCCTGCACCACGACGAGACCGTCGATGGCCTGGTGGGAGAGCCGGTAGACGGCCTGGCGCAGGTCGTCGGAGACGGGGCGTTCCACCTGGACGAGATTGACGGCGTAGTCGGCGGCGGTGGCGGCTTCCAGCACGCCTGCGGTGGTGAGGGCCTCGCCGGTGCGCTGGATCTGCTGGGTCAACACGCCAATTGTTTTGAAGGAGCCGCGACGCAGGGCCTGGGCAGCGCGATTGGGGGAATAACCCAGTTTGTTCATGGCCCGCAGCACCTTCGCCCGGGTTTCCGGGCGCACGTGATCGGAACCCGTCGCCACGCGCGAGACCGTCTGCACGGATACGCCGGCCAGACGGGCCACGTCACCCATCGATGGCGCTCCCTCCGCGCTCCGGCGTTGCCTCGGCATGACGGGAGGCTATCAGGAGTGCGACAGAGACCCCCAACTCTAGTTCTTGGTGACGTTACCATACCAGATCACCTCACGGCACCAATTTCTTGAGATTTCCCCCTTGATACAGCACCACGACGATGATCTCAGATAATATGTGAACGTCACCATGAGGACGTTGCACGGCTGCGCGTCCCCTGTGCCCGTCGACCTTCAGGGAGCCTGAACGATGATCGTTCCCCGATACTTCGAGGACCTCGGAGTCCTCCACGAACACACGCTGCCGCCCCGCGCCTATTACGTGCCGGCGTCCGCCCCCACCGCCTCGAGCCCATGGGAGCGGGAGAAATCCGACCGTTTCCACCTGCTCAGCGGTCGGTGGGCCTTCCGGTACCTGCCCAGCATCCACGACCTCACCGAGCCCTTCTGGGAGACCCCGGACGCCGCCCCGGAGGGATTCACCATGATCCAGGTGCCCAGCACCTGGCAGCATCTCGGATACGACCACCACCAGTACACCAACGTCCGCTACCCCATTCCCTTCGATCCGCCCCACGTACCCCAGGACAACCCCTGCGGCGCCTACATCCGCGACTTCGACCACACCCCGAACCCCGTCGCACCCACCACCCAGCTGGTCTTCGAGGGCGTCGACTCCTGCTTCTACGTGTGGCTGAACGGCGCCTACGTCGGTTACAGCCAGGTTTCCCACGCCACCGCGGAGTTCGACGTCACCGAACACATCCGTCCCGGCGCCAACCGCCTGGCCGTGCTGGTGCTCAAGTGGTGCGACGGCACCTACCTGGAGGACCAGGACAAGTTCCGCA
>ERZ773079.445-NODE-445-length-27223-cov-11.312537_pt1 | contig 27223 bp, 17 predicted proteins | sample MGYA00511355_ERZ773079 | MGnify/ENA primary metagenome ERZ773079 (study PRJEB29015, sample SAMEA2737979) | human oral metagenome | biome: human oral; feature: human-associated habitat; material: dental | place: China | collected 2117 ... | reverse complement strand
CCCACAACCGGGTCATCAACCCGCGCCACTACGTCTACCAGTGCATGGCCCAGCTGCCCAGCGGTGACATCGCCCTGCTGTGGGAGCGCGAGTGGCAGGGTCTCTTCCTCACCACTGTGCCGATTGCCTGGCTGACGAGCTCGCACTCGACCATCAGCTGAGCCCGCCCGGCCCCGCCGACCCGGGTGCCCGCGATGCACAGGGCGGGGCAGAGGTGGGAGAGAATCGTCCCATGACGATCCCCTCGCCCTCAGCCTCCACGACCCGGCCCGAGCAGGCACCGGGTGCCGCCACGCCCCGCCGCGCCCCGCACGAGCTGCTGGGACTGACCAGCCCCGCCTACGGCGGCGACTACAACCCCGAGCAGTGGGATGAGGCCACCTTCGCCGAGGACCTCGAGCTCATGGCCGAGGCCGGCGTCAACCTGGTCTCCCTTGGGATCTTCTCCTGGGCGCGCCTCGAGCCGCGCGAGGGCGTCTACGAGCTCGACTGGCTGGTGGAGATCATCGACCGTCTCCACGAGGCCGGCATCGCCGTCGACCTGGCCACCGCCACCGCCTCCCCGCCCGCCTGGATGGCCACCGACCACCCCGAGTCCCTGCCGATGAACGCCGACGGTGTGCGCCTGGGCCTGGGCTCGCGCCAGCAGTACTGCCCCAGCTCGGCCGTCTACCGGGAGCGCTCCGCCGCCCTGGCCGCGGCGCTGGCCGAACGCCTGGGCGACCACCCGGGTGTCGTCATGTGGCACATCGGCAACGAGTACGGCTGCCACACCGCCGAGTGCTTCTGCCCCGCCTGCGCCCGGGCCTTCCGGGACTGGCTGGGTGAGCGCTACGGCGACGTCGAGTGCCTCAACGCCGCCTGGGGCACCGACTTCTGGTCCCAGCGCTACGCGAGCCTGGAGCAGGTCACCCCGCCCGCAGCCATGCCCACCTTCCCCAACCCCGCCCAGATGCTGGACTGGAGGCGCTTCAGCGACCACCAGCTGCGCAGCCTCATGGAGGCCGAGGCCCGCATCCTGCGGGAGCGCTCAACGCGGCCGGTGACCACCAACTTCATGGGCGACTTCCCGGCCACCGACTACTGGCGCTGGGCCGAGTCCCTCGACATCATCTCCGACGACTCCTACCCCGACCCCGCCGACCCGGCCGCCGCCCACGAGGTCGCCTGGGCCGGTGACCTCATGCGGGGCCTGGCCGGAGGGCGCCCCTGGATCCTCATGGAGCAGGCGCCCAGCGCCGTCCAGTGGCGCAGGCGCAACTCGCCCAAGCGCCCCGGCCAGCTCCTCCTGTGGTCCCTGGCCCGTGTGGCCCACGGCGCCGACGGCATCCTGCAGTTCCAGTGGCGCCAGTCCCGCCAAGGCGCCGAGACCTTCCACTCCGGCATGGTCCCCCACGCCGGGTGCGACAGCCGCACCTGGGAGGAGACGGTGAGTACCGGGCAGGCGCTCAAACGCCTCGGGCCGGTCCTGGGTGAGCCGGTGCCGGCTGAGGCGGCCCTCGTCCTGGACTGGGAGAGCCAGTGGGCCCTGAGCACCGCCATCGGCCCGGTCGAGGTCGGCGAGCGCTTCGAGGCGGCCCGCGCCTGGCACCGCAGCCTGTGGGAGGCCGGGATCGCCACCGACATCGTCCCGGTGGGCCGGAGACTGGAGGGCTATCGCCTCATCATCGTTCCCGCTGTGTTCATCGACCGCCCCGAGCTCGCTGGGCACCTGGAGCAAGCGGTCGCCGCGGGCGCCCAGGTCATCGTGACCGGCCCCACCGGGGTCGTTGACGCCAACGCTGGTGCTGTCCTGGGCGGTTACCTGGGCTCCCTGCGGCCGCTGCTGGGGGTGCGGGTCACCGATCACGCCGCCCTGACCGGTCAGGTCCAGCAGCCTGATCCCCGAGACGCGCTCGTCAACCGTCTCAGCCGCGCCGTCGGGACACCCGGTGCAGAGACCTGGACGGGACTGGAGGCCGTCAGCGAGCCCCTGCGCCGGGTCCTGGACCGGATGGGGACGCCCACTCCCGACCTGAGAGCCGGCGGCTGGGCCGAGGAGCTCCGTATCGATGAGACGCCTAAGGAGGCAGCCGAGGATACTCAGGCCGGGCAGGGCCGCCAGGCGGTCGAGGTCGTCGCGGTCTTCGACGGCCGCGGTGGGGGAGCGGACCTGGCCGGGCGGCCCGCCATCACCCGGCGGGTGGCTGAAGGCGCAGGAGCGGGCTGGTACGTGGCCGCCGACCTCGACGCCCTCAGCCGGGCCGCCCTGCTGACACTGGTGTGCGCGCACGCCCGGCTGCGACCCGTGGTCACCGACCTGCCCGACGGCGTCGAGGCCCAGCGGCGCGGCAGCGTCCTCTTCCTGCTCAACCACTCCGACCGGGCCGCTGAGGTGGCCGGAGTCGTGGGCACCGACCTGCTGACCGGTGGGTCCTGCACGGGCCACGTGATCGTGCCCCCGCGCTCGGCGCTCGTGGTGCGTTAGAGCTTCCCCGACGCTGTTTCATGGGGAGGCCTTTCCATTCCTCGCAAGCCGAAGGAACGCCACACTCACGTCGTCGGCACCGTTCAGGTTCGACGTGTCCTCACCTCCGAAAGAGCGTCCCATGTCTGCTTCCTCCCCACCGTCGTTATCGCCTTTGCCTCTTGCAGGCTCTCAGGTCACTGGCTCGGAAGGAGGGGAGAGGGTCGCCCCTGACATGTCTGCGCGGCTCGCACCGGGAACAGCCGTCACCACGTCTCCTGAGCCCCGGCGCTCCCGGGCACTCTGGGCGGGTATCGTCATGGTGGCCCTGGCCTGTGCGCTTCTGGGGGTGGGCTCGTACGCCTTCCTCGCCTCGATCCGTGTATTCGACGTGATCTTCCAAGGGGCCAGGCTGATCAGCTGGCCGTCCGTCGCGGTGGTGGTGACCGGTGCCTTCCTGGCTTTCGTTGCTGTCGTCATCTCCATCGTCGCAATGGTCAGGACCCGCCCCAGGACCATGGCGGCTGTCCTGGTCCTAGCGTCACTGGTTCTCCCCGCCGCCGCGATGACGGCCGGTGGTCACTACGGCACCTCGGCGCTGAAGGACCACACGATGGATCAGGCTCTGAAGTACGCGGGGAGGGTGGAGCCCGAGCAGGTCGACACGGTGCTTGGCAAGGTCGAGGGCCTGGGCGTCCCGATTCCCTGGCGTGATGAGATCGTCAAGACCGTTCGCTCAGCCAAGGACATCGTGTCGTAACGGTGTAACGGTGCTGCCGTGCGAGGGGCGGTGGTCGTGAGGTTCTCGGAGGGGCCTTGGGTTCCTCGTGCCCACGGCGTCGAGGCCCAGCGGCGTGGGGACGTCCTCTTCCTGCTCAACCACTCCGACCGGGCCACTGAGATGGCCGGAGTCGTGGGCACCGACCGGCTGAGTAGCCAGGCCTCCTCTTCGAGCACAACCCTGACGTGAGGCAGTAGGGGGATCGAAAGCGCCTGGTGGCGAGCTTTCAACGGTAGGGCGGTGTCACGGGGGTGACTACAAGGTAGTTGCTCAACAGGACATCACGTGGAGGTAGCGGCGTCTACACTGTCGCTATGACGATCCCCAACGGTATCCCTGAAGACTCGTCGCAGTACTACATGAACCAGCCGCCGACAACGCATCCCTATGCGTACACCGAAGGGGCGGCGCCATCCGCGCAGCCGGTCGGACGTCAGACCCTCCGCTCTCGCATGAACATGACACCGGAGATCTCCCACAGCATCATGAACGATGCCGTCATGATGATTCTGGGAGCGCTTGCCGGCATGGGAATTTTCTATGCTGTCACCAGGTCCTTTGACGATTTAGCCGGCTATGCGATCTTCTTCGGCATGGGTGCCGGATTCCCCTTCGGGTGGCGCGCGCTGTCGTTCTTGGACCCTATTTTTAACGCATTTCGTTTCTCGGTGTGGTTCAAAGGGGAAGTGCCGACTATCTTAATGGTGCTGATGATTGTTCCCTTGCTCCTACAAATTGTTAAGTTTGGTTTAGCTGTGATGGTTGGCATTCCCGCGCTGGTCTTCTCGGTTGCCAGGCACTTGTGGCACGTATTCTTAGACTAGTCGACAGGTGTGGCTGCGCTTGCGTGAAGGTCGCTGGTGCGTCACATACGGCAGTGATCACTTTTGGGGCGACGAAGTCCGTGTCGATTTCTGAGAGATGCCAATGGGTAGGTGACTCTCGGAGCGTCATCGTTCGGTTGAGGTAACGATATGAGAGAGATTCCTGAAGCCGCTGAGGCTCGCGATCCAGAGACCTCTGCAGACAGGCTGGAGCAGCTGGCGGACCTGTATCCCGAGCTGTACACCCTCATCGTCATGAACCCCTCGTGCCCCCCGGGGCTGCGCCAGTGGATCATCGAGGAGCGAGGATCCAAGGAGGCGGCGGAGGCATGGAGCCGGCACCAGGCCCGGCAGGCGGCCACCCAGACGATTCCGGTGCAGGCGCACCAGACCCAGCAGATGCCGCCGGTGTCGATGCCGGCCCCGCCTCAGGGGATGCAGCAAGCACCTGTGCGAGCAAATTCCCGCGCCAACTCGTCATGCGGTGCGATGGCGCTGGGTTGCCTCGTCATCTCAGTGATCGTCATGGCGCTGATGTACGGTTGCATCCACGCCGTCGATAAGCTCGGCTCCTCGCATTCCGGGTCGGAGACTAGTGCGACGCCGGACAAGGCGAGCCCGGCGCCTGCGGGGTCGATCACCACGGATCTCTTTCAAACCCCCTCGAAGAACATCGTGTGCGAGGTCGTGGATGGTCAGCTGAACTGCTTCATCAATGAACGCTTCTATACTGACAACGGCCAGCAGGACTGTGATGAAACTCTGTTCGCCCTGAGTGTCGGCAAGGACAATGCTGCGGTGGCGTGCGGACTCGTCTTGGGTGGACATGAGGGTGAGAACATGCAAACCCTGGAGTATGGGACGACGAGCGAGAGCTCGGACGGGAACTACGCATGTTCATCCAGTGAGGACGGTGTGAAGTGCTGGAATCAATGGACAGGAAAAGGATTCACCTTGAACAGGAACTCTTATGAGCTCTTCTGACGGTGAGGGCCGGAATGCTGATGGTGCAGCGAGGGCCGACTGTGCTTCTTTCGCTGTCGAGAGGAGCTGAGGATGAGCTTCCCGTCATTGTCTGAGCCCCCCGCCGATTCCTCCTTGCGGATGCTCCAGGGAAGTCCTTGCGCTGAGGCTGAGCTGTCCTCACCTGAACCCTCGGTGAAGACAGCTCGGCGCAGCAAGGCGATGTCGGCCAGTATTGTCTTGACCGTCATCGGATGCTGCCTACTCGGGTGGGGTGTCTACGCACTCCTCACATCGATCCGCGTGTTCGCCATCGTGTTCGATGGCGCGACACTCGTCAACTGGAAGGCGGTCATCGCCGTGATTACGGGGGCTCTGCTGGCATTCGTCGCCGTCGTCATGGCGATCATCGCAATTGTGAGATCCAGGCCGAAGACGGTTGCCGCGATTGTTCTCCTGTGCGGTGTGGTCCTGCCCGCGATCGCGGCAGGCTCTGCCGGCTATGCGGGAGTCGAGGCGCTACGGAGGAACACCTTCATCGAGGCTCGCCACTATGCCGGCGACGTGCGCCCCGAGAGTGTCGATGCAGTCCTTGCCAAGGTGGAGTCGATGGGGATTCCTCTGTCCTGGCGCCACGATCTTGTCGAGCTGCTGCGCCAGGGCAAGGAAGGAGCTTCCTGATCGTGTTCAAGACGGTGAGAAGTGTCGCGGGACCACGAACGTGATGGTGTGGATCTGCTCCGGCGGTGTCCAGCAGACGAGAGGATGATGAACGATCATGGCGCAGATTCCGAAGGTTCCTAGCGCGGGCTCCTGGACGAAGCAGCCCTCCGCAGGGGACGTCAGCAGCACGGGGGGTTCGCCCTCAGGGGCAGGCGGGATACAGGAGGCATCCGGCAGCCTCCGATCGAGTGACGCCGATACGAGGAGTGGTGTCGGGTTCGGTTCGGGGACCGATGGTTCGATCTGGCGTTCCGAAAGCTCCTCGATCCACGTGACCAAGGCCCCCGAAGGGCTCCTCTACGTCGCCTTGACAGCGGCCGTTGTCGCGATCGCCCTGTCCGCACTATGTGAGTCAGTGGTTGTGGCGGGCATCGGCTGGGTGCTTGCGGTACTGGTGGGACTGGGGGCCGCTACGGTCTTTGTTGTTCAGAACGCCAAGCGCCAGACAAGCCCATGGTATCTCTATTCTTCGCGCCCCCAGCTCCTGTACCGACTGTCGGTGCTGCTATGCTTCCTGGCCATTGCGGCCACCTCTGTCAGAATCGCTTTGTTCGTGGGTAGGATGTGAGTGGCATATGAACCCGCGTCACAGTTGCTGTGAACTGATCCATCGAATGAGGCGGTTGGCCGTCAACGTCCTGGCAGTTCTGGGCGTCACGATCCTCCTGCTCGCAGGGGGCACTCTGTCTCCTGCTCCTCAGGCCCTCGCCGCACCCCAGAAGGATCAGACCCCTGGGCCTCTCAGTGCCTTCGGAGCCTGCCTCTCAGGTAAAGGCGAGGGGTCGTTGGTCCTCCTGATGGACCAGTCAGGCTCCCTGCGGCAGTCGGATCCGGAGAAGGCGAGAGTCAAGGCGAGCAAGTACCTTGCACAGCGTCTTGCGGCCTTCGCCGACTCCTCCAAGGCCACGTTGAAGGTGAGGGTCGCGGGATTCGCCTCCGACTATCACGCACTGGGCGACTGGGTCACGATCAACTCAGGCTCCCTGGCTGAGGTCGACAAGCAGATCACCGCGGCCGGGGACAATCTCAAGGACTACGACACAGACTACTGGACCGCTCTGGAGGGAGCGCGTCAGGACCTGGCGGGACATGACCGCTCAGAGTGCCGGGCGGTGGCCTGGTTCTCGGACGGCGCCTACGACCTCGATGTGCGGGACTCTGAGCAGTCCCAGCAGGAGTTCGGCACCACCAAGCCCTATGCCCCTGGCTCCGCCTTGACTGACAAGTCGGGCGTGAAGACGGCCGAGTCCGCAGGAAAGCAGGACATGTGTCGGCCGACCGGACTCGCTGACCAGCTGCGTTCCTCCCACATCACGTTGCTGGGCATTGGATTGAGCAGCGGAGACTCCAACTTCGATTTCATGAAGAGAATCACGTTGGGTGGAGGGGCGAATGCCGCTAAAAACTCCGTTGAGTCGTGCGGCAATGTCTCCGATCCTCCGGGTGGGTTCTATCCCGTGACGGATATCGACTCGCTGCTCATGGCGTTCGACTCGATCTCTGCTCCGGGGCGCTCGGTCTCCAGCAGCGCGACCAAGATCTGTCAGGGCGACGTGTGCTCCGACGGAGAGACCAGCTTCGTCCTGGACCGGTCGCTGCGCAGCGTACACATTCTGGCCTCCTCGGATACGCAAGGACTGGAGGCCGACCTCTACGCACCTGGTTCTCAGACGCCCATCGTGATGACATCGGACTCCAGTGGGCCGCAGAACAAGCAAGGCGTCTCGTACGAGTGGATGACAGGGCGGACACTACGAATCGACCTCGACTCCGCCAACGCCGCCGCATGGGCAGGGCAGTGGCGCCTGGTCTTCGTCGACAGGCGGGCAGCGTCGGCAGGGCATGAGGTTCATGTCAATCTCCACCTCAGCTCGCCGTTGTCGATGGCCTGGAAGAACCTGGGGCAGACGACCCTGCGCCAAGGGGAGACGGTGTCGAACGCTGACCTGAAGCTGGTTGACGGAGTGGGAGGCCCTGAGGTTCCTGCCTCCGATCTCACCGGTCCAGTCTCCCTGAACGTGTCGCTGAAGGATGCGAAGGGGAAGGAGCACGCCCTCTTCGCGAGCACCGACCCGGCCTCACTGTCCACGCCACAACGGATCACGATTCCCAAGGACGCCGCTCTAGGCAGCGGCACGGTGACCACCAGCCTCACCGTGACAACAGGCGACGCCACCAGCGCCAGCGGCTCACCGGTCAAAGGCACCACGCTCTCGCCATCGCTGGCCTCGACGGCGGTGACTGTCTCGCCGCCGTCGAACTATCCGACCCTGGGCGACCAGATCGACTTCGGTCGCATGGATGGTCAGACCGAGGCCAGCGCCGACCTCAAGGTCACCGGCCCGGGCTGCGTCTGGATCGGGGACGGTCAGACCACGCTCACCGGCTCTCCGAAGGAAGCCGGAACCGTCACGCTCTCGGCCCAGGCGTCGTCGAAGGACACGTGCGTCAAGGTCGAGGAGGGGAAGACGGGAACCGTGCCGGTCAAGCTGGCGACTCAGGAGCACGCCAACGGCGCGGTGACAGGAACCGTGACCGTCACGGTGGCTCCGCTGAACAACCAGGGAGAGCCCCAAAGCGTCGCCGTCCCCTTCAAAGCCGATATGCGCCGCCCGCTCAACGTCGGCACCGCATGGACGGCATTCATCATCGCGCTGCTGTGCGGAGTGCTGATCCCGATCGGAGTCCTCTACCTCCTCAAGTACCTGTCGGCGGTGATCCCCTCAGGGTCACTGGTCGTGGGTACGACCGTCGTGGACATTCCCAGTGACGGAACCTCTCCCAGGATCGAGCTGCCCTCCCAACGGATGAGGATGTACTCCCTTCGGGGCCGTACGCGCACCTTTGAGATGGACGGCTATCGCCTGCGCGCCATCATGGGACTGTCTCCTACCGCAGTCCCCCGGGTTGAGCTTGTCGAGCCGGATGCTCCATCGGTCTCCGGGGCGACCCCTGGATCACGCGGGGGGCGGGCGGTCGTGCCCCTGGGGGTCCGGGGCCAGTGGATCGCGGTTGCCGACCAGCCGTCGCAGGCGGACGATGCGCGGCGGGTGACCCTGATCGTGCTGGCAGCCTCACTGGACGACGCCGTCCTCGCCAAGGTTGTGGACGATGCCCGCGCCCATCTTGCCTCTCGTGTCAGCTCGATCCTTCCCACCAAGCCGGCCGGGGCATCGACCTCAGCAGCCGAGGGGCGGACCGGGGCCCTGCCCACGGTGGGGACGTCGGTGCCGGACGCCGGGGGTGGCTTCGGATCCCTTGACCCCGTCGACGACAGTCCTTTCGCCGGCTTCCCGACCAGCCCGGGCGCGCCGTCTCAGGGGGCATCCAGCTCTGAGGTGCAGGAGGCTACGAAGCGTCCCCCGTCCAACTCCGACCCCCAGGACCCTCCGGCCGCCCTCCCCACGTTATAGCGTCCTGTCAGTGGGGCGCGCCTGCGCAGAGAGCGCACCGGAATCATGGTGGTCATCAGTCCGTGACCTGCGGTGATACAGCCACTCATATAATGCCGAAGGCCGGCAGAAAGGAACGATCGAACCATGCACAAGGTCCTCGTCGTCGGATGCGGTGGGTCGGGCGCCAGAACGCTGTCCTACATGCTGGACCAGCTGCACGCGGACCTGGCCGTCCACGGTATCGATGAGGTACCGGGCTGCTGGCAGTTCCTCAACGTTGACACCCCCCTTCAGGAGGAGCAGGGCGAGGCCGTGGCCTCGGTGAGCCGCCAAGGAGGTTCCTATGTGGCCTGCGGCGTCGCCAACGGTGAGTACCGCGTCGTCGACGAGGCTCTGACCCAGTCGGTTCAACGTAACGGCAGTCAGGGGCTGCGACAGCTGGCCACCTGGATGCCCCGCCGACCCAAGGACGTCGCCTTCCCCGTGACAGTGGGTGCCGGACAGTTCCGGGGGATCGGTCGTCTACTCGTTCTGACGAGGCTGCGTGACATCTCACAGGCCGTGCAGTCGGCTCTCGCGCGCATGGTGAGCCCCAAGGCTCAGGAGCAGGCGGCCCTGGTGTCGCAGGTGGTGCCTGGAGCCGGCCCCGCCCCCGACACCACCGCTCCGCCCCTGGTGCTCGTCGTCTCCTCGATGGCTGGAGGGTCTGGGGCGTCCATGACCCTGGATGTGTGTCGCCTCATCGCCGGAGTCAACTCGACGCCGGCGATCGACCCCCAGCTCATCTCGGTGTTCCTCTACACCGCCGAGGCCTTCGCCTCGGTGCCGGCGCACATGCGCTCGGGCATGCCGGGCAACACCCTGGCCATGCTGGGGGAGATCGTGGCCGCCCAGGCGGGGGCCGACGGCGCCGCGGCCGCGCTCGACCAGCGGCTCTACGAGACGCTCGGGCTGACGAATCGGGCGGGACGGGCCTTCAAGCGAGTCACCCCGATCGGACTGCGCGCCGGGGGCTCCGGCGCGGTCTTCGGGGACGGCACCACTGAGGGCGTCTTCCGGGGGATGGGGCGCGGCCTGGCCCGCTACATCTCGTCGTCGGCCTTCGACGACTATGTCTCCTACGACATCGCCAACCAGGTCTCCATTCCGGGTCGGGACATGACCAGCTGGGGAGTGGACCCCACGGATACGGCGTGGGGTTCCTTCGGCTACGCGTCGCTGAGCACCGGGCGGGACCGGTACGCCGAGTACGCCGCCCAACGCATTGCTCGGCGTTCCGTCGACCACAGCCTGGACGGATTCCGTTTGGTGGGCGACACCACCGGTGACACCCAGCGACTTGCCGACCTGTGGGCGCATCGTCAGGACAGCGAGCTGCACAGCCTGGGACTTCCCACCTCCTCCGGCTCCCCGGTCCTGGCGGGAAGCTCGGCGGTGGACCAGGCCACGATCGACTGGTTCCTGAGCGATACGGTCTCCTCGACCGTCAACAAGTCCGTCCTGGGGGGTCACGCCAAGGACGCGGTCAAGGCCGTGCTGGCTCAACGGCCCCAGGCCGAGGGAATGCCGGTGACCGAATGGGCTGACGGGATGAACCGGTGGCTGACCACCTCCAAGGAGTCGGCCTTCGTCTCCGAGCTCGAGCGCGCCAGCCTCAACTACGCGCTCAAACGAGTCGAGGAGATGGCTGACCGCCTCGTGGCCACCACCCGGCAGGCGATCGCCGGCCTCGGACTTCCCTACGCCCTGTATCTGTTGGGGCGGCTGCGCCAGCCTGGGGGCGTCCTGGACACACTTATTCCCCGGGTGGCGGCGATGGAGCATCTGGCGCCCCAGCACCCCCTGTCCTTCCCCGACTCCCTCCTGAACCAGCTGCGCGGCATGGGCAAGGCCGTTCTCGGTGGAGCAGGGCTCGGGGAAGTGACCGGCAAGCTCGAGTCCGAGCTGCAGCAGTCGGCATTCCACTGGCTCAGCGCGCGAACCGCCGCGCACCTCGCCACGGCGATGCGCGACATGATGACCTCAGCTGTCAAGCCCCTGGAAGATGTCCTGGACGACGCCCGCAAGGTCCTCGTGGACGCGCGGGCGATCCGCGCCAGCCAGCAGGGCATCGCCGACGTCACCACGGACGTCTACAGCGCATGGCCCCAGGAGCCTCAACCCGGCCAGGCCGACGGCAGCATCGTGCCGCAGCGGTTCGCCACCGCCCACAACGAGGTCGTCCTCATGCCGGTGGAACAGTATCCCGGACGGTTCGAGGAGCACATCGTCGACGCCGTCGGCGGTGAACGCGACTTCCACCAGGCCTACTCCCGTACTGTCCAGGAAGTCATCTCCGGGACCTGGGAGCAGGGGGCGGGGGACAAGCCTCCGGAGGATCTGCTCACCGTGACCACCGCATGGGTCCCCGCCGGCCTCCAGGGCGCCACCGGAAGCGCCCTTCCCACACCCGCCCGCTACGAGTTGCGTCTGCGCCCCTCGGAGGTCCTGGGCCGCGCCCGAGCGTTCGTCGCACGGCGCGGTGAGGCCTTCGAGGTCTTCTGCAGCCAGTCCCTGCGCAGCTTCCTCACCGACGAGACGGTGGGGGAGCATGAGCGGTCCCAGCGCTCGCAGGCCGTTCTCACCGGCCTGAAACGGACACTGGAGATGGCGCGGCCCCTGGTGGAGATCAGCACCGAGACCTACCGCTCTCTTCACAACGGTGATACGCCCGCGCTGGCATACACCTTCTCTCCCATCCCTCTGCGCAATCAGAGCGTCGCCCAGGACTTCCTCGACTACCTTGATCAGGAGTCGACCATCGATCGTGAGCTGGTGCACGACCGAGTCGACAAGGCCCTGGGGGACGAGGACGTCGCCCGCATTGACGTCTTCGGCTCCTACCCCCGCACCCTTCCCGTGGCGTACTCCGGCCTGCTGCGCTCCGTGCGAGAGTCCTGGGACCGGGCCCACAGCTCGGCGGGAGCCAGGGACGCGTTCTGGCGGTTCAGGCGAGCACGTCCCCTCAGCGGAGGACTGCCTTTCGGTGACGCAGAACGCCTCACCATGGTGCGTGGCTGGTGGACGGCCACCCTGGCCGGCGGGATCGAACGGGCGCCGTGGGGCGGCCACTCCGACACCCAGCCGGTGCGTGTCTGGGACACCGAGGAGCAGGAGTGGGTGGCCTTCCCCGCTCCCATGCTCACTCCGCCGTCGCGAATGATCACCGCCAACGCCTGGCTGCCCGCGGTGCTGGAGTCATCCCTTCTGGCGTACCTGCGCGTGGGCGAGGACGGTCTGCAGGCCTTCAGGCCCTGGCGGGTGCTGCGCCGATGGGCCGACGCCTCCGTCAACGAGCCGCAGATCGCCTTCGGGGTGACGACCCCGGTGGACGAGGCCGTATCAACGCTCCTAGGACGGGGACAGGTCGACGGTCTCACTCCTGCCGCCGGAATCGATCAGCTCACGGATCCCGAGCTTCGACGCGAAAAGCTCTTGAGCTACTGCGACGTGATCCTCGGCGACCTGGAGCAGAACTACCTGCCTGGCCCTGGAAAGGCCGATGAACCCGGGCACTTCACCAACTACCGCAGACGTTCCCTGGTGGAGACGACGCCTTTGACCATTGATCTCGCCCAGGACATGCACGACGAGCTCAGTCGTGTTCGTGGCGTTGTCGCCTCAGCTCCGCCCGCCTCGGACCTGGGCGCCTCGCCGACATCATTCGGATCCGGAATCGAGTACTGACATGGAATCATCAGGGCCTGCCGAGTCCCGGTCTGTATCGGTCTTCGTTGCTCCGCCGAGCCAACGGCCTGTTCTGTCCGCGCTGGTCGATCTGTCCGCCGCCGGGCTGCTCGCTCCCTTCGCCTGGATCGAGAGCGACGGCGAGCCGGACAAGGCTGCGGACCGCTACGACCCCGTCGCCGTGTGGGCCGATCACGGGCAGGTGACAGTGAGCACCTTCTCCCGGATCGTCAACCGTCATGACCTGGAAACGGTCCGGCTGCTCGTCGTCGTTCCTGTGGGGCATCCCGCTCAGGACGCCCTGCCCGCCAGCGCGGAGCAGTTCTATCAGCTCCTGGGGGTGCCGCAGCACACGCGCCGGGAGAGCCTGCGGGTCATGGTCCCCTACTCCGCGCAGCCGCTGGCCGCCGAGCTGGGGCGCATCGGTTGGCGCAAGATCATGCTCTCCCCGGAGTCCACCTCCGATCCGGCCTACAGCGCCATCCCGTGGTGGACCAGGCCGGAGACGATACCGGGAGCAGCAGCGGTCGGTCTGGCGGTGCAGGCCGGTCTGTGCGGGGCCGTCAATGCAGCGCCGCATGACGGACAGCGTGAAGACGTCTCCTACGACATCAACGTCGTGCGCAGCTTCGTCCGTATCGTTGACGCCCACAGCGTGGAGGACCAGCTGCGCCGTCAGGTCACTGAGGTCGGAGAGAGCTTCCCGCAACCCACCCGCGCCGACACCGGTGTCCGGGTCCCGGCATACGCGGATCCCGAGGCCAGGGTCGCCGCTGTGGCACAGGCCTGGCAGGAGCGCCACATCCACTCGTTGAGGCGTCCTCAGGTGCCGATGCCCGAACGCGCCGGTGCGCGCCGCATGGGGGCCCTCGAGGCGCTCAAGCTCTTCTTCTCCTTCCTGGTCAAGGCGCTCATCGGAGCTCCTGGCGAATGGCTCCGCAGTCGTGTGCGGGCCGCCAAGGCCTCGATAGCCTCCGGAGTGGCGTCGGCGGTCTTCGGCGAAGGATCCGCGGTGCAGGTCGTCGTCGGAGGCGTGGACTCCAACGGGCGGACCGTTGGCTGGAACGAGCTGACTGATGCCGCCAAGCGCGCCAGCGACACGTTGCCCGCGGACTTCCCGCGGTCGGGTCAACCCGTCCAACGGGATTTCGGGGCCTTGTGGCAGGACCTGGTCTCAGGAACGATCGCCCTGCTGGACGGCTCGGCCCACTCGTCGCTGGGCATCCAGGCCTACGAGGGGTACCTGCCACGGCGTGACGCCATCGCTGCGCCTCCCGGCCCGAAGAGTCGCATCGAGCTCACCGAGCCACTGGGTGACCTGCCGGCCGGCACCGTGCTCCACTCCTGGGACCAGCTCGAGGTCGACCGCGTCCGCACCTATCTGCAGCAGCTCTCTCAGTCCCAGCACTCCCAGGCCCCAGAGGCAGCACGCCGGCTTGCGGAGATAGACCGGTGGCGAGCCGACAACAGCCGTCGCCTCCTCCCGCGCCTGGGTGCCGTTCTCTCCAGCTGCTTCACCTCCACCAGGAACGACGTCGTCGCCCTGTCCCACGAGCTCCAGTCGCTTCTCGGGCAGGAGCCCGGCGGGGAGCTGGAGCAGCGTCAGCGCAGGCTGGCCAGAATTCTGCGTCTGTTCCTGCTGGTCCTCGCGATCGTCCTGGTGGTCCTGGTGGTGAGCAAGGCCATGGGCCGCATTGGCTGGCTGTACTTCGCGCTCCTTGCGGTCGTGACGATCATCGGGTGGCTGGCCGTGTCGATATCAACCTTCGTGTCGCAGCAGCGCGAGGTCTTCCGAATCCTGTTCAGGATCGAGGAACGCGACCAGCGCATCCCCCTGCTCACCGCGAACCTCCGTCTGGCGGTGGAGGACCTCGCCGCCCAGGGGGCCGCGTACTCACAGTTCAGGCGCTGGGCGACGATCGTCTCCGCCTTCTTGGATGACCCGCTCGGGGCACGTGACACAGGACCTAACCGAACCTCGAAGAAGGTTGCGCTTCCTGAGGCCATCCAGCGGGTCGAGGCAGAAGCCTCGCCTGAGCACCTCGCCGATGCCGCCGCCTCCTTGCGCACCAGCGTCTTCACCGTCGGCTGGCTCACCCAGGCCTGGGAGACGATGCGGGCCGGCATCGGCGCGGACCTGGACCCTGAGCAGCGCAACCGTCTTGCGACCCGGCAGCTGGTGCTGACGGCGGAGTCCGGTGAGGCGGGAAGCGCCTTGAGCAACTGGGCGCAGGGTCTACAGACCAAGGGGGTGCGCTCGGGCCAGGCGGGTCATATCTGGCAGAAGTGCCTGGCGATCCTCTCGGGGGACCAGGGCCCCGACCCCCGGCTCACGGTGGTGACTCCCTCGGGGGAGCGGCGTCAGGTCTCCGCCTACTGCCACGATCTGACGACCGGGGGCTCACGATCAGTGGTGCTCGATGTTCTCGGGCCGGTGGCCCGTTCAGGGCCGCAGTCTCTGACAGTGCCCGACCAGTCCTGGCTCAGCCAGTGGAATGACGGGTTGTCTCCCACGATGGTGCTGGTCGAAACCACGAACCCGATTGCGCCGGCTGACTTCATCTACCCGGATCATGACCAGAGCCCGAGTGGCCCGCTCGCCGGGATGGACTACTTCAACGTCGGACGGGACCAGACGGCGCCTCCGGCCGGCGCCGGTTCCTCCTCCAACGGGGCTCCGGGCGATACGCCCACAGGGCCGGAATCCTTGTCCGGTCCTCTCGAGTACTAGTGGGCAACGGGCCGCGCCCGAGCACATCGACCGTGGCGGCGTCACTGGGCCCGTTGTCTCCCCTCACATACCGATCCTGAGGACACTCAATTATGGCTATCACTTTTCGTGAATTCACGCATGCAATGACGCAATGGATGACCGAGGCACCCGAGGAGGTCAAGCAGAACCTCCGTGCCTCGTCATGGAAGTCCCTCATGCTCACCGGCAAGGATGTCGACGGCGGAACGGTCTTCTCCCCTCAGGAGATCGTCGACCGCGTGCTGGACGGGAACGATGAGCTGACCATGACCGTGGCCCTGCCGGTTGCGCTCATGCTCAACAGGAGGTTCGGCCCCAAGAACGGGATCAGTGTCCAGCTGGAGGAGCAGGGAGCCGACGCCGGTGACCCTCTGCCCGAGGGCGCCCCCTCGCCTGACGCGCACGGCATGCAGGAGGCCACCAATGAGGAGCCGACGCCGCAGCCGGACCAGGCCTCGCAGGCCCCTTCCGATGAGGAGACGATCGACTGGATCTTTCCCGCCTACGACTATTCTCGCGAGGATCTTGACCGGCCTGAGGAAGGAGGGCGGGTCCCGGTCACCGTCAGTGACGTCGGAGGCAGCCTGCGCTACACCTGGCCCGACGCGGGACAGTCCGAGGTCTATCGGGTGGTCATCTCGGACCTGGAGGATCCCTATAGCCCGGATGACTTCGACGAGGCGGCTGTCACCGAGGGTCTGAACGCACTGGACTCGGCCCCGTGGACAACGGCCGTGCGCTTCGTCACCGTATGGGGCTACGAGCGCCTTGGCGATGAGGAGAAGTATCTGGGGCAGTGCCGGCGAGTCGCCAGTCGCGTCGTCGTTCACCCCGTGGCGCAGTGGTCCCTGAGCTTCAACTCCGAGTCCCGGTGCGTTGACGCCTCCTGGGAACCTCCGGTGGCTCCCCCCGGGGCCACGGTGAAGGTGCGCACTGCCCGCCTTCCTCTGGAACAACCAGTAGGGCGTTATCTGCGCGGGAGCGCCTGGCTCAGCTGCGAGATCCCGAATAATGGAGCAGGGTTTCAGGACTCTGAGAATCTCGTGGGGGGAAAGCAGTACAACTACGTTGCCGCCGTCGAGGCCCAGATCTCGGGGGAGACCTACACCTCCACGCCGATCCGCCAGCAGATCACTCCCGAGGTGGAGCGCGAGAAGATCGTCGACCTGGCCATCGCTGACGACGAAGGGGGCGACCCGGCGCGCGGATCGGCTCTGAGACTCACGTGGACCCAGCTGTCTCAGTCCTCCGTGACGGTCTACCGCACTCAGAGCCCCGTGGACCCGGCGGCATCCGATCGAGCCACGGTTCCCGAGGAGGCACTGGCGAGCGCGGGCCTTCCCCAGGATGCGGCTATCACCGCGGCCGCAGGCATCGAGGAGCTCGACACTCCCGCCCGACAGCTGCGCACGATCTCTGCAGTTCCATGGCCTGATGGGCACGAGTGGGACACCATCTACTTCACCCCGGTGACCTTCCACGGTGACGGGGAGGTGACGATCGGGACGACCGCCCAGCGCAAACGTGCCACCAGCATCGAGAACGTCACGCTGACTCGCCGTCTGAACTGGGATCTGGTGACATTCACCTGGCCGGGCGATGCGACTCTTGTGGAGCTGCGCATGACGGCTCCGGACGCCCCGTTCGATGCCTCGACAACACCTTTCATGTCCGTGACCCATGAGGACTACCAGGCTGATGGTGGCTGCGTCATCAAGAACGGCCTGCCCGCTCCCGGCGGGTGCCTCTACCTCAATGCGATCACCTACATGTCCGGCACCCAGATCTCCTCACCGCCAGTGAGTATCGAGGTTCCCTCATTGTGGACCTACCAGTACTCTCTCAAGTGGCCGGGTGACGTGAAGGTCATGGGCGGTTTCATGCGTCAAGCGGTGGCGCGTTTCGGGCATACCGTCGTGGAGGTCACCGTTGAGGCCCTCAGGGGGGTTCCTGACCAGTCAGGAGCCATCGGGCTGACGCTGCTGCACAACCCCTCGCACCTTCCTCTCCATGCCGCCGACGGGCAGAGGGTCGGCTTGTTCCTGGAGCGCCCCACCAAGGACAACCCCCAAGAGCCTGCAATGTCCGTTCTGGTGCCGCCTAACGGACAGCCGCTGTCGCTATGGTTCGATCACTCGGCCTTCCCCCCCGGATACTTCAGGCTGGTTGTCGACTCCTATCCGCTGAGCGCCATTGACGAGGGGGCTAAGCACCAGGCGCTCGAGCACTTCGGTCTGGTCGATCCGTCACTCTCTGATCTCATCAAGAAGGGGTGACCCTCGTGGGAGACGACTCTGATCCGAATGTCGGTTTGATGTCGGGATGCGAGCAGCTTCTCTACACCAACGTCGATCATGTCGTTGACGGGGTAGAACGCTCGGGGTGGCAGACAATGGCGCACTCTCCCGGCCTGAGTGAAGACGATGCAAGCACGCTGTATACGCTGATCGACCCCACCCTCAACCCCGTGACGCCCCTGTCCGGATTCCCCACGGAACAGGAGGTGGCGGCAGCTGATCGACGCCTGGCGCAGTTCTCGACGGACAAGGGCCTGGTACTCGTCCACACCGCCCCGGCGGGGAATGACACAACGGGACGGCCCAACACCATGACTCATGTGGTGCTTGTCAAGCACCATGAACCGGCGCCCGACCTGCGGACCATCGACCTGTGGAGATCACTCGGATGGGTGACTCCCTTCGGGCCCGAGCAGGTGAGGCAGGCGGAGCTGCCCGACCCGGCGTCGCTGCAACCCGGCGCCAGCGTCGACGATGACACGGTGGCCGAGTTCCTCTCCGACGGCTCACGGAGCCCGGCCCTCGTCGCCATGGCCGATGCTCTCGAGCCGGGGCTGCTCCAGGCGATCCGTGCCCGATGGGATGGCCTCCCGTCTGACCGGTCAAGCAGGAGGAACACCGTGGTCCTCGCAGTGTCCTCGACCGATGAAGCCGCCCTGTGGATCGGCGCGCTGCTGCGCACCTGTGCCCCAGCCACCGGGCGGTACCTGAGCTACTCCGTCCTTCAGAGGATCCTGACGCCCTCGGACGTCGAGATGCTCGTGCAGTCTCGTATCGACGTGGCCTGCGTCCCGAGACAGGACCTGGAGAACATGGGGGAGTCCCGAGCGGGCCTGATCGTCATCGACCCGAACGAGAGCGGCGCCGTCGAGCCAGCGCCAACGACGTCGTGGGGACGCCTGGTGGCCTTGATGAGTCAGGACCTGGGAGCGTGGGTCGCCGCCTACGAAGGGATGAAGGATGTCCTCAGCCTTCTGCCCGATCATTCCGATCTCAGCCCGGGGTGGCCGCTGGCCGCGGCTGAGGCCTGCGATCCTGGGCTCCTCGAGCCTCAGCAGGAGGGGACGCCGCGCTCTTCACAGGACGTGGCGGCGCGCACGCAGGACGAGGCGGAGCTCATCGAGGTTGAGCTCGTGTCGTGCTATCCCAGGTCCATGGTCGGTAACGACTACCTCGCAGCCGTGGTGACTGATCGCGTACTCGGCTCATCAACGCGGAGCCCTGCCGCCTGGTATGAGCGACTCTCTCAGATTCCCCGCTGGGCGCCAGTGAGTGGACTCGTCAGCGGGCTCTGCGAACGCTACCTCGATGCCGCGTGCCGTGAGGTCCGGTGGCTGACCGACCTCGAGCGCCCCGTCTCCGAGCAGGCCAACCGTTGCCTGCGTGAGTGGAGCGGGATGCCGGAGCATCGCTCCACGGTCGATGCGGCACTTGCGCACGCCAAAGAACGTGTCGAGGCCGAGCAGCCGGGAACTGCGGGGGGCCTGCGCGTCTTGGATCGCATGCTCCGCGAGCACGTCAACGTCTCAAACAGGACGTGCGATGTTCTCCTGCAAGGAGACGCCGACATGATGCAGCCGGCCGCCAACGGTTCTCGTGAGCAGCGTGAGATTCTTGCTGTGCCGGCGATATCGCTCACCCGTAGCATGCTGGCCGACCGGGTGAACTGGCAGCTCGATAGTGAGGAGCACTCTGGGCGACTGAGGGTCCTGCCCAGTCTCAGTCCCGAGGTCCTGGACTGGTTGAGCCAGGACAACGAGCCCGGAAATCGAGTACAGATTGAAGCCCAGGTCGCTTTGACGAGGCTTGCCGCTGGTGGGAATGACGTCGGCCGGGCATGTCGCGCGCTGGAGCGTCTGGGAGGCCTCTTCAGGCTTCAACCCACGGTGGTCATGGCGCTGTCACAGCGGGCGACGCCCGACATGGTGCAGCACCTCCCTCATAGTTGTCAGAACTTCCACGAGATCTTCACCGAGGTCCTGGCCAGAAGTTATGACTCGAAGAATGTGGATAAGGTGGCCCGGACCTACCTCAACCGCCGCGGATTCACCGATCACTCCCTGACTACCAGGCTGGATCACCGTTTCTCCCCTTCTGCTGCCATGAGCCTGGTCGTGCTCAGCCGGAAGATGCCTCTGATGAGCAAGTTGGGCGTCGATGCCGCCCTGACCTACGCTGGAAACATCCTGATGGCCATCTGTGCGCTGGCGGCTCAACGTCAAGACCTCAGCCGCGAATCGGTGCATCAGGCGATGATCAAGGCCCTGGGAGTGCTGCTGGCCGGAGTCTGGGGCGGCAGGCGCGTCGTTCTTGAGGACGTCGTCTTGAAAGGCAACGGTCCCGAGGTTCGGTTGGTGAATCAGCAGCTGGAGCAGGTGATGACGGAGCTTCCTGATATTCTCCAACGTCACCCGGAGTACCTGGTCGCCGACGAGGACAACGGGTTGGGGGTACTGATACCGCCCCTGGTTCGGAACCTCTATTTCAGCAGTGGTGTTCGCATGTCCGAAGACATGGGGGCCCTGGTTGATGCGCAGGTGAGTCAGCTGGAGCGAGTTGAAATGCAGTCCTCCGCCCTGTTCTCAGGTAAGGACGACGCGGCTTTAGCGACAGCTCGTGCTGTTATCGCTCGCGGTGGTGCTAGGGGGGTCGAGCTGTCACGACCGATTCTTTATGGCCTGTTCAATAATGATGCCGGGGCGCGCCGCTGGGTCGATAAGACTCTGCTGTCGGCTGCGGGGCGTGGCTCCGGAAGTCGTCGGAGGATACTGAGATGATACTGAGACTGCTGTGGGAAAGGAAAGCCAATGCCTGACATCCTCGCCAGTGGGCAGTGGAAAGAGTTCTCGGTGAGCAATCGAGGCGCTCTTGAGATCGGTCTGGTCGCTCCTGTGCCCGCCACCTTGGAAGTCGTGGGCACCTTGAGTGCTCCGAAGTATCTCGGGGCTTCGCGCGATGCCGTCGCGTTCCCCGGAAGAGCGGTCTCGGCTGAGCGGCCCGTCATCGTTCGTGCCAACGCGTCATCCCAGGAGGCTTTCCCCGGCGACTGCGTCGTCGACCTGTCCTTCGACGCCGCCGGCGGGGAGCACGCCTACCTCATCAGGGCAATCCCGGTGGCGGGCCAGGCCAGTGCCCCCCTCCTCCAGCTCACGCTGGAGGGTGGGGCGATTCGTGTCCGTCCAGGTGAGGGAGGTGCGGCGACGCTCGGGCTGGGGGGCTGGTGCGCCAAGCGCAGGCAGGAGTCCGGGGCGTCCTTGGTGCCGACGGTCACGGAGGTCGTCGTTGACGCCTCTGCGTCCATGGTGCAGCACCGGCCCCGCGTGGAGTCGTTCCTGGACTTTGTGGCCGACTTGTACGCGGTTCTCGGCGTCGCTGCACCTCATGTACGTTCCCTCAGTGTCGGTGGCTCGGTCGATGCCTCGTCAAGGGGGATGGGCGGGGTCGGCTCAGTGCAGGTGGACCCCGATGCCCGGGGCAGGCGCATCGTCATGACTGATATTCCCTTGGAGGCGGGGCGTTGCGAGTGCCTTGTCCTTGGCAGTCCGGAGATCGTTCGTGTGCTCGCCCCCCACAGCGGGGCGCCCTACTTCGTGCCCGATGGTGATGCGTGGAACGAGCTTCTGCGGGAGGATGCGGCTTTCACCTCGCAGACCCTTGCCACCATGGATCCCCTTTTGGACTGGCTCTCTCAGCCCGCTTCATCTAATGCGTCGATTGGAACGTCATCATGAGTTCTGCGTGCCCGTACTGCTTCACTCCGATCTCTCCGTCCGAGATATTCCTGAGGTGCACCGGAGGGTGTGCTGAGGTCCCGGATCCTCAGGCCTCTGCCTACGCCGGTTATGAGATGAATCGTACTCCTTTCTACCGGGAGACTCTGAGGCAGGACGTCAAGGTTCTTCCGAGCGCGGTGAAGTGTCGGCGTTGCCAGTCGATGTGCGTGCAGGAGATCTGCGGCGTCTGCCATCGAGATCTTCCGCAGGGCTGGCGCGATGCCAACGTGTTCACCATGGCTATCACGGGGGCGCGGGGGGCGGGTAAATCTGTTTACATCGCCGTTATGGTCAATGTGCTGCGTCGGTATGCGCAGGAGAGGGCGTGCACGGTGCAGCCATACACGCGCCGCACCCACGATGCCTACAATGCCATGTACTATCGGCCGCTGTTCAAAGAGAATGTGGCCATGGAGGGCACCCACCCGCTGGGTGTGGGGGCGTCCTTCGAGAGTGATCCTCTTATCTGGGAGGTCTCAGGGGCTCGATCGGGGCGTCTGTATATCGTGATGCGTGATGTTCCGGGTGAAGACATGGAGAATCTCACTGGTCGGCCGCCCGCGTTCAGCTTCCACGATCGAGCCGACCTGGTCATCTTCCTTTTCGACCCGATTCTGCTGGACTCGGTGCGTCAGGTGCTCTCCGGCATCATTCCGGACGTCGATAAGGGGCGACTGGGGGCGCGATCCGGGGAGGTGCTGCCGGCGATCATGGGGCTCATGGAGTCCGGTCGGGCGCTCCTGGCCCTGACGGTCTCCAAGTTCGACTCCCTGCATCAGCTGCCCCAGGCGATGAGCCCGATGGCGCCGGCGCTGGCCAACCCGGCGGCACACATCAACCGGGATGACACCATGATCCTGGCTGGTATGCAGGAGCCTGACGCCGGTAGGGTGCTCATGGACGACCTCGATTTCCTGGACGCAGAGGTGAGGTCGCTGTTCCAGCTGATCGGAGAGAAGTCGGTGACGCTCCTGGCTGAGCAGGCGAAGGCGAACCGGCAGATCCATGAGTATCGGCACTTTGCCGTGTCTGCGGTTGGTGAGTCTCCGCGGCACAAGGGGCGGCTCACCGAACGAGGTATCTCCCCGTTCAGGGTGCTCGATCCGGTGCTGTGGGGCATGCACGTCAGGGGGCTGTCGTTGTGACGCACTCGGCAAGGCCGTCGGCTCCTCGTGTCCAGGGCGCTGGTGGCGTAGCCTCGGGGTCGTAGCGACCCCATCGGTACCCTCAGGCAAGGAGCCTCATCGTGTCTCGTCCTCTCTCCCGTGGACCGCAGTTCGACGACGACGCAGAGGCGGACGCGGCCGTCGACCGTACCGATCACATTGACCGCGGACGTCCCACCGAGCGGATCGACCTTGACCAGATGGAGGCGCTGCCGGGGGCTACGGAGGCCATCGCCATGCCGCCGGGGGGAGAAGGATGGGGGTACCTGCCGCCGTCGACGTCGACCCCGCAGCTGGCCGCCTCCCCGGACCAGCGCAGCCAGTACACGCAGGTCCTTCAGCCCATGCCCGCGGCGCCGCAGACGATGGCCATGGAGACGCAGCCGGTCTACCCGGCCGAGCCGGTCCAGCCGGTCTACGTCACCCCCGAGCCCGCAAGGCGCACGGTCTCCCAGGTGCCGGTGCAGGGGACCTGGAGCGAGCCCGAGCCGGAGCCCCCGGTGCAGCTTCCGCGTCCGCCTGAGCGCCGTCGCACCGCCGCCCTTCCGGTGGGGACGATCATGGTGCTCGTGGCCTGCGGAGCCCTGGGGTGGGGGACTTACACGCTGCTGAGCACGCTGCACGTCTTCGAGATCCTCTCGACTCGGAGCTGGACACCGAACTGGGCCGCCATCGGTGCAGCCGGCGGTGGCGCGGTGCTGGCCTTCTTCGCCTTCCTCGTGTCCTGCTCGGCCCTGGCCAGAGCCAAGCCGAAGGGGCCTGCCGTCCTGTTGGTCCTGGCGGCACTGTTCCTGCCCCTGGTGGCCACAGGAGCGGGCGTCTACTACGGGGCGGGCGTGCTCAAGACGCACACCCTGGCCGAGGCGGAGAGCTTCTCCGGTCAGATCAAGATCGGCAACGTCGACCAGGCCCTCAAGGCCCTGGAGTCCGGGGCCTCCTTCCCCGGACGGGACGACCTCATCAGCATCCTCAACACGGTCAAGGACAAGGCCGCCGAGCAGGGCGTCGCCCCGTCGGACACGGACTCGCAGGGGGCCGACCAGTCCGGGGACCAGCAGGACGGCTCCCAGGACGGCGGCTCCCAGGACGGTGGCGGTCAGGACGGTGGCGGTCAGGACGGTGGGGACGGCCAGCAGGGTGAGGGAGACTCGGACGGCGGCCAGGGCTAGCCTTGGACGCGGTGGGACGTTGGGCGCACCGAGGGCGGCTCTGTCAGTGCTTATTCGCGGGCGGTGCTGATCGCATGTCAAGACTGGGTGACGAAACTGGTGCGCGGCCGGTTTCTATGGGGTAGAACTGCCGTGTTTGATTCTCTATCGAAGGCAGCCCTGTGTCCAACAGCAGTTTTCCTCCCGACCCTTCGTATGGTACTGGTGAGGCTCCAGTCCCTGCGCCCCCGATGACGTCGGGGCCGGAGACCGGTAGCTTCCCCGCTGTGCCCGTGCCGCCTCCGCCGAGTGCCCCTGCGCCCCAGGTGTCCAACGCGGCCGAGGCTCCTCCGCCGCCCCCTATCGCCGCCCCCGCTCCTGGAGCGCCGGCGCCGCAGGCTCAAGGCGGGTTCGTGCAGCCCGGGCAGGCCGCTCAGCCCTCGCCCCTGGCGCAGACCTTCACCGCCTGGTTCCGCGGCCCGGGCCTGACCTCCACGGCCCTGAGCCTGGCGATCGTGCTTGGATCCGCAGCTATCAGCGCGATCCTCACGATGGTGGCCATGTCGACCATGGACACGACGAAGATGTTCCCGACGACTTTCTCCACGCTGCCGTTGCTTATGGGCTGGAGCCTGGGCGGGCAGTTCGTCATGTCAGGGTCGAACGAGTACGAGACCATCACCCTGACCTTCACGCTGCTGCCCATGGGGGCGCTGACCGCCGCTGGCATCGGGGTCTTTTGGCTGGCGCGCCGCCGGGCCGTGGTTGACGGGTCGGCGGCCCCTCTGGTCCCGACTCTGGCGCGGGCCGGAGCCGAGGCTCTGGCTGTGGCGCTGGTGGCCTGCTTGGTGACGGCTCCGTTCTCCATGACCGCCAAGATGATGGGCCTGAAGGTCATGACGGTCTCCTCCTCCGCGCTGATGACGATCCTGTTGGTGACTGTGGTGGTCTTCGTGGCGCTGATGGTGGCTCGCAGTGGCGGGGCGCTGCTTGAGCGCCTGCCGAGCCCGGTGGTGCAGATCGGCCGTGAGCTGGGCGCCTTGAGCACCGCACTGGGTGTGGTCCTGGGGGTCTTCGTTATCGTGGCCTACATCGTTGCGGCGCTGACCCAGGGGTGGAACCTGGCCTCGATTCTTCTGCTGCCGGTTCTCCTGCCGAACCTGGTGCTGCTCGTCCTGGGTATGGGGTCCCTGGGAGGTATCACCTTGGACAAGAGTGAGGCTGCGGCGGCTCTGGCCTACTTCCTGCCGTCCTTGGGTGGCAAGGACGGCGGCGACGCCTACGCCTGGACCTGGTTCGGCAGCTGGTCGATCCTGCTGTTCGCGGCCATGATCGTGGCCATCGCGGCGGCGGCGGTGCGCGTGGGCGTCAGGCGTGCCCGTACGGGGCGGGCCGTGTGGCAGCGCGTCTGGCAGCTTCCGCTCGTGTCACTGGTCCTGGGGGCGATCGCCTTCTACGGGCTGCTTCCGTTGCGTTTTTCAGGCGCTGACACCCCGATGCGCTCCTCGGGCGGCGGGGCCGGCCACTACATGTCTTTGAGCATGCAGCCCAACGCCCTGACCTTCCTCCTGCTCGGGGTCGTGGTGGCGATCATCTCGGTGCTGGCGGAGCTGCTCCCCCTGTGGGTCTACTCCTCCTTCCCGGCAGTGCTGCAGCTGGCCGGTGGGAAGAAGGCCAGTGCGGCCTGGCGTGCGGGCACCTCCGGCGTGAGTCCGACGGCGTCGGCCCAGCGGTGGGCGTACAGCACCGACCCGGCCACGGGGGCCAGCATCGCCACGGATCCGGCCACCGGTGCCGTCTTCTCCATGGACCCGGCGACCGGCCAGTGGGTGGAGACCACGCCGGCCTCGCAGGCCCCGGCTCCCGGCTTCGGCGGTGTGGCTGCCGCGGGCGCGACTGCTTCGGGTGAGCTGCCCGAGCCCGCCCCGATGAGTGCGGCCTCGCGCAAGAAGGTCATTCTGGGACTGTCAGTCTTCGGGGTCGTGGTGGCGCTGGTGGTTGCCGGCGTCGTCGCGCTCAACGTCGTCAACGGCATGCGCGGCCCTGACAAGGCGGTCGAGAGCTACCTGACGCTCCTGTCGGAGGGGAAGGCCTCTGAGGCCACTAAGATGGTGGACCCCGGTGTCCCCAATGACCAGCGCAAGCTGCTGACCGACGACGCCCTCAAGGCAGCCAAGGCGAGGATCAAGGTCACCAAGATCGACAAGCCCACCATCTCCGATGACACCGCCACGATCAAGGCTCACCTGTCCTTGGACGGGAAGGCCTTCGAGTACAACTTCACCGCCTCGAAGACGTCGGGCTCTTTCGGGCTGGACAGCTGGAAGGTGGATAAGCCTCTCGTGGTCTCCGCGGACTTCAGCTCCTCCTCGTTTCCGGGGCTGAAGGTCGCAGGGGTTGCCATCGACCTGGCCAAGGGGAAAGACGGGTTGAGTGGGTATCGCTCGACCCAGGTCGTCTACCCGGGTGTCTACCCGGTGGCGGCGCCGGATTCTGTCAGCAAGTACCTCACTGCCAAGGAGACTTCCTTCACGCTGATTCCTTCGGGTGAGGGTGTGAGCGCGGAGGCGGAGTCGGTGGGTACCCAGACGGTGGATGCCACGCCTACTGACGAGCTCAAGACCAAGGCGCTGGAGAAGGTCAAGGAGCAGACGAAGACTTGCGCGACTGTCCCGACGAACACGGATAAGCCCTGCCCCTTCCAGATCTCCTCGGACATGACCTCGTTGTCGGTGGAGAAGGACGCCACGAAGGTGGAGTTCTCCAAGGACAGCAATGACCTGTCTTTCACCTCCGACGAGATCATCATCTCCGGGTCTCCCAAGCCGTCGGCCTTCGACAAGAACCCCACCCCCCGCAAGGCGAAGTTCACCTTCTCCGGGAAGGTGGAGCTGCCGGAGGGCGGTGGTGAGCCCACTATCACGATCGAGTCCAACAGCAGCGTCTTCTAGGACGACTGGCCGGTGCTGGCTGCTGGGTCGGCACCGGCCAGGAGGATGCGTTTGCGGCGCGTCGTCTCAGGCGGTCACCTTCAGGGTGGATCCGCCCGAGGCGACGCGCCGCACTGCGATGCGCTCGGCGATCTGGTCGCGCAGCTCGGCCACGTGGGAGACGATGCCGACCGTGCGCCCGCCGGCGCGCAGGTGGTCGATCTCGGCCATGACCGTCTGGAGAGTGTCGGCGTCCAGGGTGCCGAAGCCCTCGTCGATGAAGAGGGTCTCCAGGCTCA
>ERZ773079.444-NODE-444-length-27226-cov-6.046483_pt1 | contig 27226 bp, 24 predicted proteins | sample MGYA00511355_ERZ773079 | MGnify/ENA primary metagenome ERZ773079 (study PRJEB29015, sample SAMEA2737979) | human oral metagenome | biome: human oral; feature: human-associated habitat; material: dental | place: China | collected 2117 ... | reverse complement strand
AATCTTTGCGACGACGACGCGATCGCCGTCCTTCAAAGGCGATCCGAGCAGGATGCCGACATCTCCGTGGTCCTTGGCCTCTTTTCGGTTAGAGCAGTAGCGCGCTTCCTTGCCGTAGAGCTCATGCAGGGCCATCGTGGTCACGACGCTCAGGGGAATGCCTTTGTAGGCCGGTCCGAAAACGACGTCGAAGTCCAGCCCGAAGGCGTCGTGAATGGCGCGCGCATAGTAGATTCCCAGGCGGTGCAGCTGATCTCCCGTGACGTAGGCTCCCGCGTTCATGAAGAACGGGGAGGTGCGCCCGCTCTTGAGCGTGAATTCGCCGAACTTAAGGACGTCGCTTTCGACCATGAACTCGATGAATTCCTGCTTGTACTGCTCCATCGTGCGTCCTTTCGGGTCGGGTGCGCCGCACGCGCGGCGCGACGGCATGCGAACCGCCGTGCGCGTTTCGGCGTATACACGCTCATGTATCGTGCATCAGGTCCTTTTTCAGGTGATTTCAATGCCATGCGCGTCTTCTTGCGCTTGAAGCGCGCTGCTATCTTACTATAGTGGGCGCAGGAGCGGTTCGCGTTCTGTCGAGACGATGCAGAGGCATGGCGAAGGGGGAGCGGCGCATGAAGGCGATCGAAGGGGGCCGCCGTGCGAAGGCAGGAGAAGGGGAGGTCCGTATGGAGACGGCCGAGAGAGGCGCGCGCATCCGTCACGTGCTGCTCGTGATCCTGCTTCTGAACCTGGGCGTCGCCTTGGCGAAGATCATCTGCGGCAGCGCGTTTTCGTCCGAATCCGTGCGCGCCGACGGCATTCATTCCCTCTTCGATTCGGCGGGAAACGTCGTAGGCCTGGCGGGCATCGTCATCGCCGCCCGTCCGGCCGATCGCAACCATCCGTACGGCCATGCCAAGTACGAGACGTTCGCGAGCTTGTTCATCGGGATGCTGCTCGTGTTCGCGGCCTACGAGGTAGGATGGAACGCCGTGCAGTCGCTCATAAGCGGCGAGTCCCATGTCGTGGCATCTCCTGTCGCATTCGCCGTGATGGTGGTCACGCTCGTCATCATGTCCAGCATCGGCATGGCTGCAGTACTCACACTCACCACCACTGTCGCTGAAATGCTGGAAGCATTGGAAAAAGCCCTCGGCCCAACCGCACGTTTCGGCGTTCCAGTGGAGTCCATCAGCCTCGCGATCTCACTGACCATCAGGCTTATCCCACTGCAGTTTGCCACAGTCGGTGAGGTTCTCGACGCCCGCAAGGCACGCGGCGCCGATTTCTCCATCACCGCTTTTGGCGCGCCCGTAATGATTCGTTCCATCAGGCGCGCCCGTGTCATTGGCGACGCCTTGCTAGCCCGCGGTGTAGGCGACTAGCACCTGCGTGTCTGCGCTGATCTGAGCGGCTTTCCGCTCGCCCCAGTCCAGCTCCACGCGCAGCACCTGGCTTGGGTCAGCGCCGTAACTTTCGTACACGTACCGAGTGTTGGTGAGTTCCAACGGCCGTGTGCGTGCGTGCACAAGCCACGGATGGCGGCGTCGACAAGCAATCAGTTCCTGGTATAGGCGGTACAGCCACATGCCGTCCTCTGGTAGCTCGTCGGGACTCATGGGATACGGCGGACGCACGGCATCATCTCCTCCGACGCGCTTTTCCTGCTGCCCACGGAATGCCTGTTCATCACCGTAGTAGATGTTCGGGACGCCTCCGATGGTGAACAGAATAAAGGCAGCAATGGCGGCACCCGCGTCGCCAATCTGGGTGGCAATGCGGGTGACGTCATGATTACCAATAAACGTCATGGGGGTAAAGGTATCCAGAAAGTCGTTATTGCGCGTCAAACACCAATCAAGCTCGAAGAAATTGGCATCGTTGATCGAACTCCAGATGGCTTTCCACAGTTCATATTGCGTTACAGAGTTAATGTCAGACTCGCGGACATAGGCTGCGTAGTCACCATGAATAATCTCCCCAACAAACCATGCATCGGGGAATTCTTCACGCACCCGCGCCACAACCTGTGTCCAAAATGCAGCGGGAACTTGGTAGGCGGCATCAAGACGCCACCCTGCCACACCTCGCTGCATCCAGTACAGCATCACCTCAACCACAAGATCCACAACGCGCTGGTCAGAGTGGTTAAGTTCCACCAACCCTTCGTGCCCCTCAAAAGTGCCGAAGGTAGGAGTTCCTGCATCGTCCCACGTCACATGCAGCATAGATTGATGATCACCAGCGGGCCCCTCCTCAATTACCTGAGCAACCAGCGGGTGGGCGCGGCCGATATGATTAAACACCCCATCGAGAATCACCGAAATTCCCTTGTCTCGGCACACGTTGATGAGATGGACAACATCATCTTCAGTACCCAATCGAGGGTCAACAGTAAAGTAATCAATCGTGTCATAGCCGTGGGTTTCTGCGTGGAAAATCGGCCCTAATTGCAGGCAATTAGCACCCATATTTATGAGGTAATCCAGCCAGTTTTCCACCTGCTTTATGCTGTGTGTCAGCGGCGGAGTTACCTCGGGACGAATAGGCGCTCCGACAAAACCAAGTGGGTAGACGTGCCACATGATTGTATAGTCTGCAAAACTCATTATTGTCTTCCTCTTGCTCGGCACAGCACCTGACACTGCACCATTGCTTAGTGAGATTATCTCACTAACATTTGCGCTGTCAAGGTATGCTAGACACATGTCGGCCAGCAACAAACCCATACGCTCCCGAATGGCCCCCGAACAACGCCAAGCACTGATCATCAGCGCCGCCATTGACATCTTTTCAACATCGGCCTACGAAGCCACCCCCCTGGCCCGCATCGCCAAGGCCGCCGGAACCTCCGAAGCACTCATCCACAAGTACTTCGACAACAAGGCAACCCTCTATGCACAGGCACTAGCCGCTACCTACCGGGAACTACGGGAACGGCAAAAGGACGCTGACCACCCCGAACACGCCACCCGCGAACGCATCTGCACAGGACTGCTGGTGTATCTCGACTTCCTCGCAGAACAGCCCCCAGGATGGGCGGCTATACTCGCTCACCCTGGTAACGAACCACAACCAGCAGTGGAGGTGCGCACCAACGCGATACAAGACTACGCCTCAACAATCGTCGACATGATCGGTGGCATACACCTCGACCGTGACCTGTATGCCATCAATGGCTTCTTCGGATTCCTCGCTGTTGCCTGCCTGCGCTGGATAGAACAAGGATGCCCAGAAGATCATCGACATTCGCTTATCGACGCCGCTCTAGGCGGCCTGCAAGGCGCACTCGGAGATTGGCGCAGTTAACGGCGCAGTTAACCTAGCCCCTACACACAACAAAACCGCGCGCCACATAGGCGCGCGGTTTCAGCGTCACACTGTACAAACAGTTTTACTCGCCACGTAGCTCCCGCATACGCTGCGCGACAGCATCGCTTGAGGGCGCACCGGCGGCAGAACCATCAGCCGCTGCACCCCCGGTAATAGCCTGCTGCTGAGAAGACGAACCAGTGATGGCATCACCCCCACCCATCTGGGCGCGAATCTGCTCGAGGCGAGCGTGCCCAGCCAGTTGAACACCAGCCTGCTCCACCTCAGCCATGCGTCCCTGAATGGAGTTTTCTGCAAGTTCCGCCTGACCCAAAGCGTTGGCGTAGCGGCGCTCAATCTTCTCTCGCACCTGATCCAAGTTCGGGGAATTATCGTTGGCAGTCAAGGAGTTCATGGACTTGAGGGACTCAGAGACCTTCTCCTGCATCTTCGCCTGCTCCAGCTGGGAAAGCAGTTTGGTGCGCTCAGCAACTTTCTGCTGTAGCGACATGGCATTACGCTCGACAGCACGTTTTGCCTGCGCAGCCTGCTGCAGAGACTGGTCATGTAGCTGCTTGGTATCTTCCACAGCCTGCTCTGCAGTTACCAACTGTGCAGCAAAAGCTTCGGCAGCGTTTTCGTACTCCACAGCCTTGGCTTCATTCCCCTCAGCACGAGCTTTATCGGCAAGTTGAAGTGCCTGGCGGGTATTACCCTGAAGCTTCTCAATCTCCGCGAGACGACGGTTCAGCTGCATCTCCAACTGACGTTGGTTACCAATCACTGCCGCTGCCTGCTGGGACAGCTCCTGATGTTGACGCTGGGCGTCTTCAATAGCCTGCTGAATCTGCACCTTTGGATCAGCATGCTCTTCGATTTTTGAATCAAAGAGGGCCATCAAATATTTCCAAGCCTTGGAGAATGGATTAGCCATGAGAGAATCGTGCCTTCCTGAAAATTGTCTATTGAGTGCTACGCAGTTTCAACATACCCGTTTTTGCCGCCAGCCTCCATAAGATAGAAGATTTACAGCGCAGCAAGCTCACTGTCGGAGTGCTGCATAGCCATGGAACCTGCGGCTTCAATCAGTACGTCAGAAACATTCGCACCCAACGCCCGGCAAACAGCAGCAAGAAGTTCTGACGAGACCTCCTTGCGTCCACGCTCCAGCTCAGAAAGATAACCAGGTGAGACGCGGGCAAGCTCTGCAAGTTCACGCAAAGTAATGCCACGATCGGCCCGGAAAGAGCGCAGCGCAGCCCCTAAAGCTTCACGCAAGAGGGGTTCAACATGTGCCGGAGTTTTTTTAACCGGCTGATCCAAAAGGGCTGTGTAAGTAACCATCACTTGTATAAACGTCTCCCTGGCGGCCTTTGTTCCCAAGCCACTCAACTATTTTTTTGCAACTCAATGAGCAGCTTATACAAGGTTTCTAGCGCAAAGCTTGCCGCCACGGTTCGGATAAGTTGCCTGTCGCCCTCAATAACGCTCTGTGGTTCCGTCTCTCCAGGTAGGAGCACCCAACGATGATATCCGTGAGGATGGGCGCGTATGGCATCAGCCCACCCATTTGGGTCAGCCACGCCTATCCATACCTCCCCCACCGGATGTCCGTCTTGGGAATCTGGACCAGCCACACCAGTCATAGACAACCCCCACGATGCGGCACAGCGTTCCCGCACCCCCAGTGCCATCTCACGGGCGCATTCCCGCGACACAGGTCCCACTGACTCCAGCACCTCGCAAGAAACCCCAGCAAGACGATGTTTCATCGGCGTTGCATAGGTGACCAGGGCACCATTGAACACGGCGCTGGCTCCCGGGACGTCGACAAGCATTGCGGAAGCCAGGCCACCGGTGAGGGATTCACACAGCGCCACCGTTTCTTTGCGGCGAGCGAGTTCGGCGACCAACAGGGTCGGGTCAAACATGTGAGGCATTTGTGTTCCTGGAATCAAGGAGATACTGCACGCCCGTCACTACCGTCACCAACACTGCGGCACCCATGACCGCATACTTGGGCACATTCATCCAGTCTGGAAGCGGCACCAGGTAAAACGCCACAGCGACAGCCTGCAGCGTCGTTTTGATTTTTCCGCCTCTCGACGCCGGTACAACCCGGCCACGACGTAACTGCACCATGCGCCACAGGGTGATGCCGAATTCGCGAATACAAATCACGATTGTTACCCACCACGGCAATGCACCCACATAATTCAGGCACACCAGCGCCGTAGTCATCAGTGCTTTATCCGCAATAGGGTCGGCGATTTTCCCAAAGTTTGTGATAAGCCCACGGGCGCGGGCGATATCGCCATCAAGTTTGTCAGTAATCATCAGGGCAACAAACGTGCCAAACGACCACCACATCCAACCGATGTGGTGGTTGTTGCCCTTCAACACAAGCCAAGCAAACACTGGAATGACAATAATGCGCAGGCTCGTGAGCACATTGGGAACATTCCAATTCGAAGGCTGCTTGGCAGGTGCCTGCTGTTGTTGACCACTCACAGCCTTATAGCCTACCCAACTGAGTCTCTATGCAGCGCATCACGTGGCCAGTGCCAAAGGAAACAACCAGGCTAGACTGATGCTCATGAGTATTTTTGCGGTTGTGTACCACTACCCAGCAGACAGCGAGAAAATCGCCAACGTTCGCCCCAAGCATCGTGAATTCATAGCGGGGCTGAAAAGCGAAGGAAAAATAATCGGCTCCGGCCCATTCACTGATGGTAGCGGCGGCGCGCTGATCACCCTCCGTCTCGACGACGCGGCAACCCTTGACGACGTCCGCGCACTCATGAACTCCGACCCCTTCTACGTTGAAGGGGCGCTAACCGGACGAAGCTTCCACACCTGGAACCCGGTTATTAACAGCTTCGACGACTAGCTCGCATCCTTGGCAGTATTCCACTTCGGCGGAATGCCGCCAAGGTTTTCATCACGTTTGTTCTTGATCAGCGATGCCACGGCCGTCACTGCCAGCGTCACCACAATGAACAACAAGGACGCCACTGTGGGGATCTCCAACACATGGAAGCCTTCACCACCGTTGATAAAAGCAAGATTATTTTCGTGCAGTGCGTGAAGCACCAGTTTCACGCCGATAAAGCCGAGGATTACCCCAAGACCATATGGCAAATACACCAGGCGATCCAACAGGCCATCAAGCAGGAAGTACATTTGGCGCAGCCCCATTAGGGCAAACGCGTTGGCGGTGAACACGATGTAGGGTTCCTTGGTCAAGCCGAAGATTGCCGGGATTGAGTCAAAGGCGAACATCAGGTCAATAAATCCGATGGATACCAACGCCAGCATCAGCGGAGTGACCATCCTGTGTCCTTTTTCCCTAGTGAACAGCTTATCGCCGTCAAAGCTGCTGGAAACTGGGATGACCTTCCGTGTCATACGCACCACCAGCATGTCGTCCACGTCAGTCTCTTCTTCTCCGCGAATCTCATCTCTGATGAGCTTAACGGCCGTATACAGCAAAAACGCGCCGAACAGGTAGAACACCGCTGACGCAGCCGAAATGGCCGCAGCACCAATAGCGATGAAAACACCACGGAAAATCAACGCCAGCGCAATGCCGATGAGCAGCACTTTCTGTTGGTAAGCGCGCGGAACTTTAAAAGAACCGATAATCAACGCAAAGATGAACAGGTTGTCAATGCTCAGTGACAGTTCAGTGATATAGCCCGCAAAGAACTCAATAGCGTGATCATGTTTGCCCTGCGGACCGCCCCAGGCATACCACAAGAAAATACCAAAACCGCAGGCCAGAAGAACATAAAAAATCATCCACCCCGCGGCTTCTTTGATGGTTGGTTCGTGGGGCTTGCGCACGTGAGATACGAAGTCAAATATGATGAACCCCAACAGCACCACAATGGTGATACCCCATGTGAGGGAATTAACTTCCACAAGAAAACCTCCGGCTTCATGCCTTACCTGATGAACCGGAGGTCTCCCCCGCCGCTGCTAGCGGCCGACATGACCGGGAAACCGGAAATGCCAGTTTGCCGTGTTGACGATCAATGCCGAGGGTGGGGTACTCCCCTCCATGACCTGACCCACCTTATATGACGCTAGAACACACCGCCAGTTGGGTTAGCGTCCACGACACGAACATCACTGGACCCTGCTCCGGGATCGGATTCACTACCGGCATCGTCCCCAAGACCTGCATCGTCAAACCCAGGTTCCTTGGGGGCGTCGGCGGGATCGGCACCTTTGATCATCCACAATATAGTGTCCAGCTCCTCTGGTTTTACCAGCACCTCACGCGCCTTAGAACCTTCGGACGGCCCGACCACGCCGCGGGTTTCCATCAGATCCATCAAACGCCCAGCCTTGGCAAAACCAATACGTAGCTTGCGCTGCAGCATGGACGTAGAGCCAAACTGCGAGGTCACAACCAGTTCGACGGCCTGCAGCAAATCGTCAAGATCATCGCCAATGTCCGCGTCAATGTCCTTCTTAGCTTCGGCGGCTTTGTCGTCGGTGACGCCATCAGTGTAGTTCGGCTCGGCCTGTTCCTTCGCGGCATCAACGACCGCCTGCACTTCTTCGTCGGTAACAAACGCACCCTGGATACGTTGCGGCTTACCTGCGCCCTGCGGGATAAACAGGCCATCGCCCATGCCGATGAGCTTCTCGGCGCCACCCTGATCGAGGATGACGCGGGAGTCCGTGAGCGAGGAGGTCGCAAAGGCCAAGCGTGACGGCACGTTGGTCTTGATCAAACCGGTCACTACGTCCACCGACGGGCGCTGAGTAGCCAACACCAGGTGAATACCAGCAGCGCGAGCCTTCTGGGTGATGCGCACAATGGAATCCTCAATTTCCTTCGGCGCGGTCATCATCAGGTCGGCGAGCTCGTCCACCACACACACAATGTAGGGGTACGCACGGTATTCGCGTTGAGAGCCTGGGGGCGCCTGCACCTCACCCGTGTTTACTTTGCGGTTGTAGTCCTTGATGTGGCGGACTCGGGCAGCCTTCATGTCCATGTAGCGCTGCTCCATTTCCTCAACCAGCCACGTTAGTGCTGCAGCGGCCTTCTTCGGCTGAGTGATAATCGGCGTGATCAGGTGCGGAATACCCTCGTACGGGGTGAGTTCCACCATCTTCGGGTCCACCAGAATCAGTCGCACCTCGTCTGGGGTGGCGCGGGTAAGCAGCGACACCAGTAGGGAGTTCACAAAGGCTGACTTACCCGAGCCCGTGGAACCTGCGACCAACAGGTGCGGCATCTTCTGCACCGAGTGTGTCACAAAGTCACCCTCAATGTCCTTGCCCAAGCCGATCAGCATCGGATCGTGGTCGGCAAGGGTACTGGGTGCATTCAACACGTCCCCCAACCGCACCATCTCACGGTCGGTGTTGGGAACCTCAATGCCCACTGCAGATTTACCGGGAATGGGTGTCAACAAACGCACGTTGTCAGTGGCCACCGCATAGGCCAGGTTGGACTGGAGGTTGGTAATTTTGGACACCTTCACGCCGGGACCGAGTTCCACCTCATAGCGGGTCACTGTCGGCCCACGCGAGAACCCCGTCACCACCGCGTCCACATTGAACTCACGGAACACATCAGTGATGGCCTCGATCATGCGGTCATTCGCCTCGGAACGGGTTTTCGGCGGGTTACCCGGAATCAGCAGCTCTGTGCTCGGAAGCTCATAGTCGCTGTCCACCGTCCGAGGCTCAGGCGTAGGCATATCCTTCTGCTCTTCGCTCTTGGGTGTGGACGCAGGCACGGCAGATGCATCAATCCCGGAACGCGCGATAATCGCGGCACGCATAGCCTCACGGCTCGCAGCCACAGCATCACCTGCTGCTTCCGCCTGCTTAGCGACGCCCGCCCCTGCCGCAGCAACGGCCGCACCGGCACTCGCCGCAGCAGCATCAACACCGGCGGTGGTTGTGGACTTCTTCTTCGGTTTCTGCGCGGCCTTCTGGCTCCGCCTCTTCGGCTGGGCAGCTGCATCAGTGATGGCAGGCATTTCGTCAGTATCGGTCAACGACGGCTGACGTCGTTCCAACACCGTCGTCGGTTCTTCAATGGGGTAGTTATCCATTGGTGACGGTTTGATCTGCGAGATCGGCAGCTCCTGTTGCTGACCGTAACCATCCTGTTCATGGCGAGTGTCGGGGCGTCGAGAAGCACGTTCAGCGGTGCGACGGGGACGACGGGCAGGGCGCTCGGGCCGTTCGCGGCCTTCTGCAATGTCCTCCAGCTCCTCATCAACGGAAGCGTACAGGTCATCCTCATCATAGGCATCGTCGTAGTCATCATAGCCGCTGCTCCCCAACGCACCTGCACGGAACTTGGACATGACATAATCCGCAAACTGGCGCACAGTAATATTGGTCAGCTTCAGTGCACCATAAAACAGCACCAGCGCGAGAATAGGAATGGCCAAGTACACGCTGAAACCAGCCGCCAACGGCGTAGCCACCACGGCACCAACGATGCCGCCTGCAGTATCGCGACCCGCCGACGTTGTCGGATTGCCAGCAAAAAGATGCACCAATCCCAGCATGGGAACCACCAGCAAAGTAGCACCAATACCAAAACGCAGGCGCTGCGACGGGGGCGGCATGTACCCCAGCATCAGACATACTGCACAGCCCAGCAACACCAGCGGCACGATCAACGCACCAGCACCAAAAACACCATGTGCAATGCCAGCAATAAACTCACCAACCGGGCCAGCAACGTTCAACCACACCGACGCACCCAGCACCGCGGCGATACCAATCAAGGTGAAACCCACACCATCGGCGTGGGCACTCACACCGCCTCCCAGTCCAGGGCGTGGACTGGACATCACCTCAGTTGGTTCGTTGTTATTCTGTTGTTTTCCTCGTTTCTTCCGAGGCGTTGCTGGCTCCGACTTGGCCGATGCCCGCTTAGCTCTAGTAGTTCTAGGCTTATCCACTTCTTCCCAACTATCACGATCATCCTCTTCATACAGCTCGTCCTGCGAACGTCTGCGAAGAGCACTACGGGTCACACTACCCACTCCCCTAGCGGAAGCGGTAAACACCGTTGAAAGACCTCTGCCCACAGCACGAAGAGCGCTACCAGTGCGCTCATTTGAGGTTTCGGCAGCGCGTCGGGCGGGACGCGAGTTCACCATAATAGACGTGCTCGCTGTATCACCGCGATCGCTACGCTGTGGACGGGACGACGGACCCGTCTTCCTTCGCGTAGTTTTCAACGACCCACTTCGACTGTTGACAGACATGTATTCCACAATAGTCGCAGAAAGCTCAGTAGTCACAGGTGCCACACCGGTGTAGGGCAAAAATAGTATGCCCTATCTACGGTTTACGACTATGCCTGTCGGTCTTTTTATGCCTCGCGCCTGGCGATGGCATTCTGCTCACCGTCAACCCGCACCCCCACAGTCGGACGGTTATATGCCCACAGCACCAGCTCACTCACTGAGCCAATGACCTGCACACTCTGTGCCGGGTTGGCGACGCCGCGCTGCTCAACCACCACAATACGGTCCATCCCTTCGGGGTTGAGCACCAGAGGAACGGTCGTTTTGGACAATAACAACCGCGACATCGTCTGCAACACCCGGTGCAGAGCCTTACGATCCTCCTGCCCAAACGCGCGGGGCTGCCATTTCTCCTGCGCACGACGCACATCTTCGTGATGCACATAATGCTCCCCGGCATTAACCAGCGGATCAACTAAACGCATCGGATTAAACCGCGCTGGGCCTTTAGCCCACTCCCCCACCACACGCTCGTAGGTCATGGACCGCCCAACTTGTTCCGTCACCCGCTCAAGGTGGCCCTTCACCGGACCAATAAACATTCCGGCCGCCGCATCAGGCCGGTTTTCCCGCAGGTAAAGGTGAATAGCCAAATCCCTTGTGGTCCAATCTCCACACAGTGTCGGAGCGTCGGGGCCAACCTCCAGCAGCAGCTTGGCAAGCTGGGTGCGTTCAGAAGCAGAAAAACTCATACGCCCCAGCCTAACCATTCTTAGCTATGTCCGTACCGTCAAACTCATCGACGCTCGTCCACGCAAGCCTCTTACAAGCTCGGGCGAGTCCCCTTGATGTCATCGTCATCGGCCTGCACAGGATCGGAACTCATAGGCACCACGGTGGGGATGATCATCGGCTTGCGGCGCCACTTTTGCTCCACAAACCGCGCCACACGGCGTCGCAGCTGTCGGACCATACGGTACGGGTCATTCTCGCCCTCACCAGCAAGCTCCAGCATGGTGTTTTCCACCAGCTCCGCAACCTCAGGCATCATGGCAACAGCATCCTCAGAGAATCCTGTAGCCTGTACCGTCGGATGCTCCAGCGGGCGACCAGTGCGGTTATCGATCACCACCGTGATGGAAATCAAACCACCCTCGCCCATGGATGTGCGGTCCGCCAGAACTTCTTCATCAATGTCGCCCATGGTGGTGCCATCAACGTAGAGATTACCGACAGGAACCTGGCCCACAACACTCGCGCGGCCGTCAACAAGATCCACCACAACACCATTCTGCGCAAGTACCACACGATCGGCCTCAACACCAGTGGAAATAGCCAGTTCCTTATTGGCACGTAGGTGTCGCCACTCGCCGTGCACCGGCATGGCATTGGTGGGTCGCACAACGTTGTACAAGAACAACAACTCGCCAGAGTAGCCATGGCCCGAAGTATGCACCTTCGCATCCCGACCAGTCACCACTGTGGCACCGATCTGGGCAAGCATGTTGATCACACCGAACACTGCTTCCTCATTGCCCGGAACCAGTGACGAACTGAGGATAATCAAGTCCCCATCACGGACAGTAATCTGTCGGTGCTCGCGCCGGGCCATACGGGACAGGGCAGCCATCGGCTCACCTTGGGTACCAGTGGTCACCAGCATCACCTTGTGCGGAGCGAGCTTTGCGGCCTCGTCCATGGTGATGAATGTTCCACGCGGTGCCTTCAAAAAGCCCATCTTTTCCGCGATTTCCATGTTGCGGATCATGGAACGCCCATTGAATGCCACTCTGCGTCCCGCAGCAACTGCTGCATCAACGGCGGCTTGAACGCGGTACACATTGGAGGCAAATGAGGCGACAATAACACGCTGCTTAGCGTCAGCGACCAGGCGTTTCAGAGTCGGTGCAATGTCCGATTCAGACCCAGACACACCCGGTGTGGTGGCGTTAGTGGAGTCGCACATCAGCAAATCCACACCTTCATCACCGAAACGAGCCAGTGCGGGCAAATCGGTCGGACGACCATCCGGCGGGGTCTGATCAAGCTTAATATCGCCAGTATGAACGACCAGGCCAGCGCCAGTCTTAATGGCCACACCAAGGCAATCAGGAATGGAGTGATTCACCGCAAAGAAGCGAACATCAAAAGGTCCGCGCTTTTCACGAGACTTTTCGTTCACTTCAATCAGTTTCGGACGCTGGCGGTGCTCCTGCGTTTTCGCATGAATCAAGGCGCATGTAAACCGGGAGGCAATGATCGGCAGATCGGGGCGCTGTTTCAACAGCCACGGGATGGCACCAATATGGTCTTCATGTCCGTGTGTAACAACGAGCGCTTCCACCCGATCCATCTTGTCTTCTAGGTACGAGAAGTCTGGAAGGATCAAGTCCACGCCCGGCTCCCCTGACGATGGGAACAACACGCCACAGTCCACAATCAGGAGGCGGCCACGGTACTCAAAAACCGTCATGTTGCGGCCGATTTCGGAGATACCACCAAGCGCCACAATGCGTAGCCCATCCTTCGGCGGACGCGGCGGCGCAGGCAGACGGTGCGTCAGATCCGCACCCTGCATAGATTTCACAACATTCCGGCGACCACGATTGTTGCTGCGGTTTCCGTTACGACGCCCGCGCGCGCCACCGTTGCCGTTTCCGTTTCGGGAATTTCCGCTGTTATCTGCACTCGTTTTCGCCGGCACCTTGGATTTTTTCTTCTCAGAGCGCCCGTCAGTATCTGTCGACTGCGGGGCCTGAAACTCTACGGCCTCTGGCGGGCCTGCTTTACGGGTGACTTTCCGAGTGCGATTGCGGGGTTCAGTCATATTGTAAGGACTCCAGCCTTTTCTAGATCACGTCGAAGTTCCTCCAGCTGAGCATCGCTTGCAGCGATTTGCGGCAGCCGGGGATCCCCAACTTCAATGCCTTGCAGACGCAAAGCAGCTTTAGCAAAGCTGACACCTCCCAGGCGGGCCTGGGCTGCGACCAGCGGGGTCAAGGTGGCGTTGATTTCCCGCGCACGGGCGAGGTCGCCTTCCTCGAAGCTTGTGTGAAGCTCACGCAAAATATGCGGAGCTGCATGTCCAATCACAGAAATGAAACCCGTGGCACCCACGGCAAGCCAGGGAAGATTGAGTGTATCGTCACCTGAATACCATGCCAGCCCGGTTTCGAGGATGAGCGGAGCAGAACCTGCGATGTCACCCTTAGCGTCTTTGAGCGCTTTAATATTCTTGTGGTCGGCTAGACGTCGTATCGTATCATTTTCAATCGGAATTACCGAACGCGGCGGAATGTCGTAGAGGCATATGGGAAGGTCCGTGGCATCGGCAATCATCGTGAAATGCCGGTACAGCCCTTCCTGGTTCGGCTTGGAGTAATAGGGTGTGACCACCAGCAATGCGTCCGCACCGGCCTGCGCACTTGCACGGGCGAGTTCCACTGATTCAGCTGTGTTGTAGGTTCCAGCACCAGCCACAAGTTTTACCCCATCCCCTACCTCAGCACGCACATGAGTAATGAGATCAATTTTTTCCGCCATGGTTGTGGTTGGGGACTCCCCGGTGGTTCCGGAAAGGATCAGGCTATCGCAACCCTTGTCCACCAGGTGAGCCGCAAGTGCACGTGCAGCCGCAACATCAAGTGAGCCATCAGCCGCAAACGGGGTGACCATTGCCACCGCTACGGTACCGAAGTCCTCAGCACCTGTCGTTACCGCAAAACCTGAGTTCATAGTAGTCCACGCAACCTTTTCTGCAACTATAGAGAAACTATTGGGATGAAAGAGTCTACGTAAATCATGGCACATATAGGCCACGAAGGCGTCAGCCCATATCTTAAAAATCTGTCACAAAGGGGCTGGTTGCCATTTCGGAACCGTCGCTCAGTGTGGCTACCTGAAAATCACCGAACACCACAGGTGCTATTTCCTGCAATAACTTCAAGCATTCCACCGCCACATGACGGATCTCCACATCTGCATGCTCTGTGGCCCGCATCCCGATGAAATGCCTCCACGACCGGAAATTACCACTCACCACGATTCGGGATTCCGTGGCGTTGGGCAACACCGACCGCGCGGCCTGTCGCGCCTGCTTTTTGCGCAGTAAAGCGTTAGGTTCCTCACCGAGCTTGTCTTCCAGGGCGTCGAGAAGCTCATCGAAGGCAAACCGAGATTCGTTGATAGCACGATCAAACAGTCTGGTCAGATCCTCATCCTCGCGGATCAACGGCGGCACAATCACTGATGCATCGTCCGGGTGTACAAAACGCTGCGAGAGCTGCGAAAACGAAAAGTGACGATGCCGCACCAGTTCATGCGTCGCCGAACGGGAAATACCCCGGATATACATGGTGGCACTGGCATGCTCCAGCAGCGCGGTGTGCCCCACCTCCATGATGTGCCGAAGATATGCCTCATTCGTGGCGGTACGGAGGTTGGGCTTGTCAAAGCTCTCGTAGCACGCGCGACCCGCAAATTCGATGAGTGCTTCTCCACCTTCAGCATCCGTCGTCCACTCCACGTCCATTGGCGGGGTGAACTCGGTGCACGCAATCAACTGGACATTAAGATCCACATGATGAGCCACAACTACATCCCTAGATAGTGTTCCAAACCAACCGTCAGGCCAGGATGCTTATCGACGCCCCGAACCCCCACCAGTACACCCGGAATAAACGACGTGCGATCGTAAGAATCTTGACGGATAGTGAGTGTTTGGCCTTGGGAACCGAAAATCACAGCCTCATGCGCGACCATGCCTGTCATCCGCACAGCATGCACTGGAATACCATCAACATCCGCGCCGCGGGCACCATCAAGTGACTGGTCCGTCGCATCCGGCTGCGCACCAAGACCAGCCTCATGGCGGGCCTGCGCAATCCCCTGAGCAGTATGGATCGCAGTTCCAGACGGCGCGTCCAGCTTGTTCGGGTGGTGCAGTTCAATAACCTCCACCGAATCAAAATACGGTGCGGCCTGCTTGGCGAAAGCCATGGTCAAGACAGCGGAAATAGCAAAATTGGGGGCGATCAACACACTCACCCCTGGATTCGCATCGCACCACTTCTGCACCTGCTGCAAGCGCTCCTCCGTAAAACCAGTGGTTCCTACCACGCAGGAAATGCCGTTGTTGATGCAAAATTCCAGGTTGTCCATCACCACACCAGGCGCGGTGAAATCAACCACAACCTGGGTTTTATTATCCACAAGAAGCTGGAGGCTATCATCGCGATCCACCTCGGCCACCACTTCAAGATCATCAGCGGCGTTCACCCCCTCAACCACAGCCTGGCCTACCTTGCCCTTCGCCCCGAGCACACCAACCCTGATCATTGATGGTTCCCTCCATGTATCACTGTTGTCTGTTACCACCGATCAAGTCTAGGCTTTTGCGACTCTGCCTGCTATTTGGGTGTAACGCCTGTCTGCATCCAAGCACACCTATTTTAGGAACCACAAGAGCCAGATCAGTCAACACGTACGTAGGATTGGTACCTTTCCGGCCAATACGTTGTGTCAAAAACCATCCCTTTCTGAAAAAGATGGATCCTCGGGACAACGTACTGGTGAGCCTACTATCACGGAGTGGAACATCGGTTGGGAATCACAATGAGAAAGCCCAAAGAAGAAAATACTTTTCAGTATTTGTATAGGGACATTACAACAGAAAATTCCCCTAACATACGAAAGGTGCCACAATACTATCGTGGTACCAATACGAAAATTCTCGTGTGCGTTGTTAGCGTCAATCACGCTTTCAGGATGTGGCAGTGGAGAACCTCACGACGTCACCCCCGCTACCAGCACAACATCTACAAGTTTAAGCGCCACCTCTGTGGAAACTAGCTCAACAACGACCAGCCCTACGACTACTAGTTCTGCTGCAGCAGACACTACTGAACCACAATCCCCAGAGCCTTACATTGTTGAATGCCTTGAAGGCACTCCCGGTCCCGCTCTATGGTCAGACGGGGAAACACGCTACAGCGATTGGTGCTTCCAGCAGTTGAACGGACCGCAAGCCCCCTATAACGAATCTCAATCTGGTCTTGGCGGCAACAGTCAATATCAAAGTCCTTCACCATCACAGGAATATCCGATATACGATACGTCCGGTGAGGCTCAAGCACATTACGGATGTCAACAGGGCTATATCACTGATCCCAACCTTTGTAGCACCGTCTACGAAAAATACGGTCACTGATCGAAGCCAAAAAACCCGCTGATGAATCCTCTACTTCATCAGCGGGTGTTGTCGCTATCTACGGTGACTAGTCCTCAACTGGCACCAGGGAGATCTTGCCACGATTATCAATATCGGCGATTTCCACTTGGATCTTATCGCCTACGTTGACCACATCTTCAACCTTGTCGATACGCTTACCGCCGCCAAGCTTGGAGATATGTACCAGGCCATCGCGACCGGGAAGGAGGGAGACAAACGCACCGAAGGCGGTGGTTTTCACCACGGTTCCCAGGAAGCGTTCACCCACCTTGGGCAACTGCGGATTAGCAATGGAGTTAATCTTTTCAATAGCCGCATCAGCTGCCTCACCGTTGGTGGCGGACACGAAGACGGTGCCGTCTTCCTCAATAGAGATATTCGCGCCGGTTTCCTCGGTGATGGTGTTGATGGTCTTGCCCTTGGGGCCGATGAGCTCGCCAATCTTGCTGGGCGGCACGCTCACTGTGGTGATGCGCGGCGCGAAAGAACTCATCTCATCGGGGGTGTCAATCACCTCAGCCATGGTTTCCAGGATGGTAAGGCGCGCATCGCGTGCCTGGGACAGGGCGTCGGCAAGCACGGACGACGGGATGCCGTCGAGTTTGGTGTCCAGCTGCAGGGCGGTGATGAAGTCGGCGGTACCAGCAACTTTGAAGTCCATGTCACCGAAGGCATCTTCCGCACCCAGAATGTCGGTGAGGGCAACATAGCGGGTTTCGCCCTTCACTTCATCAGACACCAAGCCCATGGCAATACCGGCAACGGGCGCTTTCAGCGGCACGCCGGCGTTGTACAGGGACAACGTGGAGGCACACACGGACCCCATGGATGTGGAGCCGTTGGAGCCTAGGGCTTCAGACACCTGACGGATGGTGTACGGGAATTCTTCACGGGAAGGAATCACCGGAATGAGGGCACGCTCGGCGAGAGCGCCATGGCCAATTTCGCGACGCTTCGGGGACCCCACACGCCCAGTTTCACCGGTGGAATAGGGCGGGAAATTGTAGTGGTGGATGTAGCGCTTGTGGTCAACAGGCGTGAGCGAATCGATCTGCTGCTCCATTTTCAGCATATCTAGGGTGGTCACGCCAAGGATTTGAGTTTCGCCACGCTCGAACAGCGAGGAACCGTGGGCACGTGGAATGAGGTCTACCTCCACCCCAAGGTCGCGGATGTCGGTGATGCCGCGGCCGTCGATACGGAAGTGATCGGTGAGGATGCGGCGGCGAACAATGGCCTTCATCAGGGCATTGTAAGCGGCGCGGATGTCTTTCTCCTGCTCTTCAAAGCGGGAGGACAGGTCCTCAACGACAGAGTCCATGTGCTCGTTGGTGGCCTCGTCGCGCTCTTGCTTATTTTTGATAGTCAGCAGCTGCTCGAGCTTCTTCGCTGCTTTCTTCTCCACTGCGGCATAAATGTCGTCAGTGTAGGGCGGGAACAGTGGGAATTCCTGCGTTTCTTTCGCGGCCTCTTTGGCAAGGCCCATCTGTGCACGACACAGAACTTCAATAAACGGCTTCGCCGCTTCCAGGCCCTGAGCCACAACGCTTTCCGTGGGGCTGGGCGCGCCGTCTTTGATGCGTTCTACCACCTGTGAGGTCGCACCAGCCTCCACCATCATGATGGCTACGTCATTGATGGTTTTGCGGCCTTTCTTCTTAGACACGATGCGGCCCGCAACAACGATTTCAAACAGTGCCTGCTCGTGTTGTTCATGCGTGGGGAAGGCGACCCACTGGCCCTTGGGATGGTCGTCGTCAGCGATCAATGCCATGCGGACGCCGCCGACTGGGCCGGATACCGGAAGCCCGGAAAGTTGCGTGGAGGCGGATGCGGCGTTGATGGCCACGACATCGTACATGTCCTTTGGATCCATGGACATGACAGTGACAATCACCTGCACCTCGTTGCGTAGCCCCTTGACAAAGGTGGGGCGCAGCGGGCGGTCAATCAACCGAGCAGCCAGAATAGCCTCTGTGGATGGGCGGCCTTCACGCCGGAAGAACGATCCAGGTATTCGACCTGCGGCGTACATGCGTTCTTCTACGTCCACGGTAAGGGGGAAAAAGTCAAAACCCTCGCGCGGTTGGTTGGAGGCCGTTGTGGTGGATAGAAGCATCGTGTCTTCATCCAGATAGGCGGTCACTGACCCGTCAGCCTGGCGTGCGAGCTGGCCTGTTTCAAAACGAATAGTGCGGGTACCAAAATCACCGTTATCAATCGTGGCAAGTGCCTCCACAATGCCGTATTCGGTGTCCTTGTTAATCACAACGTCTTTCATGGTAAGGACAAAACTCCTCTTTAGTTTTGCTTCAGCGATGGTCGTCGGTGCCATCGAATGTCCGTCATCTTGTACCAAGACTCCCCTAGACCATAGCAGAGCACCGAGGAAAATGCCTGCCAGCATTCTCACAGCAACTCCTATTCAGTTGCCAGTGGTGTTCCATGGTGCTTGCAGTTTGCTCCAGCACGCTATGCATCATGACCACGAAAGAATCCACCCTCGAACGTGTGCCAGAGGCACTTCCAGGCCAACCGGTTCCTGCCTATTCCTCTCCACAGTCCCTGCGTCAGGCCACCGTGGACATCATCATCCCGGTGTACAACGAAGAACACTCCCTGCCGCGCTGCGTGGACCAACTCGCTGCCTTCATCAGCACAGAAATGCCAGTACCCACATCAGTGATCATCGCCGACAACGCATCCACCGACGACACCTGGGAGGTCGCTGGCACGCTGTGTGTCCAGTACGACAACGTCCATCGCATCCATCTGGATGAGAAGGGCCGCGGCCGTGCTCTCAAACGCGCATGGTTGGCTTCTAATGCAACTGTTGTTGCGTACATGGACGTAGACCTATCCACCGACCTCAACGGCCTGCTTCCGCTCGTGGCCCCACTGCTCACCGGGCATTCCGACATTGCCATTGGCACCCGCCTTGCGCGTTCCTCCCGTGTGGAGCGCGGGCCGAAGCGGGAATTCATTTCCCGCACCTACAACCTCATGCTGAAAACAGCCATGGCTGCACACTTCAGCGACGCACAATGCGGGTTCAAAGCCATGCGTACCGACGTCGCGGCACGCCTGCTGCCCCATGTGGAGGACAATGCCTGGTTTTTTGACACAGAGCTGCTGCTTCTCGCCGAAAAAGCCGGGTACCGCGTCCACGAAGTTCCTGTCGACTGGATCGACGACCCCGACTCTCGCGTCAACATCATTGACACTGCCGTCAAAGACATCCAAGGCATGTGGCGGGTAGGCACAGGTCTGATCACCGGCAAAATTCAGCCCAAGGAGTTCTCCGCATTTGCCACTGAGAAATACGTGACCAAAACCGACACCACCGGACAGATACTGCGTTTCATCACCGTCGGAGTCGCCTCCACCATTGCCTATGCGCTGTTGTATCTGGTCTTCCAAATGTTCATGGGACCGCAGGCCGCAAACTTCCTGGCCTTGCTCACCACCGCTGTGGGCAACACTGCAGCAAACCGAGCCTTCACCTTCGGCGTGAACGGACGCCACCGCATCACGTCCGATCACAGCATTGGCCTGGGAGTCTTCTTCCTTGGTTGGGCGCTCACAGCCGGTAGCCTTTGGCTGCTTCATGCCGCTTTCCCCGGTGCGGGCGCAGTGATAGAACTTGGCGTGCTCACCGTGGCAAACCTCGTGTCCACGCTGATCCGCTTCGTCGCTCTGAGGATGCTGTTCAACGGCAGGGAGGGTGCACGCTAATCACCTCACATTCACACGATTCCCCAGGTAAAAATTCTTTTTCGCAGACTTCAAAGGATGTTGACACCATGAGTGTGACCCTCTCACCCGGCGCGTCAGAAACCCAGCGCCCCATTGTTCCCGGGCCAGTGCCCCCACATTCCCAGCGCGATACGGCAACGCGGCGCCTGCCGTGGGAAAAAATTGGTTTTGTTTCCCTGCTGCTTGTCACTGCAGTTCTGTACTTCTGGAACTTGTCTATCAACGATTATGGCAATAGTTTCTACGCCGCTGCGGCCCAGGCGGGTGCTGATAACTGGACGGCTTTCTTCTTCGGCTCCTCCGACATGGCTAATTCGATCACGGTTGATAAGACACCGCTGTCGCTATGGCCGATGATGCTGGCCGTTAAGATCTTTGGCTTGAATTCCTATTCGCTTCTGGGCCCCGAGGCGTTGCTTGGTGTGGCATCGGTGGCGTTGTTGTATCGCACAGTGCACCGCCACCATGGCGTGCCTGCTGCTTTGATTGCTGGTTGGACACTGGCTCTGACGCCGGTGGCAACGCTGATGTTCCGGTTTAACAACCCTGATGCGATGCTGGTGTTCTTGATGATTGCCGCTGTGTGGGCTGGCCTGCGCGGTGTTGAAGATGGACGTTGGCGTTGGGTCGTTGCTGCCGGCGCATTCATTGGCCTAGGTTTCTTGGCAAAGCAGCTTCAGGTTCTGCTGATTGTTCCGCCGCTGGCTCTCATGTGGCTGATCTGTGCTCGTGGCGGTGTTATGCGCCGCATTGGGCAGCTGTTAGCTGCGGGTGCGTCTATGGTTGCGGCGGTTGCCTGGTACATTGCTGCCGTTGAGCTGTGGCCTGCCGACAAACGCCCCTACATTGGTGGCTCGCAAAACAACTCCATTATTGAACTCACGCTTGGCTACAACGGGTTGGGACGCCTGAACGGTAACGAAACCGGCTCTGTTGTGCCTGGCGGTGGCCAGGGCCAAGGTGGCGCCTGGGGCGAAACCGGAATCTTCCGCATGTTTGAATCCGCGCAGGGTGGGCAAATTGCCTGGCTTCTTCCTCTCGCCCTGGTGCTGTTCGTTGTGGGCCTATGGGTGACCCGCACCGCCGCGCGCACCAGCACCATCCGTGCCTCCTACATCGCTTGGGGCGGCTGGCTTGTGGCCACCGCGCTGACGTTCAGCTTCATGCAGGGTATTTTCCACCAGTACTACACGGTGGCACTCGCGCCTGCCATCGCTGCACTTGTTGGTGCCGGGCTTATCGACGCCCATCGCTCCACCTCCCGCGTCATCCACACCGTCCTTGCCACATCCATGTTGGGTAGTTCTATCTGGGCGTATATCCTGCTGAATCGCAGTTCCGATTTCCTGCCTTGGTTGAAGTTTGTTGTGGTGGCAGCTGGAGTTATCACCTTCGTGCTGATCATGATTCACACCTTCGCTCCAAGACTCCTCAACCCAAAGATGCTGCTAGTGAGCACACTTGTCGCAGGCTCTCTTACTTTGTTGTCCGGCCCACTGGCCTACTCCCTTGAAACAGTGAACAGCAGCAACATGGGATCTATCCCCACCGCAGGCCCGGCTGTTGCGGGCGGCATGGGCGGCCCCGATGGCCAGGGCGGGCCGGGTGGTCCTGGTGGACAAGGTGGTCCCAACGGTCACAATGGCAACATGATGCCCCCAACCGGCGGAAATGATGGAAACACGGGGCAGGCACATGGGCAACAGCGTCCAGCACCTCCCAGCCAGAATGGCACCATGCCCACCCCGCCGAACGGTAGTGCCGATGGTGCAGGCACCCCAGATGGCCAGGCAGGTCAAGGCGGTCCCGGCGGCGGCCAAGGTGGACCTGGCGGTCTACTCGGTGGCGGAGATGCGAGCGCGGAGGTTACCAGCCTCCTGACCGCCAATGCCGATTCCTACACCTGGGTCGCGGCCACTTCTGGGTCGCAATCCGCAGCAACCTACCAGCTTGCGGCCGGATACTCGGTCATGCCGATTGGTGGATTCAACGGGTCCGACCCCTCCCCCACTCTGGAGCAATTCAAGCAGTGGGTTGCTGAAGGTAAAATCCACTACTACATCGTGAGTGACGGTCCCGGCGGCGGTGCCGGTGGCCCTGGCGGCGAAAACTCTGATAGCTCTACTGAGCGCACATCCAGCCAGATCCAGAGCTGGATTGAAGAAAACTTCACAGCTCAGACTGTTGATGGTGTGACCATGTACGATCTAAGTTCTTAAGTCCCCAAAAACTCCCCGAAGCTTTCGGGGAGTTTTTCTTTTGGCCACCTTGAGGGTTATTCCAAAGACACCTACACAGTCAGGCTACGTCGGCTTTGGGGACCAACGCCTTTGCCATAGCGATAAGCGCTGGGCGGAACTGGGCGTAGCGTTTTTCGGGGTCGCCGCTGGCGGCAATGTCTTCACTGGCAGCACCAAGAATGGCCAGGATGAGTGACGTCGCAACTTCGAGGTCAACCTGCAGTGTCGCGGCGTCGTCATGCAGCTCGGCGTGGAGTTGTATGACTAATGGAATGATTGAATCGGCCTTAATCTGCTTACGTTCGTCGAGAGACAGTATCGCTGCAGCTTGTTGCCGCAGGACTGAGTACTCTCGGTCTTTGAGCGCGGTGGTGAGGGCGGCGTCAATAGCCATGCCCACCACATCATCTGGGGGACTGTTGCGCATGTGATCCATGGACTCCGCGACAGTCGCCACGGACCGACTAGTGGCTTCTGAAAACACGGCTTTAAACAAGGAGCGTTTATCAGGAAAGTGATGGTAGACGGCACCTTTTGAGACACGGACATCCGCAGCAATTTGAGCAATTGAGGTTGCCTCATATCCTTGTTCGACCATTCGTTGCGTGGCAGCCTCGATAAGGGCGTTTCGAGTCTGTTCAGCGTACTCCTGTCGGCGGGTAGCTGCGGGCTTTGCCATTATCCCTCCATGTTTTCACCGTTTGACCAACCGTAACACAGGTGCCCGCATATGCCTCGTGCGCAGCGTTTTTGAAAAACCGTGCACACTCAGACAAGTTGACATACTATTGGTCGGTGAAAGCTTATTGGTATGTAGCTGAACCAGCGTATCTTAATGAATGGAGACACCGTGGATACATCTTCACTTACACAGCAACACAGAGGCTGGACACTGCTCGTCACATCACTGAGTGTGTTCATGCTGCTGCTCGACATCAACGTGGTTAATGTCGCACTTCCAGAAATTCGCAAAGAACTGGATGCGTCATTTACGCAGCTCCAATGGGTGCTTGATGCCTATGCGCTCGGACTGGCAGCAATTCTCGTCGCCGCAGGATCACTAGCGGACCGTATCGGGCGACGCCGCATCTTCACCATCGGATTCGTCATTTTCACCCTCGCGTCCCTGGCCTGCGGACTCGCCTGGAACGTGAACGTGCTCATCGTTTCGCGCTTCATCCAAGGCATCGGTGGGGCAATCCTTTTTGCCGTCGGACCAGCTCTTTTAGGGTATATCTACACGGGGGCTGACCGCACCCGGGCTTTCGGAATCTTTGGTGGTGTGGGCGGCCTGGCCATCGCAGCCGGACCACTCGTCGGAGGGGGCCTCACCGATGGCCTTGATTGGCGCTGGATCTTTTTGATCAACATACCGCTTGGAATCATCGCGCTGATTATCACACGCATCCGAGTTACGGAATCACGTTCCGCAGTCACCCCACCGCTGGACCTTATGGGAGCAGCGTTGTTTTCTACCTTCCTGACACTGCTTGTCCTCGGGCTCCTTCGGGGTGAAGACAATGGTTGGACCAGCACATTCATCCTAGGACTTTTTGCAGCCTCAGCAATCACTCTGATTGCATTCATTGTCCTACAGGTCCGCCGGGGCGACAAGGCAATGTTTGAGGCATCCCTATTTACCAACACCACCTTCAACGGCCTCAACATCGCGACTCTCTTTCTCAACATTGCGCTATTGGCGGCAATCTTCCTCCTGATCACCTACATTCAGGTGTTGATGGGCTACAGCGCCTGGGCCAGCGGACTCCGCGCCCTACCGCTGACCTTGACGCTCGTCGTCGGGGCTTTCATCTCAGGCACCATCTCGTCACGAACCGCACCCCGCATCTCAGCCGCACTCGCCCTGGGCTGCGTTGCTGTCGGCCTGCTACTTATCCGGCTCGTTGATTCCGGCGATTCATGGACCGCCGCACTACCCATGATGTTTGTTCTAGGAATAGGCATGGGTCTGTTCAACCCAATCCGTACAGAACTATCCGTCTCCACCGTTTCCCCCGAACGCGCCGGAGTTGCATCAGGCATCAACGCAACATTCCAGCAGGTAGGTGCGGCGATCGGTGTGGCAGGGTTAGGTGCATTTTTTCAAAACCGCGTCCACCACTATTTCGAAAATGATCCTGCCACCAGCATCTTGGGTCCCATGCGTACCGACGCCGCGCGAGGCGCTGCCACAGGAGGTGGTAACGCGCTCAGGGAACTATTGCCCCCTGAAATCCCGGCCATGATGCAACAACAACTCTCATCAGCTGCCGACGCCGCATTCATCAATAGCCTGCACACCACCTTCACCGTCGCAGCACTATTCCCCCTGGCAGGAATGATCATCGCCTTGTTCACCATCCGCAGAAAAGACTTCTGGCGCGCCGGGCAGAGCAGTGGGGTCGATAAGATCGTAGGGGTCGACGACAACTAGCAGTGCAGTGTCATGAACATAAAAAAATCCCCCTTGACAGTATCTGTCAGGGGGATTTTCACGTGCCTTTATTAGCGGCGCAGACCCAGGCGACCAATCAGGTCACGGTAGCGGTCAATGTTGCGCTCGGCCAGGTACTTCAACAGGCCCTTGCGGCGACCAACCAGAAGAAGCAGGCCACGACGGGAGTGGTGATCATGCTTGTGGGTCTTCAGGTGCTCGGTCAGCTGACGAATGCGCTGCGTGAGCAGGGCGATCTGTGCTTCCGGGGAACCAGTGTCGGTCTCATGAAGACCGTACTCGGCCAGGATTTCCTTCTTCTGCTCAGTGGTAAGAGCCATGAAAATTTACCTCATCAGTATTTCAGTCCACATGAAAAAACCGCTGCTTAAGCTGCGGGGCATAACTGCTGTGGACCGCAGTCATTAAAGCCAGAGGACATAGTAGCAGCCGCCATCTGCTCTGAACAACTTTAAGAGCTGAGGATTGCCCGAGTGCGGCGCACATCCTCAGACATGGCGGTGAGCAGTTCATCAACGCTGTCGAACTTTTCCATCCAGCGCACATGTTCTACAAACTCCACGGCGCAATAGCGCCCGTAGAGATCAGCATCCTGGTCTATCACAAACGCTTCAACGCTGCGGCGCTCATCCCCAAACGTCGGGTTCGTTCCGATGGACACGGCGGTCATGTAGCGCTTGCCGGGAACCATATCGCCGTCAATCGGGGCGTCGTCAAGCACCGTGAACCAGCCACAATACACACCGTCCGCAGGCAGAGCCACCGAATCCGGGAAGTATAGATTTGCTGTGGGATAGCCGAGCTCGCGGCCACCGCGGCCCGCACCCCGAACCACCTCGCCAGCAACGCGGTACGGGCGCCCCAACGCCCACGCAGCATGAGCAACGTCGCCCTCACGCAGTAATTGACGAATCACCGAAGAGGAAATAGTGGTGCCGTCCTCCGTCAGCAACGTCACCACGTCTACCTCCACACCATACTTCTCCCCCAGTTCACGCAGCGTATCCGTGTTGCCAGAGGCACGGTGCCCAAACGTAAAATTCTCCCCCACCATCACAGCGCGGGCATGCAGGCGCTGCATGATCACCGAGGTAAAAAACTCTTCTGGGTTTTGCGCAGCAAGTTCAGGAGTAAAACGAACAGCTAGCATGTAATCCACACCCAGGTCCTCGGCCAAATCAGCGCGCACTGCCACCGAACCCAGCATCGGCGGCATATGATCTGGGGCAACAACCGCCAGCGGATGCGGATCAAACGTCATGAGCACGCACGGGATGCCCAGCTCACGAGCCCTATCCTTCGCTGCGCCAATCAACTTACGATGCCCTCGATGAATCCCATCAAACACACCGATCGTCACAACAGAGGCATCAAGGTTTGCTGGTACCTGCTCAAGTCCATGCCAAATCTCCACGGCCTATAGACTACGGCATACACTAGGCGCATGACTGATCGCCTCCTCGGATCCGGGCTGATAATAGTGGACAAACCCACCGGAATGACCTCACATGACGTTATTTCCCGACTGCGTCGCATCTTTGGAACCCGCCGTGTAGGCCACGCTGGCACCCTCGACCCCATGGCCACCGGGGTACTGGTTGTTGGTATCGAACGCGGCACCAGGTTCCTCGCCCATCTGGTGACGGAAACAAAAACCTACCGCGCCACCATAAGGCTCGGAGCATCCACCACCACTGACGACGCCGAAGGCGACATCACCTCACGCACCGACACTACCGATGTCACTGACACGCTTATCGACGCCGCGATTGCCCAACTCACCGGCGACATCATGCAGAAACCTGCCGCCGTGAGCGCCATCAAAATCGACGGCAAACGCGCCCACGAACGCGTACGTGACGGTGAAACTGTTGATATTCCCGCGCGGCCGGTGACAGTGCACCGTTTCGACGTTCTGGACCGACGGTCGGTAGACGGATACATAGACCTTGACGTGGATGTATTCTGCTCCTCTGGAACCTACATCCGCTCCCTCGCTCGTGATCTT
>ERZ773079.442-NODE-442-length-27268-cov-17.309448_pt1 | contig 27268 bp, 25 predicted proteins | sample MGYA00511355_ERZ773079 | MGnify/ENA primary metagenome ERZ773079 (study PRJEB29015, sample SAMEA2737979) | human oral metagenome | biome: human oral; feature: human-associated habitat; material: dental | place: China | collected 2117 ... | reverse complement strand
AGCAATAGCTGGGTGTGGTAAATCCACATCCAGCTCTTCTGCTACTACGAAGGAACTTACCTTTAATGGTGAAACCTACACTGTACCAAAGGATCCTCAACGCATCGCCGTTCTTTCAAACTCCGTATTGTCCATGCTATATGCAGTGGATGGCAAGGCTATCTCTCGTGCTAGTACAACGGACAAACTAGCTTCCGAATTAGAAGCATTACCTGCGTTAGGTCAAACGGCTAACATCAACATGGAACAATTGTTAGGATTGAAACCGGATGTGGTATTGGGTTTAGAAAATCAACATAAAAAATATGAATCCCAATTACAATCTAACAATATTCCAGCCGTACTTTTCAATTACGACGGCATCAAGGATAATGTACCAATGCTAACATTCCTTGGTGAATTAACCAACCACCAAGATAAGGCTAAATCCGTTATTGCAACCTATGAAAGCAACATTCAAAAGGTAAAGGATGCCATTAAAAACCAACAACCTGCGCGTGTTGCCGTATTACGAGCTACAGGTAAAGGTGTAACTGCGGAAACCGACGAAGCGGTAACTGCATCTATGGTCAAAGAATTAGGTATGACAAATGTTGTAACATCTCACCTAGATGGTACAACTAAGGATAAAACGGTACCTTATTCTCTTGAAACATTAACCGCTGATAACCCTGATATTATCTTCGTCGTTACCATGGGTAAAGAAGAAGAAATTACAAAGGCCATGAAGAAAGCTATGACAGATAATCCTGCATGGGCAAATCTTAAGGCTGTACAAAATAATCGTGTCATTTACTTACCATCTAAACTATTCCTACTTAACCCAGGTCTACAAACACCTGAGGCTATGGCTCGTTTAGTGAAAGAAGCATATGGCGTTGATGTGACATTTTAACATATCCTAACATACTAAAGAGGGCATTCCCCATTTCGGGAATGCCCTCTTTCACTATTAGTCTAGCTATCTACTCAACTAAACCTTTTACGCGTACATATTGTTTATCATCAAAGGTATCGATTTGTACATCTACGGAAAATACATCTCTAAATAGTTCATCCGATACGATTTCTTTCGTGTCTCCAGCTGTCACTAAATGACCATCTTTTATAACAGCCATATAATGAGAATATTGTACGGCTTGCGTCAATTCATGGAGTACCATCAATACGGTTAACCCTTGTTCATCGTTTAATCGTTTCAACAATTCCATGATTTCTAGTTGATGGTTAATATCTAAATATGTCGTTGGTTCGTCTAACACTAATAATTTGGGTTGTTGTGCTAGCGCCATAGCAATCCATACCCGTTGTCGTTCACCACCAGATAAGGATGGAATTAATTGATTGCGCAAGTGATTCGTTTTCGTAATGCCTAGTGCATAGTCAACGATTTCTCGGTCCTCTTTGGCCGTATTCTTCCACCAGGTTTGATATGGATAGCGTCCACAATATACCAGTTCTTCTACAGTCATATCCTTTGGCATATTGGGCACCTGTGGCAGAAACGCCATTTGACGTGCCAGTTCATTTTGAGAATACGAATGTAATGGTTTTCCTAAGATTGTCACACATTCACGAGGACTATGAATATAGCCAATCATAGACCGTAACAATGTGCTTTTACCACAACCATTAGGCCCTATTAAGGTCGTTATTTTACCAACAGGAACCGATACATTAATATCATGTAAAATATGACGATCACCGAGAGTTACGGATAACTGTTTTACATCAATAGCCGTATTCATTAGTTATCCCTCCTCAATAGATATAAGAAGAATGGTGCCCCAAAGAATGCCATGATAATGCCAACCGGCACCTCAATAGGACTCCACATAACACGACCTACCGTATCGCTAACAACGAGGACGAGTGCCCCTAATAATGCAGAGCCGGGGAGTAAATACGCATAATCATTACCGATGATAAGTCGTAACATATGCGGTATAACGAGGCCTACGAAACCGATTAAGCCCGCAATACTAACGGCACCTGCTGCTAATAGAGCCGCAACAGCAGTCATAATAAACCGCGTTTGTTCTACCTTAAGGCCTAGTCCCTTTGCGGTTTCATCACCTAAACTTAAAATAGTAAGACGTTTGGCACCTAAACATGCAAAAATAAGACCTACCAACGCGTATGGGAACAATACCTCTACTTGAGGCCAACTGCGTGCAGCCAAGCCTCCTACCATCCAAAGTAAGGCCCCTTGCACACGATCTCCATAGAATACAAGTAGTGCAGAAATACCAGAGCCTAAAAAGGCAGCCACCGCAACACCGGCCAAGATGATACGGCTTGGGCGTACACCATTCTTCCAAGCAAGAGCATATACCATCATCGCTGCAGCCATAGCACCAATAAAGGCGACCAGAGGCACAATATGATCATAGCCAGGAAAAAGAATAAATATAATAACTCCCGCAAGTCCAGCACCGGAGGAAACGCCAACGATTTGAGGATCTGCTAAAGGATTCTTCATTACGGCCTGTAAAATGGCACCTGATACAGCTAAACAAGCACCAACTAATGCAGCAACAATATTACGAGGCAACCTAATATTCCAAATAATTTGCGATGCTGTATCTGTTAGCTCACTAGCCCACAATGTGTGCCAAATCTCCGATAATGACACCGGTGTAGAGCCCCAAATCAGCGAGATAATCATGCTAGCTATGACAGCAATAACCAAGACAATAATAACTGATATGCGAAAAAGTTTTCGTTCATTCAGAGAGTCCACAATAACCTCTCCTTTCACCAATACATGGTGCTATCAGCACCCGTATTATACATATAAACCTCATAATAGATACAGTAAAACCCGAACCGCCAAGCAATATGCAACGATTCGGGTTATTTATTATTTAGATTCTTTGCCTTCTACGAAGAGCATATCGTTGCGTTTTACATCTGTGTAAAGCAATGCATTACATACGGATGCTGCAATTGGGCTACCACCCTTATTACCTTTTACAGTGATATAAGGAACTGGGGATACTTCCATCAAATAATCTTTAGATTCCGCAGCACCAACAAAGCCTACAGGAATGCCGATGATAAGAGCTGGTTTAACACCTTCTTCAAGAGCTAAACGCAATACTTCGTACAATGCAGTTGGCGCATTGCCGATAGCAACGATTTGGCCTTCTAATTGTTTGCCAAATGTGCGCATAGCTGCGATAGAACGTGTTACGCCCAATTCTTTAGCCATTTTAGCTACGTTTTCATCTTTGATTAAGCAATGTACTTCGTTGCCACGAAGTTTAAGAGCCGGTTTAGAAATACCTGTGCGAACCATTTCTACGTCAGTGTAAATGTCTGCACCATTGTCTAATGCTTCTATACCTTTTTGAACAGCGTCAGGGCTCATTTTTACGAGTTGAGCATATTCAACGTCACCAGATGCGTGAACTGTACGAGATACAACGCGTACTTCATCATCGGTTAAACCTAAATCCTTTACATAATCGTAAATGATTTCCATACTTTTATCTTCAATGGCTTTAGGATTTTTAACGTAATCCATTAGTGTCCTCCCATAATTTGAAAAATTCATCATTCGATGATACCACAGGGCATTCGAGTTTCACCCGTGGACGATCGATAACAATAACGTGGATGCCAAGGTCGATGGCAGCCTGTAATTTCGTATCGGCTCCACCTACAAGTCCAGAGTTTTTCATAACCACAACGCTTGCCTTTGTATCGTGGAACATAATACGGTTCATATCGTAAGAAAATGGACCTTGTACGGCAACGATCCGCTTAGGGCTCACATTGAGGTCTTCCATCATTTGCAACACCTCAGCAGTTGGCAAAATACGTGTCCACACTTCACAATCTCGCAAAGCTTCAGATTTAGCAAAGATGTGCATCGTCTTACTACCAGTAGTCAAATATACATGATTGTTATTTTCCTTTGCCAATTTGCCGGCTAAATTAGCTGCTTCTGTTTCATCCACTACAATATGCAATTTATCATAGTCTGGCAATGGTACCTCTTTTCGTTCAAACCGAACAAAAGGAATCCCCATCGCCTTTGCTGCATCTTGAGCCGTTGCAGTCACAATAGCCGCATAGGGATGGCTTGCATCTATGAGTAAACGCACATTGTGCTCCTTAATCAACTGTTGCATAGCCTCTTGGTCAAGACGGCCTGTATGAACGGTAATGCCTTCATGAGCAGCCAATTCCGCCCCATATTGGCTCACTACCGTCACGAGAACCTCTTCACCAGTCCGTTCTTGGATATCTACCGCTAATGTTCGACCATCCAAGGTACCAGCGATGACCCAAATCATAATTTATAGCCTCGAGGTGTAATCATACGACCATTTTCAACATAGGTTTGGCTGTTACCGATGATAACAAGTGTTTGCATATCTACTTCTTCTTTTGTGAAGTTTTCAAGATCAGAAATCACCATATGTTGACCTGGACGACCTGCTTTTTGCACGATGCCCACAGGTGTTTTAGGGTCGCGGTATTTAAGAACGATTTCTCGCACTTCATCTAAATGAGTTACGCGTTTTTTACTGCGTGGGTTATACAAGGAAATAACCATGTCCCCTTGTGCACAAAGGTCAGCACGTTTTTTAATTAAATCCCAAGGTGTCATCAAATCGCTAAGGGAAATAACGGCAAAGTCATGCATCAAAGGTGCGCCCAATACAGAGGCTGCTACGTTTACAGCACTAAGGCCTGGCACGATGTCCACGGAAGGGCGTTTGTCTGCTGCTACTTTATTAGCAAGTTCTAGTACAAGGCCGGCCATGCCGTACACGCCGGAGTCACCAGAGGATACAACTACTACTTGGTGACCTTCTACAGCCAAATCAACGGCTTGTTGACAACGATCCACTTCTTGCATCATCGCTGTACCTACCGTTTGTTTACCTGCAATAAGGTCTTTAATCAAATCAAGATATGTTAAATAACCGACTACACGGTCTGCCGCTAAAATCGCTTCCCGTGCTTGTGGTGTCATAAATTCAGCGTCCCCAGGTCCAATGCCGATTACTTTGATGTTACCTGTGCAATGGCTACCGTTGTTTTGGGATACACCGTTTTGTGCTGTATTAATGTTTGGCTCTTGGCCGCTAGTAATGCTGTTGTCTCGCATACGTTTCCTACTCCTATTGTTCCTTTTACAAATGTGGATTCTTTTAAATCCTGTTCTTCTATAACAGGTGCTATCTCTTCTTGTGTGTAGAAATGAATAGCCCACCCTAATTCGTTTACGGCCTCTAATAGACCAACTTCATCTTGTTTCACGATAACCGATGCAGCTGTGACGATGCTCTTTGGTGAAAGCTTATGCGCTGCTAGCGACTGTTGTATGGCGTCAAAGATTAATTCCTTTGGCGTATCTCGACGACAGCCAATGCCCATCGTATACGTACGAGGACGTAAAATGAGCTGCTCTGCATACTCAGGAATCATCTTATCTGTTATAACTACACGACGAACACCATCAGTCTCAGGCAATGTAAATACATCTACCACCTGAACAGTGCCATGCGTACCGATATGTAATGCAGCAGCATCTCGTAACCGATCAGCATCAACTAATGTTTTATCAATGTAGTAGTTGACGCTTTCACCAGCTACAACAGCAGAATTCACATCCACCAAGGTGTGAAAATCATCAACCAACAGATGCTCGTGGCGCGCCAACATATCAGGTGCGGGCAATCCATTAACATCTGTCGCCGTTGTAATAACTGGATCCGCATCGATAGCCAGTGAAATAGACTGCGTCCATTCGTTGGCTCCTCCAAGGTGACCAGATAACAAACTGATAACATGATGACCTGCCTCATCCATTACGACGATGGCAGGATCCTTGGATTTATGTTCAATATACGGTGCAATCATGCGCACTACGATACCGAGTGCCATAATGCATAACACTTGATCGTAATCTTTGAAAATCTGTCCTATATGATGTTTGAGGGAATCAAAATAGATGGCCTCACCACCAGAAGGACGGTTTTCCTTTTCATAACAATCCGCATGAGGGGCCACCAAAGATTTGATGCGTTGCCCCAGCCTAGCACCGCGTTCAGACACAGAAAGAATAGCGGTTCTATTCTTATTTCCTGTTGTCATAGGTGAATCAGATTCTAGTTCTTTCATCACACTAGTCCTTAGCACTACGATACATGTGGGCAAAACCCTTATCGTAAAGCTTAGATAATTCGTATTCGCTGTCTAGTACATGACTAACAACGATCATAGCTTGACGTAATACACCTTCTTCAGCCACGATATCCGCAATGGTTTCCAATGTACCGCGGATGATTCGTTGATCTGGCCAAGAAGCTTTCACTACGATAGCCACTGGAGTCGTTTTGTCATAACCGCCCTCGATGAGTTCAGCTACAACCTTATCTAACATTTGAACGCTAAGGAAGATACACATGGTCGCTTCATGAGCCGCCAACATGCGCAATTTTTCCTTTGGAGGCATCGGTGTACGGCCTTCCATACGCGTAATAATGACGGTTTGAGATACATTTGGCAATGTGTACTCTTGTTTTAGTGCTGCTGCAGTAGCAAGGAACGAACTTACGCCAGGCACCACTTCATAGGTAATACCCATGCCAGCCAATGCATCCATTTGCTCTTGAATAGCACCATAAATAGCGGGGTCACCGGTATGTAAACGGACAACCTTTTTGCCATCTGCCACGGCCGCTTTCATAACAGCCAATACCTCATCAAGGTTCATAGTAGCACTGTTATGAATTTCACAACCTGGTTTACAAGCCTTTAAAATAGCAGGGTTTACCAAGGAACCAGCATAGATGACAACGTCGGCCTCTTGCACTAAACGATACCCTTTTCGCGTAATAAGCTCTGGATCCCCAGGGCCTGCGCCTACAATATGTACGTCAACCATATTACTCTCCTTCTGCAATACGCGTTGCAGATACAATAAAAATTGGACTCAATGGATCCAACAAATGATATGGACCAGCCTTACGATAGCGGCTAATGGACATTTGGTACCCTTCATATGTGAAAGGACGACCTTTCAACTCTTTTAAAATGGTATAACCCGTTTCCATCGTTACCGCCGTTACAACAAGGCGACCGCCTACCTTTAACAACCGTTGTACTTCATCCATAATGCCTGTCATACCGCCAGCACTGCCGCCGATAATAACCGCATCAAGCTCAGGCAAATCTTCCATACCTTCTGGAGCTTTGGATTTTATAACAGTCATATTATTTACATTGAATTTCTTCATATTTTCATGAATCAATTCAATGCCTTTATCAAAACGTTCGATAGCATATACATGACCTTTAGGTGATGCTAATGCAGCTTCAATAGAAATCGAACCTGTACCAGCCCCCACATCAAGGACGATGCTATCTTCTTCGATGCGCGCCTCATTCATAACGGCTTTGCGAATCTCGCATTTCGTCATCGGCACGTCACCGCGTATAAATTCCTCATCAGGAATTCCGAAAAAATGTCTCATCCTAGTACCACCATAACAGAATGTCCAAAGCCTTCGAGCTCCGTTAATACCTCTAGGGTAGAATCTACGATTTTTTCATTATCGTAACTCAAGCGCTCTAAGGCTGCTGCTCTCGTTTCTTTTGGCCATCCTGCATCTATTAAAATACGCGCAATATGCGCTGGATTATATTCAGGATCCGTTAAGAACCCCATCTTTTTTCCCGCTTCATATACAAGTTTTTCAGGCGCTGGTTGGCGCCCGTGAAAACTCATTAAATCCGCATCATGCCACACTTCGTTAAGGCGTGCAAAGGCAAATGTCATGGAACTAATGCCTGGCACCACTTCAATGCGTGTGGTAGGAAATTTCTTTTTCAAATACGGTAACAAGCTATAGTAACCCGTATCACCACTGACCATAACCACAACATCATGGTCATGAAGTTCACGCTCGATTTGTTCGGATAACCAACTTAGTTTTCCCGTTACAGGATACGTAATCTGCCCAGGTTCCTTAAAATCCTCCAAGGAGCGTTCACTACCTACCAAAACGGTAGCATGTTTAATTAAATTAAGGCCTTTAGGCACCACATAATCAGGATTGCCCGGACCAATGCCTACGATATACAAGGTATGTGCCAATGTTCTAGCTCTCCTATCTCTTTTGCATGCTTATCCATAGCCAAAATCTCACCCTTTAAGGTGGTAATAATGATACCTACTTCAGCCTCATTGGCAATATATCGTTCACTGCGCATAGATGCGCGGTCTACTACACGTTGGTATACACCAGTTAGGCCTTCTCGTTCTAATATAGGGAACGTAGATTCTGTAGTTTGGCAATTAAATAACTCTTCACACACCGCTTGGGATGCTCCTTCAAGAGCTGCATAAGCTACAATACTTTCCATACGACCATCGCTCATGCGATTATGGGTATGAAAACTTCCGCTAGCAAGCTTAATGAGCTTACCGATATGACCGATAATCAAAATTCGTTTAAAGCCAATATGCACGGCTTGTTCAAGCATAAATCCGATGAAGTTGCTGGTTTCAGCCATTTGGTTCTTATGGATACCAAGCACTTGTTCTGCCAAATCTTGACCAATCCGCCCCGGTACGAGAACCGCTGTTTCACAGCCATTGGCTTTCATCACCTTTAACTGAGGCACGAGAGAATTCTTAAACCCTTCTTCACTCATCGGCTTAACGATACCCGTTGTACCGATAATGGATATACCACCTTCGATACCCAGCGTATGGTTCAACGTCTTCTTAGCCAACACCTTACCATTAGGAACACTTACTGTTACCGTCACACCTTGACCTTGCGTACAAAACTCTTCAAATACGAGTTTCATCATCGCTCTAGGGCCCGGATTAATGGCCGGTTGTCCAGGGGGCATGGCAAGACCTGGTTTCGTAACCGTCCCCACACCAAAGCCAGCTCGAAAACGTAGCTTGCCTGTGTCATCAAGGGTCACCGTAGTTTCCACATCATTGCCATGGGTCACATCTGGATCGTCACCGCCATCCTTCATCACAGTCGCCTTTGCCTCTGTTTCGGATATAATTTCCACAGATTTAATAGGTACCTCAATGAATTGACCTTGCGGATTCTCAATGACAACCTTGTCCACAATATCGTGTTCTAAGAGGGCCAATAAACCTGCTTTCATGCCTGCCGTAGCACATGAACCGGTCGTATAACCACCCTTCATGTCCTCTACTCTCATAGCGCCTCCTACACCGATAGGGGTAGCGATTCAATGGAATCAATCTAACCCTATCTCTTATGCTTATATAATTAGGAACGGAAGTTAACGAATTGCAATTCAACCGGTACATCCAATTGTTTTAACATTTGAATAACCGCTTGCAAATCATCTTTATCCTTGCCAGATACGCGCACTTGATCCTCTTGGATAGACGCTTGTACCTTAAGCTTCATATTTTTGATTGCCTTTACTACTTCTTTAGCATTTTCTTTTGTAATGCCTTTTTTAATAGTAATCACTTGGCGTACAGTGGCACCAGCAGCAGGCTCAACCTTACCATAATCAAGGTTCTTAATTGCTACATTACGCTTAACCATTTTGCCTTTTAATACATCGATAATAGCATTTAATTTATATTCGTCATCACCGATGATTTTAATGGTATCACCTTCAAGGCTAATTTCAGCTTTAGAACCGCGGAAATCATAACGCGTACCAATCTCTTTCTTCGCTTGGTTTACCGCATTATCTACCTCTTGCATATCCACTTCGGATACAACGTCAAAGGAACAATCTTTAGCCATTTTATACCTCCTACACCTGAACCCATTGGGCATGGGGTTCACGCATTATTTTCATCATCATCCTAATATTCCAAATACTAATGTAAAAGTACACTAAATTGGAATATATCTCTATAATTATACCTTATAACAGGCTTATTTTCTAGGTAAATCGATTTTTTTAATTATAACTATTGTTAATCACCAAAAAACTTAGAATCTATAGATTCATAACATAGAAAATACTCACAAAAGTAAAAGCTGCACTCCTCGGAATGCAGCCTTTTCGTTATGATTATAAAATTGTAATTTCGTCGTAAGTAGGTTGAACTACTAACTCACCTTTAGAGTTCATAATCCCCCATTTACCTTTAATTTTTACAGAGCTATAGCCATGAGAGAACGTACCTGTACCAGAAATATCTTTCATAACTGGAGTTTCTATGACTGTACTATCAAGAGATAGAATCTTATAATTACCGTCCTTATTATAAATCCAAGTGTATTGATCGCCAACAAAGGATTTTACGGTATTCGCTTTGTCGCCTTTATAAATGATGCGACCATCTGCCATATCTACTACATACCGATTAGTATCATTGGTAACAGACATTTGGTGTTCCCCAACGAAGTCAATCGTATCATACTTAAATGGCACCTCTTGTTTACCTGTTTCCATATCAAAAATACCATATTTATTAGTATCCTTGTTTTTCATTGTTAACAATACATTGTTCATATCAATCGTACCAGCCTCATAATTGCCAGGTTGAATAATGTATTGACCTTGACGGTTCATAAAGCCTAATTTACCTTCATTGCGCACCAAGGTACCATGTTCTTCCATAGGGTATACATAGTCATTTTTACTATCAATCACAATGGTGCCATTACGATCAATATAACCGCGTTTCATACCATCATCGATAAGGCCACCAAGGCCATCGATATATACGCCACCATGATTATACAAATATCCCATGCCAACGAGCCCCAAGATACCGCCCAAACCAAAGTGACTTACCTTGCGACGATATTCGGCCAATCCATTTTTATAAGGATATACTTCATTAGACGGCGCAGTAAATACAACCTTACCTTGACCATCGATAGCGACAACCTTGCCATCAGCTTTTACAAAAGCGCGGTCTTCACTAAATTTAGTTTCTACATTTGGAATCTCTTTAAATTGTGGTTGAATAACTACATGACCAGCACTATCTTTAAAACCAAGCTTACCTTTTTCTTTGAAAGTCACATAGGAATCACTTGGATAAGATTGATGAATATCTTTAGGGTTAAAATTGTTCATCTCTTTAATAGCAGTGTAACGTTCATTAGTATCCGCATATAAAGCATCTTGTGCCTCTTTGCCAGATTGTAATACGGTGCCATCACCTTTAAGATGAACTACTTTATTTTTACCTTCTTCACCATAGAATGTACCATCTTTTTTGAAAGACGCATCTAATGTTTTATAGGTTGGCGCTAATACCACTTGTCCATTAGGACCAACGATGCCCCATTTTCCTTTTTCTTTAACCAGTCCAAGGTAACCTTGTTGTAATAGAGAATCATCTTTTAGAACGCGAATCGCTTTTTTAACCGCTGCAGGTGGTTGTTTTACGGCACCAACAATTGGCATAAATGTATCTAAACGACCGATACCAACACCAACGCCTACAGAAGTGCTGCTAGAACGGCTAGATGTTTTTTCAGACGTTGTAGTGGAGGATGTGGATATAGTAGTACTATGTTGTTCACGTGTTACACGTGTACTTGTTGATGTTGATGTATCTGTATTCGTCACTGTTGTACTACTAGTGGATGTTGTAGTAGATGCTGCGAAAGCACTTGTAGACATAGCCGCCAACACACATGCGACTAATAAAGATTTCTTGTTGAGTTTCATAGGCCTCTCCTCTTATTACTCAAAGGGTTTTAGATATAAAAATTTTATAAACAACTATTAATATAAATTATACTATACAGACCTTTATATATACAATAAATTGAGAGAAATTCTTCATCTATTATTTTTTTTGCTATAATAAAACCTATGAAAACAACAACCATAATCGACTTGATTGTAGATGCTCATGTACACACGCAATCTATGAATCACATCATAAAACAACAACATATTTCACAGCGCATGCGCCGGCGACTAAAAAATGATGGCATCATAACCATTAACGGACAATCGGCTACATGGAACACCCTTGTTCATGGCGGTGATCATCTGCTTATGAAATTAGCACCAGAGCAGGAATTTTCACGAACCCCAATGGATCTTGAAATCGTATACGAAGATAAGTATATCCTCGCCATTAATAAAGCTGCCGGTATCCTTATACATCCTACATCAACGGTGCGCGATGGAACATTGGCAAATGGCATTCTCTATTATTATGACGAAACCGAACAAGCTCATGACTTTCACCCCGTCCATCGCCTCGATAAGGATACAACGGGCATCGTCATCATCGCTAAAACATCGGTAGTACAACACGCCTTTGATAAGCAACGCACAAAATTTCAAAAGGTTTATGACGCCATCGTTGAAGGCACTATGCCAAGTCAATCGCTAACCATTAATTATCCCATCGGACGTAAACCGGGTAGCATCATCGAACGGTGTTGCACATTAATCGGCAAACCGGCTCGTACAGATGTGACGGTATTGACACACCACATAGTTTCCCAGCCTGTACAAATGGATATAAATATGAGCACACAACAGGTTCTAACGCATGTGCAATGTGTACTCCATACAGGCCGAACCCATCAAATTCGTGTACACCTATCCCATTTGGGTTTTCCTTTAGCCGGTGATGATTTATATGGCGGTCATTTGGATTACATCCATAGGCAAGCGTTGCACGCGGGCTACCTAGCTTTCACCCATCCTATGACACAGAAATATATAGAACTACATGCCCCTATGCCAACGGATATGAAACATTTACTGCATCTCTAACAGATTCATCTAGAAAACCTTATAAAATTGTGGTGCTTTATATCGTTTCTTGATATACTAACAATGAATAGATATGTATCATCATAAGTTGATGACAATACTTTCCAAATACATACAATCGGCTATAAAGCCAAGGAGGACAACATGCCATTAGTAACGACTACAGAAATGTTCAAAAAAGCTTATGAAGGCGGCTATGCAGTAGGTGCTTTCAACGTTAACAATATGGAAATCGTACAAGGTATTGTCGATGCGGCGAAAGAGGAACAATCCCCTCTTATCTTGCAAGTATCTGCAGGTGCTCGCAAATACGCAAAACACATTTACCTTGTAAAACTTGTGGAAGCAGCATTGGAAGATAGCAATTTGCCAATCGCTCTTCACCTTGACCACGGCGATTCCTTTGAAATCTGTAAAGATTGCGTAGACGGTGGCTTCACATCCGTTATGATCGACGCATCTCACCACGATTTCGACGAAAACGTAAAAATTACAAAACAAGTTGTTGAATACGCTCATGCGCACGGCGTTGTAGTAGAAGCTGAACTTGGTCGTTTAGCTGGCGTTGAAGATGACGTTAACGTATCCGATGCAGACGCTCGCTTCACAGACCCTGAACAAGCTGCTGAATTCGTAGCATTAACAGGTGTTGATTCCTTAGCTATCGCTATCGGTACAAGCCATGGTGCTTACAAATTCAAAGGCACACCATACCTCGACTTTGAACGTTTGGAAAAGGTTGGTAAATTATTGCCTAACTTCCCTATCGTATTGCATGGTGCTTCCTCCGTATTGCCTGAATTCGTAGCAAAATGTAACGAATTCGGTGGCAACATCCCTGGTGCACAAGGCGTACCTGAAGAAATGCTTCGCAAAGCAGCGCAAATGGCGGTTTGCAAAATCAACATCGATACAGACCTTCGCCTTGCTATGACTGCATCTGTACGCGAATACTTGGCACAAAATCCATCCGAATTTGACCCTCGTAAATATTTAGGACCTGCTCGTGACGCTATTAAAGGCATGGTAGCTCACAAAATTAAAGATGTATTAGGTTCTTCTCACAAACTATAATCTATGGCTAGTGGATTTTTAAAAGGAACCTTAATATTAACCATTGCCGGTTTCGTAGTAAAAGCCATCGGTAGTATCAACTGGATTCTTCTCTCCCGCATCTTGGGCGGGGAAGGCATCGGGATCTACCAGATGGCCTTTCCTATCTATTTGTTACTATTACAAATTTCGAGCGCAGGTGTGCCGATTGCCATCTCTATTTTGACGGCAGAACGATTAGCATTACACGACTTTGGTGGCGCTAAGCGAGTATTCAATATTTCTTTCACAATGCTGACCATTACAGGCTTTATCGCCAGCTTGGCCATGTACTTTGGCGCAGATTGGCTTATCTCTAGCGGTCTCATTGCTGAAAGCCGTGCCTACTACTCAATCATCGCACTTGCTCCGGCAGTATTCTTTGTAACGTGGATTTCCTGTTTCCGAGGCTACATCCAAGGTTATGAAATGATGACCCCAACGGCGGTCAGCCAAATCGTAGAACAACTATTACGCGTTATCGTCATGCTCGGTGCAGCGGCCATCTTATTGCCATATGGCTTACCGGCTGCAGCTGGCGGTGCTAGCCTAGGTGCTGGCGTCGGAGCCTTTGGTGCCTTCCTCGTACTCTTGTACTATTACTACAAGTTGCCTAAGGCTAGTAGTACTGGTGAAAGCTACAATGGTCCGCGCGAATCGGCTAAAGAAATTTTGTCACGATTGTTATCGTTATCCATTCCAATTTCCTTAGCTAGTATTATGTTGCCGTTAACGGCAAATCTTGATTTGCTCATCGTACCACGTCGTCTATTAGACGCTGGTTTCCCGATGAACGAAGTAACAGAACTATTCGGTTACCTTACAGGTATGGCGGTTCCGCTCATCAACTTGGCAACCATCATTACGGCGGCCCTTGCTACGAGCATCGTGCCGGCTATCTCCCATGCCTTTGCTAAACAAGATCACCAAGGTATTTACGAACGTACCGCAGGTTCTATGCGCTTAACATTTATGGCAACCGTACCATTTACGGTGCTATTATATGTACTCGCTGCCCCAACCGTTACATTGATTTACAATGCACCTAAGGCAGAACTAGCAACGCAAATCACTGCGTTCTCCATCTTCTTTCTCGGCGTGCACCAAGTAACAACGGGTATCTTACAAGGCCTTAACAAGCCGCGCATTCCTGTTATCAACATGGGTATTTCCCTTGTCATTAAGGTTATCCTTAACTGGACATTAACTGCAATCCCTTGGCTTGGTATTGGCGGTGCCGCTTGGGCAACCGTAGCCGATATCGGCTTTGCAGCCTTACTAAACTTGATTTATATCAAAAAATACACAGGCTACTTCCTCGACATTTCCCTTCTCTGGAAAAACGTGGTCAGCGCCGGTGTCATGGGGGTACTCATCTACATGAGCTACCACTACTTAATAGATATTTTACCAATGTGGGTTAACTTCATACTCACAGGTATGGAAGGCTTATTGCTCTACGTTATTATCATGGTTCTTTTAAAAGGACTTAATAAAAACGATGGTGCTAGCATGCCACTCATTGGTAGATTCTTTAGATAAGCATAACAAAAGAGGTTTAACGCATACGTGTTAAACCTCTTTTATTTTACATCAACTATTACATTACGCTTTACTGGTACTTAATGTTTATCATTACCAACATTTTTATTATTCTGACGTATTTCCATAAATTGTAATCTAGATGGCGAAAAACCAACCCCTGCAAAAGCCTTATCATTCCAAGATTTACTATGTTTAGCAGCTACATATTGAATCACATCTCGCAATTTATAGTTACTTACATGAACATCATCAGGTTTGTATAAATAATATGTATAGATATATTGATTATCATACAATACCATTCCAAATAGTGTTTCATTTTCTTTATTAGCTTCAAAGTATAAAGCTGGAACACCATTGTTCCAAACTGTGGCATACTGTAATCGTTTATGACCTTGTAAACCATGATTATTAACAACCATACTTAAGTAGCTATATAAAATATTTTGTTTTTCAACACTAACACCTTTGACCAATGGTTGCTTACCTAGTACGGCTTTGATACGTCCTGAAAGATACACATCATATTCAGCTTGACCTATGACCTCATGTTCCTTGAATTTACTATTTTTTAATACCCTAAAGGTATAAGGTCCCATTTTAACTGGATCAGTATATGTTAATACATCGCTAGCAGGCTTAATAGAAGGCAACACAAAATTGGCCAATGGCCCCATTGTATAAGAGATCGATTGTTGTGTATCATCTTTAATATGATTTTTTATAATATCTTTATTTAGAGATTGACCAATATGATAAGAAATAGTAGGTGTTTTTGGTAATGTAAAATTGATTGTCCCCACTACATAATGATCATCAAGGCCTATTACATCCCACGTTGCTTTTTCAATACCAGGATATGTGAATACACCGCCATCAATAAAGCGAGGTACAGTCTTTTCTTTTTCTAAACTCTTTTTTACAATATCCTGTATAATAGATTGATTTACATCTGCATACTCTATATTTGTATCTTCCCACTTAGCTCCACTTGGTTGAGGTCTCGTTTCATACCTAAAATCAGCTACTCCCGATATAGTTATGCCACCATTCTTAATAGGATACTGAGAGAAATATTTAGGATCAATAGACCATCCAATTATACTTTCTTTAGGCCCTGTAAACTTAACATCTGCTCCATTATCTGTAATAATATATACACTTCTAGAATGATGAATCGCTCTAGTCAATTCTTGTGACAAATAAATATCATCAGCTAATTTTTCATTATTATAATTTGGTAGACGTTGCACCATTTTTTTTACTTGCATTTCCTGATAGGAATCAATTCGTTTAGCAACGTCCTCAGGAAGGCGGTATTCTTGGTATGCTTCCTTCGCAATATCTGGGCGAGCTCCAGGGATGTTAACCTCAATGGCCTGAGATGCTCCTATAGTCCCAATAAATCCAATACAACTCAGTATTAACAAACGTCTTAACTTCATATATCTCTCCTTAAACACATACATTTATTTATCATTTTAACACTTATTTTTTATTTCATCAATTTTACTTGTATAGGTAAACAAAGGGGCTGCAACTAGAATGCGGTAAAACCGCATTCTGTTACAGCCTCTTTTTATTAATGCACACGATTATTTGAAAATGCACGACTAGGCATACCTAATCCAAGTTTCATTTTTTTGTATCCATCTTTTGTATTTTTGTATGTCACATATTGTACAATATCTCTTAATTTATAATTACTAACGTGTACATCATGTGGTTTTGACATATAGTAAGTATAGCGATACGTATCATCATATACGGTCATAACAAATAAACTGTATTTGTCCCCTTTAATCTCAAAATAAGCCCCTGGTAGCGTATCATTCCAAACAGTAGCATATTGAGCTGGTTTACCTTGAGATAAATTATGTGAACCAATAAACCCCACCAAATAATTATAAAGAACATTTTGTTTTTTTATATCATTATACTTTGATAGAGGGCTCACACTAATAAGTTCTCTCATCTTTCCCGATTTATAAAAATCCATAATTAAACCACCTTCGAGAGATATTGACTTTACTAATTTGCTGTCCTTCAATACTCTAAACGCAAATGGACCTTTATGTACTTCGGATGTATATGGCATGATATCACTAGCAGCCTTAACAGAAGGCAATACTATATTAGCTAATGGTGACATTGTATCTCGAATAATTGTTTCTTGGTTAAGTTTCTGTATTTTGTTTTTTGGCATTGCATATATGAGATGATATGAAACAGTCGGCTGATTAGGAATTGTAAAATTAATAGTGCCTCTAATATTTTTGAATCGTAGGAGGCTATATCCCATGTCCCTTTTTCTACTGTCGGATAAGTAAATAGCCCTGCACCAAGAATACTATAATTATTTTTATGTAGAGTCATTTTTTTATTTTCTAACAATGACTTTAACTGATCTGCAGTTAGTTGCTTATAAGGAATACCGGAATTTTCCCATGTATCGCCCTTGGGCTGAGGACGTAGTTCATAACTCATTTCACCATCAAAACCTAATGCACCACCATATCGCGTCACTTCCTTATGTGGACCAGCACGCTCATATGCAATTCCCATAATACTAGCATAAGGCATAGTAAACTTAACATCCGCCCCGTGATTTCGCAAAATAAATACCGTACTAGAATACTTGATAGCATGATTTAATTCTGTTGTATTATGAATATCCCTTGGTAAATTAGATATATCATAACCAGGTTTATTCTGATTATCTTCCGTAACTTTTTTAATAATTTTGGATTCCAATATTTTTGTATCTGCCGTATCTACACGATAATTTTGATATTCATCAGCAGGTATGGATGCATCGGCGCCAGGAATATTTACATCGATTGCATAGGATTGACCCATACCAACAGTTAATCCTAATAGACCTAATGCTATTACACGTTTCTAGTTGATAAATTCTCTCCTCAATTTATACTCTACAATCTAAGACACATTATACCTAAATATTAATTTTTATCAATTTTTTATAAATTTATTTTAGATTCTTAATTTAATGCATTATTTACATAATTGCAATTCCTACTTGCATAATATGTTATAGTATATTCTGGGAAAATGAATTATAATTATACTGTATACAATGTACAGTATTTTACACATCGAGGTGATAGTATGAGAAAACCATTAATCGGAATTTCCGGCAATACGCTACGCGATAATAGCGGTGCTTATATCGATTTAATCCGTTCTTATGTCAATCAAGATTACGTCCGTTCCATCGAGGAGGCAGGCGGCATTCCTATTATTATTCCTTTTACGGAAAATTTAGAGCAAGCAAAGCAAACTATCGATATTGTTGATGGTCTACTCCTTACAGGAGGTCATGATGTATACCCGCTCAATTATGGCGAGGAACCATTGCGAGGTATCGGTGATGTATTCCCTGAGCGTGATCAATTTGATTTCGCATTACTAGCTGCAGCAGAGGCGCGAAATATTCCTGTATTTGCCATCTGTCGCGGTTGTCAAATCGTGAATGTCTATCGTGGTGGGTCCTTGTATCAAGATTTGCCATATGATGAAAATTGCACGATTAAGCACAGCCAAAATCAAACGCCTGCATTACCTACACATACGGTAGAAATTGCTCCGAATTCTAAACTAGCAAACATTATTGGCACAACCACATGGATTACAAACTCCCACCATCATCAAACGTGCCGTAATATTGGTGAAAGCTTAGTCGTTACCGGCCGTGCTAAAGACGGAACTGTAGAGGCATTAGAAGATACAAGCCGCCCTTGGTTTGTAGCAACTCAATTCCATCCAGAAATGATGCATGTTAAAGATATGCATGCGAAAGCATTATTTAAAGCCTTTGTAGATGCTACTAAGGAGGCCAACTAATGGATAAGAAAAGTAAATTTGGATTTTGGAGTATTGTACTCCTTGGGATCAATGGCATTGTAGGTACGGGTATTTTCTTATTACCTAACAAGGCCTATGCTATTATTGGTTCCGCTAGTTTAGGTGTTCTTCTATTTGATGCTCTCATCGCAGGTTGTATTGCCTTATGCTTTGCGGAGGCAGCTAGTCTATTCACACGTAATGGAGGACCTTATCTATATGCTAAACACGCACTAGGCGATTTTTGGGGCTTTGAGGTTGGCGTTCTTAAATGGATTGTAACCGTTATTGCCTGGGCCGCTATGGCCGTCGGATTTGCCACAGCACTAGGTGCTGCCGTTCCAGCCTTAAGCAGCGATTTTGCAAAAGATGTCATTTCCTTTATATTAATCGTAGGCTTAACAATCGTAAATATATTTGGTGTTAATGTCTCTAAAGTTGTTAATAACTTAATTACAATTTCTAAGCTAGTTCCTTTAGCCTTATTTATTGCCATAGGTATATTCTTCATTAACGGTGCTAACTTTACACCCGTATTTCCACAAGATACCTATATAGACGGATCGTTTGCCCAAGCTGCCGTCCTCTTGTTCTTTGCCTATACAGGATTTGAAGTTATTGCGATTGCCGCAGAAGATATGAAAAACCCTAAAAAGAACTTACCACGTGCCATTATTATGTGCATGCTTATTGTATCCGTTTTATATATGGCAATATTGGCTGTATCTATTGGCGTTCTAGGACTGGATCTAGCAAATACCAAAGCTCCAGTACAAGATGCATTCAATGTCATTATGGGACCTATTGGTATGTACATTGTATTAGCAGGTACATTAATTTCTATGGGCGGTATCAACTTTGCTGAAGCCTACTATGCCCCACGTATTGCTACTTCCATGGCAGAAGATGGTATGCTACCAAGTGCATTAGCAAAACGTAACCGTTACAATGCACCATATGTGTCGGCTATCGTAACAGCTATTGCGAGCGTATTACTAGCATGGTCTGGTTCATTTACTACACTGGCAGCAATTAGTGCAGTATCTCGCTTTACACAATATTTACCAACTTGTTTAGCTGTCATTATTTTCCGTCATAAATGGGCCGATAAAGAACGGTCCTATACAATTCCAGGCGGTTACACGATACCAGTTATTGCCATCGGTACCTCTCTTTGGATGCTATGGCAAGCGCAACCAAATCAATTGCTATGGGGTCTTGGTGGATGTATCGTCATTCTTCCACTCTACGTTTGGTACTGGCGCAAGAAAAAAGCAGGCTTAATCAAAGAAAAAGAAGATATTTAAATAGCTATATACCAACATACAAAAGAGGCAGAAATTCATTCCTGCCTCTTTTGCCATTATAATAGGTCTTCTTCGATAGTCTCTGTTAAATCTTCTTCGATATAACCATATTCGTCATTTACGGCCTCTTCATCACGTGTATCAATATATATACTAATTACGGCTAAGTGACCATGTTCGTTTAAACTTACAATAAGACTCATTGGTCCATACACCAAGATAAGATTATCGTCTTCATCACGAATGATGTGTGGTACGGTATCAAAGTGTTGATTCATGAGTTGATCAAAGTAATCCTCTACATCGAGGCCATTTTCTAGTGTAATAGATTCTGCATCGCCTTTTTGGAACACTACCTTTGTATCTTCATCAATGAATTGATAGAAATCATCGATATCAAAGTTATCTGTTTCAAGCCATATGCTAAGGGCCGCAATCCAGTCTTTCACAGTATGGGGCACGGTCATAAAGCGATATGGTGACTCATCTAAGGACAGTCGAAGATCATCATATTCGATGGTGTAATTTTCTTGGCTAGATACGATGCGCTCAATTAGACCTTCGTCATTCAAGTCCACAAACAACATATACACATACTCTTCACCGTTTTCATAAGATACGGTTAACCCATGTCGTCCCACAACAAACAAGGCCGATTCTTCATAGACATCGGTAATGTGCATCACGTTACAAGATACGGGTACACGATCAACCTTAATGGACTCAGTCATGGACGATAAAAAATCAATGCTTTCATTTCGATTACGTCCAATGATACCACGGCCCGTAGACATATATTCACAATCATCAGACAATATAGAAGCTACACCATGAATATCCGCAGCTTCTAAAGAAGCTTTTAGCAGTAAAAGCGCTTGTATTTCAGTCATAATTACCTCTTTATACAACAACAGCCGACTACATTATTGTAACATAGTCGGCTGTGTATACGAGTGAAAATCGTATTATAGATTTAATTTAGCCATCATCATATCAATTTGTTCTTGCATAGAATTAATTTTTTCATCTTGTTGTTTGATCTTTTCATCTTGATTGTTGATGACTTGAATGAGACCTGCTTTGGAGTAGTCTGCATAAGGGCTACTTTGACCAAATTTCAAACTAACCCCCATATTTAAGATGTCTGCTCCGCCGCCGAAACTACCCGCAACAGAGAACATCGCCTTTTCATTAGGGCGATAGAAAGCACCAATGGCCATAGCATTGGTACCATGGAAATTACCATAACCAGCAGCAAAGTTCCACTTGTCCTGAGGGTCAAAATCCAGTGGATGCAATGCAGCCAATGCCGCTGCCCCCGCACCTACACGGTTAATGCGACCATCCAGTTGATTAATTCGATTATTAATAGTAGTAGATGAGTCCGACGTAATTCGTTTCAATTGTGCCACATTAACGGCATCCGTATCTTCACTACCGGCTGCAACATTCGTAATTTGTCTTGTAAGAACTGTATCTCCAGTCGAGTCACCTACCGAAACGGCTGCTCCAGTAGATGTCCAAGTTGAAGAACCGTCAATTGATGCGGCTTTCGTGGAAGGATCGTAGCCTGCAACACCTTTATCTCTGGCCGCTACAGATTCACTACCCAAAGCTACGCCGCCATTTTTTCTAACATCCGTGTTATAACCAAGCATAACAGCATTTTCTATATTAGCCGTATTACGTCTCGTAGGCACTAATTCTTTCACGGTATAGTTAACTGGGCTTCCATCCAAAGTCTTAGTTACTTCTTTTTCCTCTGAAGCCATAGATCCTAAGACTACATTATGTTTACCGCCATCAAACTTATGGAAGTCCCCAATAACTACATTATCTTCTCCATTTTTTAGACTGTTGCCTGTACCGACTATAGTAGAACGACTGATGTTTTCACCTTCATTGCCATATCCACTCAAGTTATTATAAGCACTCAACTGCCCCTTTTGGCCTTTCAACATATTATTAGTACCGGAAATTTGAGAACGAACTGTATAATCGGCACTATTACTACTACCCAAGATAGATACGGCACCGGCGCTGCTAGCCATATACTCTTTCATATATTTTCGACCGGCTTCCACCGTCACATCATTTTTACCATCTATCTTAGATATACCGGCCATTTGCGTAGCTTGAACTAAAAATTCACCAACAGTCATACCTAATGTATCATTAGGTATCACAGGGCCTTGAGAATTGGTAACTACGTTGCCGGAACCTACGATCATGGTACCGGTTGTACCAGTAGTTCTGTTTAAACTACCGGTTACAGTGTTACCCACATTATCAGCTTGTTCATCTTCAGTACCTGTGCTTTCCAGACTATTCAGAGCCCCGAATGATGATGAGAATGTGCCCCCTGAACGACTCACATCCTTTCCGCCTTCTATGGTGGAACCATGACCTGTTAAAGTTTGAAATGTACTATCCGCCTTTGAATAATTACCAATAACTACACTGCCACCTATAGAATTAGATGAGTGATACCCGATGATATTACTACTTCTACCCACTGTATATTTCTTATCGCTCGGATCCCTGTCTGATTTTTCAGCCTGTTCCGCAGGTGACATACTACCAATGACAACGGAGTCTTTAATTGTATCTAGATTTTGATTGTCCCCGATGACAATACCTGCAGCGGGACCACCGGCAGATTCTACGCTATATTCAGCCTTATTATTATTCCCGATAACCGTCAATGAGTCCCATTCATTACGATATGTATCATTACCACGAAGAAAGTTTCCTCGGCCAATTGTCAAATCCGATGCATTCGGTTGACGTCCTTCCGGATGTCCATAATCGGTAACCGTGCCCTTATCACGAGCAATTATCGTATTATTATCACCAATAACATGTTGTCTACGGCTACCTTCAACAGTATTATTAGAACCTACGATTCGAACATCCTCACTGCCCTGACCATTTACAGGTCTTCCATGTTCATCTTTGAACGTATTACTAACACTATTCTTGTCCCCCACAATGGCAGCATTTTTACCGCTAGTTACTGTATTATCCTTACCGGTGATATTCGTATTATCACTCGCTAAATAACTGTTACCATTTGCATCAGTAACAGGAGTTTCCCCATAAACTGGAGTTCCCCATAGACAACCACACGCACTTGTCACCAAAATAGCAGTCAACAGGGCTTTATATCTGCTTGGCTGTGAATTCAATTTATGTGTCATGTTATAAGCCTCCCTTTCACATCTAACACAAATAAATCGTTTATTGTACCAAACATTACTTAATTTAAGATTACACCTAGTAAAAATTATTGTCAACAATGCCGATATCCTGTATTTACGCGCTGATAAGTCAATCTATGACAAATCCATATACATTGGCCCATTTATTATGAACATATCATCAATTATTGGGAATTTTTAATCTTTATCTTATGTTTTCTTCATTTTTTACCTTTTTAAACTATGCAATTTAAGCATGATTGATATGATTCATTCTATCGCTTTAAAACTATGACGTATGTTACATTTATATGGCAGTGCTTTCACAATAGTTATATGTCAATTCAGAAGATACACCGATTGACACCATAATCACAAGAAAATTTGACTGTATAGTTGTAGTAGTTGTCCCCCACGGAGAAATGAGGAACACATGGAAACAGAAGTAAGAAAAGTTGAAATGAGCGAAAATGTTGCAGACCCGACAGGTCTTGGTCTACTCGGTCTAGCAGTTGTATGTTTTGTTGTGTCAACGTCACGCGTTGGCTGGTCCGCTCCAACCACATCGGTGATTATACCTTGGGCCGTTTTATTGGGCTCACTTGCGCAAATGATTGCCAGCTATTTTGATTTCAAGAAGAACAATCCCTTCGGATCCGTTGTATTCGGCGCATACGGCTTGTTCTGGTCCGCTATGACTGGCGTCTGGCTCATCCAAATAGGGTCCTTTAGCCCAGAGATACAGAAAGGCTTTGATGTGACTCAATTAGCGTTCGCCTTTGTAGAATTCTTAATCTTCTCTATTCCGGCGCAGTGCTCGTGAACAAAGTATTTAGCAAAACTGTGTTCCCTATGGGTAAAAACGTTCTTTAATAGTTAAAATTATGTAATAAAAATCATCCCCTCTTAACTAAAATACAGTTGTCCTATTTAAAGCGACCATCTATAATCATTGCACGTAACTGTTCAATGCGAACACCATTTGGCAATCTATCTCTATAGAACTGCAATTTATAATAGTATCTAGTTCCTTCATAATCAGTAACGAATACCATATCCGTCCTATTATGTAATGGCCAGCCATACATAAATTCAGCGAGTAAACTACGCACACCATCATTATAGACCTCTATTACATCATCCTTAATAGGCAATACCATCTTAACAGTCGGTTCAGGAATCGTTCTATCTTTAACAAGATTTTTAATCTCATTATCCAAGGACATATTACTATCATTAATAGATCTAGCCTTAACATGCATAAATACCCCATCAGAGGTTCTAAACACCCTACCATCAATATCCTTGGTTTCGCCCTGCGTTTCAATAGCATCCTTTAATACGCGAAATTGATAAGGTCCGAAGAATTTTATTTCTGAAAAAGCATCTAACGAGGCATCATGTTGACTATTAGATTCATTAGTAACACGTATCATAGGTATTGTATCAATTGCTTGTGAAAGTATCGGTACCGAGAACAATACCCCAAGGCTGACAGCACATATCATTCGTTTCATCTCTACGCCCTCCTAATTAACGATGATGCGGAAAATCCTGCTCAATATCCTCTCGATAATCATCTTTATATCGTATCTCATCAATCTCTGCTGGAGTTAATACACGACCTTCAGCATCGACATATTCACGAAATTCATTAAAATATATTCCCTCTATATCTGAATGTTCCAAGTTTGGTTCATATGATTCAATATTTCCGTATGTACGATTAATTTCGTCTAATATACGATTCTGTTTCTCTATATCCGCATCAGTATCACTTTGATTATTTGCTGATGAACGAGATTTTGCAATGATTGCAATAACGATAATAACAATAATTAAGTACAACATATAGCTCTCCTATAATACAACTACTATACTATTAATTGTAACATAATGAGTTATATAAATTAAAAAGTCAACTAAAAAAGGTTCCTATTGGTCACCTAGGTGACTATTAGGAACCTCTAATCTATTTACTTTTATAATTGACAACACTATATTGAACTTGAGGCCTCTAAATGGGTCCAGCCTTTGCTAATCTTCTAGAGATTGGCGGTGATCAATATGAGTACATTCAAAGTGTTATCATTAATGATTTCCTTTGGCATACTTGTGGCGACCATTATCATGGCAGCTAAATGAATTGACATCTAGCAAAAGTTAGCTTTTCACAGAATTAGGCTATGAAAAAAGGCCCGACTGTGAAGTCAGACCGTTTCTTCAACATTAAATTCTAGAAGCGAAGTCTGGCGACCAAACCATTTATGCCTCACTTTGATATCAATTATATCATAAAAAATCTACTTCGCCCTTATATGTATCACCCAAGTTTGAAATCTTCGCATCAGAGGCGATTCCTGCTAGTGCTGGCAAACTTTTTCGATTCGCATCATATTTATAATAGATTGTATGTATATAAAGATTATGTGCATCTTGCGTGCTAAATCGCCACTCACTAATACCATCTTTATATTCAAATGTTACCAACACGCCAGGAACGCCATCATTCCATATATACGTATGGCTACCACTACGCATATTCTTTCTAGCTTTTAACTGTGCTTCAGAGATTGTGACAATGTCAACAAGATTAGCCCAGATTTCCCCCTTATGCTCAACAGGATATACTTCTATCATCTGCGAAATACCTGTAGGATCCTTATATATTTTAATATGCTCATTACCGGATGATTCCTCAACGGCATCATTTAATACCCGATAATTATAGTTATTAAAGCTTTCAAAATGACTATCCTTATTTAACCGTTCTAATGAAGTAATATTAGGCACAATGTAATTAGCGATAATGTCCTCGATGCCCCGTTTGCCAATACCTCGCTCGCCATCTTCTCTAACCATCAAGGTAAGTACATATTGCGTATCAGGTTCATTATGTAAGGCAAAAGAAATATCATTTGCCACAAAGGTAGGATTGCCTTTAGTTTTCATGGTACTCCAACGGCCATTAATAATCCGTTCTCCTTTGAAAGTACTACCATCAATACTGGATATATCAAACATATCTTGATTCATATGTGACCATTTTTCCTGCAATGCAGAACGCACATAGCCTTGCTTTAATTCATTATAGGGTTTACCCAAATACTGAGCACTTTGCTCATACGGATGATTATCCACAAATAAACTAGTATAAATAAAAGGATGGTTAAATGTATACACCAATGTATTAGTATCTTTCACATCCGGAATAGGGGCAGTTTGTGTGCCACCTTTGAAAGCTGGAAAAGGCAGTGTATAGGAAAGCCCGCCCTTATCAGTATGCATATGGACTTCGGTGACAGCATTATATTGGGTACGCCACATAGAATAGTTTAAATCTCTACGCTGCTCAGCATTCATCTCATCAACACGATATAGCAATCTAGCCGCATCACTAACCTCCGCAACACTAGTAGCATTATAGATTCGTTCATTAAGAATACTATCCATCAAATCATTCTTATAAAAATCAGCACTAGAATGCTTAACTTTTGCATTATACCCAGGCAACTCATTAGC
>ERZ773079.441-NODE-441-length-27356-cov-4.523534_pt1 | contig 27356 bp, 28 predicted proteins | sample MGYA00511355_ERZ773079 | MGnify/ENA primary metagenome ERZ773079 (study PRJEB29015, sample SAMEA2737979) | human oral metagenome | biome: human oral; feature: human-associated habitat; material: dental | place: China | collected 2117 ... | reverse complement strand
CGCCGGGGGCCACATAGCGGTACACCCGCACCAGGTCAGCAATATCGAGCGGAGAAAATGTTACTATACTTACATTTGGTTTCATGCCTCAAGGGGCACCAATCGAAAACTATAAACGATAATGTTGTCATTGGGAATACATTGCGGCCATGAATCTTCGTGCGCGATTGTAAAAGATGGAGTCGTCATCGCTGCAATGCAGCAGGAACGCAAAACTCGTCGAAAATATGACGGTCAAGAGTTTTTGTCAAATCGCCTACCAATCAATGAAGTATTGAAAGTATGTGGTTATAGTATTAGCGACATTGATATTATAGTAACTTCTTTTCAAGCTGCAGGGCCAGGTGCCGTTGGATTTCATCGTCCGTTATACAGCAACAGCTTCGACATATTTGATCCCTACGCCGAGCATCATTACGTTGTCTCACATCATCTTGCTCACGCAGCTACAGCTGCTTACGGTTCTGGTTTTCCCCAGGCAGCTGTATTGATTTCTGATACAGCTGGCACCACCAGTCAAACCGGAGACGACTTCTTCCTTAAATTTAAGGAATTCTATGACACCTACGCGCACGCATCCGTGACGCAGTCGGTGTTGACAGAGATGCGATCGTTCTACAGATTCGATCGTGAACGGTCTCTGAAACTTCTCCATAGAGACTTTGTCCTTCCGCATAATCAACCCGACATATTCATTCAAAGTGAAGCTAGCTTATTTGACAATGCGTCACGTTACATTTTCCGGGAGGAGCATGCCCATGGACAATTTATGGCTCTAAGCGGAATGGCTAGTATGCCGTCAGCTCTGTCTGAAGAAGATATTATTACCGAATCCGACACAGGCGTTTTTAAAAGTGGTTGGCAAGACCACCTGCACTTGAACTCTTTTGAAGATCAGTGTGGCTTTGCTCGCGCTGTTCAGCGAGCGTTTACATCTACTGTATTGAAGCAAGCAGACGCAGCAACCAAGCTCGCTCAGTCTGACTTATTATGCTGCGCAGGTGGCGTATTCTTAAATCTGCCAGCGAATACTGCAATTGCTAACCTTCCAGGCGTGCGATCTTTGTATATTCCTTCAGCACCGCACGACGCAGGCATAGCAATAGGGGCTGCTTATATTGGTTATTTTTATAGTCAAACATTTTTTGGCACCTCTTCGGCCTTCCCATCAACACCACCATTGAATAGTGACTACCTTGGTATGTTCCCTGAACCCATGACGGAACAAATTAGTAAAGACTATGGTTTTTCAAGAGTAGAATCGTTCAATGGAGCCGATGTTATTGACCAGCTAGCCACGTCACTAATTGATGGTAGTGTTATAGCAACCTATGTTGGTCGCGCAGAATTCGGCCCCCGGGCACTTGGTAATAGATCAATTATAGCACATCCGGTATCTTGTCGTGACATGAAAGCGAAAATCAATAATATTAAGTCACGCCAATGGTGGCGTCCCGTTGCGCCTGTTGTGAGAGATCAGGATCTATATAAATATTTTACGGCAGGTCCGCCAGAATCATTGTTTATGAACTACAATTATGATGTTCACCCCGAGTTCCTATCACTTTTCAAAGAGGTATGCCATCACGATGGCACCGCACGTGTGCAAACCGTAAAACGCGATACGAATTCATGGCTATATGATCTTTTGACGAGGATTGAAGAACTTGGGCATGTACCAATTTTAGCAAATACTTCGCTTAATGGTCCAGGGCAACCAATGATTGAATCAATCGAGGAAGTACTGAAGTTCGTCGTATCATCAGAAATTGATGTACTTTTCACTAATGGTGAGATTTATGGACAGCCAAAATCAGCAGAAATTGTAAACATTACTCAGGCAAGTGATGCGGTTCTAGCAACATTCGGCCCGGCATCTTCCCGAAAGTATGTCATAAGTAATAGTAAAGGATCTATTGAAATTAGCGGTGACTTATTTGAGAAGCTCTTGTATCAAAAATCAGTTTCGATATCAGTATCTCACGTTGAGGTAAATCGTTGCTTAGATCTTGGAATCTTAGTTTACGCTGAATGAGCGGCTTTGGATGGGCAAGCATCGGGACATACTAGCGGATGTTAGGTCGCAACTTCCGGCAGCAAATTTTTTTTCTTTTTTTGCGATTGCGCTTATTGAGTTCAGTATACCATATATTTCCGTCGTGGAATTTGGTGCTAATTCGATTGTAGTTGCTTGTCTTGGCGTCTGCCGATTTGCTCCACAGGTCTTATTATCGGGGCTTTCTGCACATTTAGTTGGAAAGCATGATCAAAGATCGATCCTCGTCATGTCGGAGCTTTTTCGGATTATAGCTTTCTTAACCATCGCTAGTGCCACTTTTCTTTCATCAGAGCTTTCTCTAGCATTTTTCTGTATTTCTAGCTTCCTTATGGGTTTCTCGTCGATTTTGACAGCTGTTTCCATCAGCGTGGTCGTTCCAAAAGTAGCTGAAGGGCGTCGTCGTGCGACATTATTTTCGCATTTGAATATTGCAGAATCTTCAGCTGATGGCTTGGGTCCTTTCCTCGGTGGTGTTCTACTTGGTGCCATAGGAACTTCTTTAACTTTTTCACTTAGTGCTCTCTTCACAGCTGCGGTTTTATATATTTTTTTTCGGTTTCCACAATTGAATGTTTCGAACGATTTACAAAATGACTTGTCACTTCGATCTCGTCCTAAATTAGATCGATTTTTGTTCGACGTGCGTCTTAACTTTTCGTCTAAGGCGTTATCGGCAATTACTATTTGGGCTTTGGTGTATAATTTTGGACAGTCGATTATCGAGTCAGTTTTGCTTATAGCAATCACCGAGGATTTTAATTTATCGGCACATGCTTTTGGAGTCATCAAGGGTTCGGCTGTGTTATTTGCTGTAGTTGGTGCTTATCTTGGTGCTAAGCTCAGGGCTCCTTTATATGGCGGTATGGGTATTTCTATTTTTGGATTCCTTGCATTGATGTCATACTTTTTTTTGGCTATCGGCGCTTTTTTGCATGGCCTTCCAAGTCTAGTTTTAGTTTTTATTGCGTTTGCCATTGACGAGCTTTCATCTGGAATCGTACTGATTCTAGTGCAAACTTTTCGTGCGAATATTTTTTCGGACGATATTCGAGCTTCAGCAACGGCTTCGTATCGTTCTATTAACATGATTGCGACCCCGCTCGGATTTCTTATTGGAGGCTGTTCTGGTTATTTTTTTACGGCCGAAAATGTCGTGATGATTTCAAGTGTTCTTATGATTATATTTGGTTCAATTATTCTGTCATCTTCCGTTCGTTTGTTGAAGCTTTGAGGAGGTGGTTTTGTTGCGTAAATTTGAATATGATGATTTTATTTTAAATGAGTTAACAGTTTATGACGCGGTTTCTTTATCTGCCCTAATTTGTCAGCCCGAGCTGTACTCGTTTATTGATGGGATGCCCTCCTCTCGCTCAGAAGCTTTAGCTCGGGTTCACCGATGGGTGGCAGGTCCTCTCGATCCCAACATCAAATGGATCAATGTCGTTATTAGACATTCATCATGTGATGAGGTCGTGGGTTTGTGTCAAGCGACTTTAGTGAATCTTCTTTCTGATAGTAATAGTCTTGAATGTGAATTGGCGTATATTGTTCATCCGCAGTGGCAGCGCTGCGGTTTGGGCAAACTGATGATGGCACAGTTTTTGTCGGAGTATGTTTTCCCTCTCCGCCCGCATTCTTTGGTTGCGTCCATCGCTCCTGGCCACGTTGCTTCAGAAAAGCTCGCAGCTTCCTTGGGTCTTACGCCTACCGGCGTAGTCTATCCTAACGGTGAAGTACGGTGGTCAAGGTCCCTTCCCCGTCATTTGTGATGTCGAGGGAAGGGGGCCAGGTTTGTTGGCGAGCAATGCCCAATCAAGACGGAGGCCCTTGGGTTTTAGTGGTTGTGGAAACACCCCCTGATCAGTGATAGGCGGTGCTTTCCTTGTGATGGGATCCTCCCAACCCCAACACCATGACCCGAATCGTGACCCGATCGAGCAGTTCATCGACCTGGTACGCGGCGGGACCACGATACAACTAGCTGCAGACACTGTCGGCATCCCCCACTACCTGGCCTACCGCACCACCCACCACCATGATCTCCCCTTCCAACGACATCGCACACCCCAACACATGCGCGACCACGTCGCCGAATGCTGGCAGGCAGGCTGGAAACCCATGGACATTGCCCGCCACACTCACGTCCGGGTCGCCACCATCTATGACATCGGGGTGGAACTGGGACTCTGGCAACGCCCCCAACACGGACGCACCGCAGCACATACCACCCGACGCTGCGCATACCTCCGCCTACGCATCAACGCCTTGTCCCGCAAAGACGCCATCGCAGCCCTAGGCCTACACGAAAGCAGCGGCAGAGACTTCGACCGAGGAGTCACCAAAACCTCCCACGGCCCACGTCCCTTCATCCCCAGTGGGCCGGATGCCTTCCTTTATAAAAGACTTATGCAGCTTATGCCCTACGTTGACGGCCGAACCTCAATACCTGTCCAGGACATCCCACAACACCGGATCGACCAACGCATCCACACCAAGTTTCTGTCCATTTAAGGAACGCGAAATCATTGCGGATATGAAAAACCAAGGACACAGCATCCGGGCGATTGCCCGGCGATTGGGCCGCTCACCCGGCACTATCAGCAAGGAACTCACACGCCACGCCGATGACTTTGGATTGTATATGCACCAGCACGCACAGCGGATGTCAGTGCTTAAACGCTTCCGCCCGAAGCAACGCAAAATCGACGCCAACCCAGCACTGGGCGAGGCAATCTGGCAGATGCTGGGACAGCGGATGTCACCAGAGCTTAATTGCCGGGCGGTTGCGTAAGCTGCACCCTGATGACCAGACTATGTGGGTGTGTACTAAAAACCATTTATCAAGCACTGTTTATCCAAACCAAAGGCGAGTTGAAACAGCACATTAAAGCCTGTCTACGACAGGGGCGTGCGGTGCGTAAACCCCGCCGGCCCAAACAAAGTCGGCAGCGGTTTCATGACCCTATGGTGATGATTTCTGATCGCCCCGCCACCGTGGAAGACCGGGCTGTTCCGGGGCATTGGGAGGGGGATTTGATTATGGGGGCGGGTAATAAAACCGCTATCGGTACTCTGGTGGAACGCAGCACACGGTATGTGATGTTGCTGCACCTACCCAATGGGCATGATGCCCTCCAGGTGCGTGACGGGTTGGTTGCTGCCATTGGTGGGCTGCCGGAGCAAGTGCGCGGGTCGGTGACCTGGGATCAGGGCAGTGAGATGGCTGGTCACCGATGGTTTAGTGTTGCTACTGGCTGTCCGGTGTATTTCTGTGATCCGGGTTCCCCGTGGCAGCGGGGCAGTAATGAGAATACGAATGGGCTGCCTGGGGCAGTATTTCCCTAAGGGCACTGATGTGGGTGTGCATGCAGCTGCGGATTTGGAGTTTGTGGCCGCGCAGTTAAATAGTCGTCCGCGTAAAACGTGTATACCGTCAAGCCTGCCTCTCTGTGTCTGGGTGGTTGTGAACCGGGGTCCCCTTACCCGGTAAGACAAGCCACCCACCTCGGAAAGGCACAGAGACCATGACCACCACACCCCCTGCCAACACCACACAGGCTAAGACACAGCCAGCCCCGTACCGTCGCATCACCGACCACACCACAGCCATCCTGATCCAGATCATCACCCAACTCCACCCCACAGCCGACCCGAACCAGGCAGAACTGATCTGCCACACCCCCGGCGGCACCAGCGGCACCCACCTGGTGTCATGTCGTATCCTCAACTGGCTCACCCCTACCCAACCAGTCAGTGACTACACCTACCGCCTCCGCCAACTGACAGGCTGCGCCTACCACTTTTTGCCCTACGGATGGAAAACCCACTACGCCCACCAGCTGGGCCTGTACCCAGCCAGACTGCGCCGCTGGATAACCCACACCCCACACCTTATCCCCGATACCCTCATCGCTGACCCCACCGACCCGATCATTGATGGGCTGCCCAACAGTATGTGGCAGGAATTAGATAACCTGGGCACACCCATCCCAAAAACCCTGCTCACCCCCGAAGTCAAACGCCTCGTGGTGGTGGCCTGCAAAACCCAAACCCGCATTCCGGCCCGCGAATTCGCCCACCGGTTGGGGGTAAGCCGTAGGATGCTGGAATCCTGGGAAGCAGCCCTAGCCGATGGCAGCATCACTGCCTTGGCGTGTCCCCGCAAAACCGGAACACTCACCCGTGATCAAGCACAGGAGATTATTCACATGCAGCAGCAACACCGGGATAAAGACCGCTATATCACCGAGTTGGAGCATCAACTTTCCCAGGCCCGTATTGAACGCGACCGGTTGTCCAAGGCGGTGGATGCGTTGGGAAAAGCTATCAAGACCATGCCCGACCCTTGCGAGGATCCTGGCGGGGACGATCCCACCTGACCACCAGCCAAGCCCGCAGACGGGATGCCTTCTACGCCGCCGAACAGCACTTAATTGACACTCTGACCGACCCGATAGCCGGTGCTGGGATGAGCAAGACTCAGGCCTTGAAGATCATTGGGCTGGGTAAGTCCTCCCTGTTTTACCGCACCCACCCCAGGCCACCGGTAGGCAATCCCACACCATCCAGCCAGCGTGCTCATCCCCACCGGCTGGGTGAGAAGGAGGATTGAATGAATATCTCGAGTGAAAAAACAGCACTTGAAAAGGCTATCAACAGTGTTGGGCTTCCCGATCCACTTCCTGACCGCTGGCAAAAGCCTCTTGAAAATCTTATTCGCAACTGTTTAAAAAATGCGAAGAAGATTGTCGAGTTTCCCGGCATGACTCAACGAGATTTTATTAATTTTTCGGGGGCGATCAGAGAGCACGTTGGGCCAAAATATCTTGATTGCTGGGATGCTATGGAGGATGCTTATTCTGCAGCTCCTGAAGGAAAGATGCGTTCACAGTTTGCATTTTGCTTAATGCAGGCTGCCGGGTCAAGCAAGCAATATGTTGCGAAGATACTTGATGCTGCTATGCGTGAAAAAACCTCGGATATATGGGATTTTACTGCTTGGTTACTAACAAAAATTGATCAGGAACAATGGCACCGCTTCCCCCCCCATTTAGCTGATGAAAAACTTCTCGAACAAAATATAAATTTGATACGTAAAAAGAAAACGCAAATAGAGAAGCGAGGCGTTAAGCCCTGGATTCCAGGTGTTGAGCTATAGTTCCAGTAGATATTCTGAAGTGTGTATATGGCTAAACGATTTGACTTTCTCGAACCATGGTTTGAGGAGCGTGGATTCAAAAGGTTTAAAAGCGGTGAACCAGAGTATCGCAAGGAAGTAAAACCTGGAGTAATTCTTCAGCTAACAATAGGCGTTAACACATTGGGACGCTTAGAAGATTACGGGGTGTCTATAGGATATGATGTGTGTCTGAAGCCACTTATGTCTCTTCATAGAAAGTTGGCAGCGGGTACTACAAGGTTTGAAAAATTATATCCGGAGGTGGCAGGCTATGTTATAGTTGGCGTGAAAGATGTTGAAGAGGCTTTACCGTGGCATTTGAAGGAGTACTCGGTCGAGAAACATGAGATAGGCCCGATGTGGCGTGAAGTATTGGATACTATTGAGCCTGATTTGGTTGAGCTAGAACGGCAGTTGGTGGATGCTCCGACAATGCAAGCTGTGGGTGATTTGCCAAACTGGCGCATAAAATGGGATCTTTACGTTCCGATATTGGTTGCTCTTTTTGATGGTGATGCTGGTCGAGCTGTCGAGCTAGTTGATGAACTGACCGAACGGGAAGTCAATCCTAACGGTAACAAAACAAAGGGAGGTCAATTGACGCTTGCTGAGGAAATTAAACGCGCTAAAATTCTTGTTCGAGAGTATATTGATAAAAACAAGAATAAATTTAATAAATAGGCAATCTATTGCGTTTTCTCGCTAGATTCTCTAATTATGGGTCATGATGTAGCGATATTGCCGTCAATATATTTTGAGTAATCTTAGCAAGATAAATGTACATGTAGTGTTTTAATTCTACTCCCTAACCCTCTGTGGAAGTACTGACATCGACTATGATCATCGCTGATGGTCTCACACCAGTAGGGTCTGGCCTGTTTGTTGCGGGTGAGTTTCATCTTCAAACTTTGCTCTCTCTTTTGCCTTTTTCGATTTTTGTTACCGGAACCGACGGTGGATATCTAAAATTTGCGCATAATTCGGTACCAGGTAGGGTTGTTATTAGTAAAATTGTGGGCAATGGAATTCTGTTTGGTGGTGCTCGTAACTCGGCTGGTGATCCATAATCTGGCGCTTGCGGCTTTTAACTAGGGAGTAGGAGTATTCTGACGGCGCGCTGTTGCTTATTGGAAGAAATAATGAATGCATGTTTTCTTGTGAGTAATTATAATTTTGGAGAATACCTACTGTGCTATCGATGATGAGAAGAGGATAAGGCAGTAGCTATTTTCTGAAGAGTTCTCGGAGATGAGAATTTGACGTGCTAATTTTCGAGCTGGGTGGGATTTGTGAAAAAATATATTATGGAATGGGAATATTCTGAGCGAGATATTTCCCTAAAGAAGATTTTTTACATAGTTGAGAATTTCTACGATAATGATGTAAATATTTACCTTATGCTTCATCCTCAACGTAAGGAACTTTTAGAAAAGCTCAAAAGGCAAGATGGTCTAACATTTTGCTGGGCTGAAGATTTGAAAACGCGCGGAGGGCTGTACTACTCTGCATATCCAAGTTGGGTTGGTATTTTTCGTGTTGATGAACTAGTTTCTTTGCAACAGTTTGAAGATATCTACTTTATGGGAGATGGTAGATATCCTATTGGCGCAATACTGGTTACAAAGAATCAAGATATTTCCGAGCAGATAAGGCAGCCGTATCTGGAAAGTTTGGATGGTTGCCTGCTGCAGTCGGATTTTGAGAATCAACTTTTAGCTAATGGCGGAATATTGGCGTATTCGGTAACTGTAGCTGGTGACTATCGAGACGGCGATACTGATGAGTTTACTTTTGTGGATGATGCGTTGCTGAAGGAAGCTGATCTGTTCTTATGGTCAAAAGTTGTGTTATCGTTTGCTTGGTGATATTGGGTGTGTCCGGTCATGAAATCTCCTTCTGGTAGGATTGACCTGTGTTTTGCTTATCGCGTCACTGTGGAGTAGTTTTTAGCATTGCAATTGACTAACTGGAACATCGCATCTCGTGAGAGATTTTCGCTTTAAGCTATATGGAAATACTAAAGAAAGGTGTAGTCAATAGCTATGAAATATTCTGACATATTAGACCCTAAATATATGGGGTCGCCCTGTGATGAAGCTCGTATCGCTGAGATTGAGAAAAATCTTCAGCGTAAGCTTCCTGAGTCGTACGCAAAGTTCATCATGGAAACTGGTGGGGGATATCCAAACTCTACTCACGATCTGCTTCCTGGTGATTATCTTTGGTCAGAGGCTGGTGGTGCTACCATTGAGAAAATCTATGGCAACGGTATTTTGTCTAACGGTGATCACAATTCTATTGATCATCCAGAACATGGTGCTGATTGTATAGCTAGAACTTGGGAGTATCCTGATGAGGCGCTATTGTTTGCTATTGGCAGTGGAGGGCCGCATGTTGTGTTCATGATCAATTATGATCTTGAAGAGTATCCATTACATTCTATTCTGTGTATCAATGATGAGATGGATATTGGGTTAGCAGCCAATTCTTTTGAAGAGTTTGTGGCTAACCTGACTGAGTGGGTGGATGAGGACGAGGATCTGGAATGACATGTTTTAGGTGTGCGGGAGTATCAACCGCACACCTAACCCTTAAAATCAATAGTCACCTGGTACATTCCGCGCATGAGTTTGATCATGAACATGCCGAAGCGGAATGTGAAGAGGGGGAGTTGTCGCCGGAGGCTGTGTGGGAAGTAGTCGAGGAAGTTGAAGGTGACGTGGACGTCGGAAATGTTGTCGCTCCAGGTGCGGGGTGTGTAGGGGTCTTTGAGCTTGAATGGCATGGGCGTGGGTGTGCCGTTTTTAGCAACCATGCGTTCGCTGCGCTCGGTCATGGAGGGGCTTTCGGCGTCGTAGGTGAGGCGGCCGCCGGGGAAACGTTCGGCCATGGCGGTGACTAGCGTGCGGACGTCGTCTATGTCGAGGTAGAAGAACACGCCTGCAGCGACGGCAATGACCCCACGGCTGGCATCAACGTGGTCGAGCCATTCCAGGTCGGTGGCGGAGTAGGGGAGGTCTTTTTCGTTCTCGGCGCGGGGGATCCAGCGTGCGCGCATGTCTATGACGTCGGGGAAGTCGAGGTTGTAGATGGTGCAGTCGTAGCCGGCGAGGTCTTGGGCGAGGCTGTCTAGGCCGCAGCCGATGTTCACCACGGCGGCGCCGGGGTGTTCCTCGAGGTAGCGGGTAATTTCTAGCACGCTGATGCGGTGTCGCAGCCCGTAGATGATGGTGGGGAATCCCTCCATCGCTTTCGCAGTGGTTCCTTCTTTGTGGGCTATTTCCTCGGCTTGTCGCGCCCAGGGGTCAGGGAAAAGGTCAGGCCATTGGCGAGAGGCGAGTGCGCGGCCGAGTAGTGGGTAGAAAAGTGTCTGCGATACGTTATCCATGTTTGTAGGTTAGGGGACGCTTGGTTGACATACTAGAGGGTGTGACTCGGTAGACTATCCCCAGAACGAGACCCGGAACCGAACCCAGGCCCAGACCCGCAACCAGAACCAACACCTACTAAAAAGCCAGCACCACCCAAGAACCCAACAAACCACAAGGAGTGCCTGCTATGTCTAGTGCTACGCAGCGTCGTCGCCATGAGGTTTTGCGTGCGATTGTGGCGGATTATATTGCCTCGCAGGAGCCGGTGGGGTCGAAGACCCTGGTGGATCGCCACAGCCTGGGCGTGAGTTCGGCGACAATCCGTAATGATATGGCTGCGCTGGAGTCGGAGGGCTATATCGAGCAGCAGCACGCCAGTTCGGGTCGGATTCCCACGCAGAAGGGGTACCGCCTGTTTGTGGATTCCATCAACGAGGTAAAGCCCCTATCCCAGGCGGAGCACGCTGCTATTTCTAGGTTCTTGAACGAGGGCGTGGATGTGGAGGACGTGCTGCGCCGTTCAGTGCAGTTACTGAGCCAGCTGACTCGCCAGGCGGCGGTGGTGCAGTTGCCCACGTTGAAGGTGTCGCGGGTGCGGCATTGCGAGGTGGTCACTATTTCCGAACTCAGGCTTTTGCTTGTGTTGATCACGGACATAGGCCGGGTGGAGCAGCGCAATGTGGAGCTGGGTGCCGCGGTGTCAATGGAGCAGGCTGCCCGGTTGAAGGAGGTGCTGAATCAGGCGCTGGTGGGTAAAACCCTGTCGGATGCGAGTGTGTCTTTGGCGGATCTCGCCAGCAACGCCCCGGAGGATATTCGGGATGCCGTGATTCGCTCATCAACAGTGCTCATTGAAACGCTGGTGGAGGCCCCGAGTGATCGCTTGATTTTGGCGGGGGCGTCGAATCTGAGCCGCATGAGCGGGGATCTCCCTGCGGTCCTGGAGGCCCTGGAGGAGCAGGTGGTGGTGCTGAAACTGCTGTCTACTGCCCGGGATTTGGGTGAGGTGCAGGTGAGCATCGGCGAGGAGAACGAGGACGAGGATTTGTACACCACCTCGATTGTCACCACTGGTTACGGTGCGACGGGGGCCACGTTCGGCGGGCTGGGTGTGGTGGGCCCCACGTACATGGATTATTTGGGAACAATGTCTAAGGTGTCAGCTGTTGCACACTATGTCAGCCGGGTACTCGCTGGGCAGTAAACCACTCCCGTGCAGTACACTGTGGTGACGTTATTTTAAGAACCAACAAAATAAAAGGAAGTTTGTTTTCACTGTGGCTCGTGACTATTACGGCATTCTCGGAGTTGACCGTTCGGCTTCGGACGCTGAGATTAAAAAGGCGTACCGCTCGCTGGCCCGCAAGTACCACCCGGATGTGAATGGCACGGAGGAAGCCGCGACGAAATTCCGGGAAATTTCGATTGCGCAGGAAGTTCTGCTCGACCCTGAAAAGCGACGCATCGTGGACATGGGCGGCGACCCGTTGGAGCAGGCTGCGGCCCCGGGTGGCGGTTTCGGTGGTTTCGGCGGCGGCCTGGGCGATATTTTCGAGGCGTTCTTCGGGGCTGCTGCGGGTGGCCGCGGCCCGCGTTCCCGCGTCCAGCCGGGTAACGACGCCCTGCTGCGCACCACCATCACCCTCGGTGAGGCGTATAGCGGCGTGAAGAAGGACATCACGGTGGATACCGCCGTCCTGTGCGATCACTGCTCGGGCACCGGCTCCGAGTCGAAAGCCAAACCCGTCCCGTGTGCCAGCTGCCAGGGCACCGGCGAAATCCAGGAAATGCAGCGTTCCTTCCTAGGTAATGTCATGACTTCCCGGCCCTGTCCCACGTGCCAGGGCTTCGGGGAGCGCATCACCGACCCTTGCCACAAGTGCGGCGGTGATGGTCGCATGCGGGCGCGCCGCGATCTGGTGGTGAATGTTCCCGCCGGTATCAACGACGGCATGCGCATCCGCATGGCGGGTCAAGGCGAGGTCGGTGCTGGTGGCGGCCCCGCTGGCGACCTGTATGTTGAGGTGTCCATGGAACCCCACCCGGTGTTCCGCCGCGATGGTGATGATCTGCACATGACGCTCACCGTGCCCATGGTGGACGCCGCGCTGGGTACCGATATTGAGGTAGAGGCTCTGAGCGGCGAGCAGTTGACGGTGCATGTCGCGCCGGGTTCGCAGCCCTCGGATCAGATTCACCTGCCGGGCGCGGGCATGCCGAAGCTGCGCGCCGATGGCACGGGCGATGTGATCGCGCATGTGGAGGTGACGGTTCCAAAGGAACTGGATTCGGAATCTCGCAAGCTTCTGGAGCAGCTGCGCACACACCGCGAAGAAACGTCTGAGGTGCGCCTGGCGGCTGCGGAGCAGGAGAATCTGTTCTCCCGCCTGCGCAACAGGTTCCGCAGGTAGTATGTCGCTTCCGGTTTTTCTTTTCGACGCCCCGATTCCTTCCGACGGCACGCAGATAGAGCTGACCGGCCCGGAGGCACGCCACGCGGTGACGGTTACCCGCTTGCGCGTTGGCGAGCGCATCATGCTTGTCGACGGCCGCGGCACCACCGCCGAGGTGCTGGTCACCGCCGTCAGTGGCAAGGATCGGTTGGTGGGGGACGTCGAGAAGCGGACGCAGGTGCCGCAGCCCACGCCGCAGGCGATTGTGGTGCAGGCGTTGCCGAAGTCGGAGCGTTCGGAGTTGGCGGTGGATTTGGCCACCCAGGCCGGGGCGGATGTGATTGTGCCGTGGCAGGCGTCGCGGTGCGTGGCCAAGTGGCAGGGGGCGAAGCGCGAGAAGGGCGTGGCTAAATGGCGTGCGATGGCGGTGTCGGCGGCGAAGCAGTCGCGACGCAGCTGGGTTCCCGAGGTGCGGGACGTGCAGGACACCGCAGGTATCATGGCGCTGATTCGTGAGGTCGTGGCCGACGGCGGCCTGGCGTTGCTGCTGCATGAGGATGCCACGGCGTCGTTTAGCAGCATCGATTTTTCCACCTGCCCGCAGGTGCTGTTTGTGATCGGACCGGAGGGCGGGCTTGCCCCGGACGAGGTGGCGGAGTTCACCCACGCGGGGGCGCGGGCGGTGCTGCTCGGGCCGGAAGTGTTGCGCACGGCGAGCGCGGCGATGGTGGCGTTGGCGGCCCTAGGGGTGTGCTCGGGGCGCTGGTAGAGTAGCTGCGGAGGTATTTTCTTGGCCATTTATAGCAAGTCGGACATCATGACCCAGACCTACGAGCTGGAGCCAGCGGTGGCGCAAACCGTGTTGGGCACGCATGATGACAATTTAAAAGTGTTGGAAAACCAGCTGGCTGCGGATATTTTCGTGCGTGGCACCGCCGTGACCCTGACCGGTCCGACGCATGAGATTGCGCGCGCCCGCAAGGTGCTGGACGAGCTGCAGGCCATAGCGCGGCGCGGGCACGTGATCAGCCCCGAATCGGTGAAGCAGGCGGTGGCTATTGTGACGGTGGAGGCACCTTTGTCAGTCTCAAAGGCGCTGGCGGAGAACATCATTACCCGGCGCGGCAAGGCGATCCGCCCGAAAACTCTGGGCCAGAAGGAATACGTGGATGCCATTGACCAGAACACCATTGTGTTTGGTCTGGGTCCTGCGGGTACTGGTAAAACGTATTTGGCCATGGCTAAGGCCGTGCAGGCGCTGCACGCCAAGCAGGTCAGCCGCATTATTCTGACGCGTCCGGCGGTGGAGGCGGGGGAGAAGTTGGGCTTTCTTCCGGGCACGTTGAATGAGAAGATTGACCCGTATTTGCGGCCGCTGCATGATGCGTTGCGGGACATGGTGGAGCCGGAGATGATTCCGAAGCTGATGGAGGCCGGGATTGTCGAGGTGGCACCGCTGGCGTACATGCGTGGGCGGACGCTCAATGATGCGTTTGTGATCCTGGACGAGGCGCAAAACACCACCCCAGCGCAGATGAAGATGTTTCTGACGCGACTGGGTTTCGGCTCGAAGATGGTGGTCACGGGCGATATTACTCAGGTGGATTTGCCTGGTGGGCAGAAGTCCGGGTTGCGGCTGGTGCGCCATATTCTGCGCGGCGTGGATGATGTGCATTTCTCGGAGCTGGGCAGCGATGACGTGGTGCGCCACCAGCTGGTCAGCGCGATTGTGGATGCCTACGACGATTATGAGACGGCCCAGATTGCTAAGCAGGAGCGGGCTGAACAGGGCAAACGAGCCCAGCGGGAGGAGCGCGAATGAGCATTGAGGTGTTTAACGAGTCCGGGTATTCCTACACTCCCAGCGAGCGGGAGGCTGAGGTTTTGGAGGATTCCGCCGATGTGGGCGTGAATGAGGAAGCTCTGGTTGATGTGGCGTCCTTTGCCTTGAAGTGTATGGATGTGCACCCGGATGCGGAGTTGTCCATTCACATTGTGGATTTGGATACCATTGCGGATCTCCATGTTCGTTGGTTGGATTTGGAGGGGCCGACGGATGTGATGAGTTTCCCCATGGATGAGTTGGCACCCGGGTCGGGGCGTCCTGATGCGCCAGATCCGGGGCCGTCGATGCTGGGCGATATTGTGCTGTGCCCTGATTTTGCGAACAGGCAGGCCCGAAAGGCGGGCCATGGCCTGGGCCATGAGTTGGCGCTGTTGACGGTGCACGGCTGTTTGCATCTGCTGGGCTACGATCACATCACTCCCGCCGAGGAGAAGGAGATGTTTTCCCTGCAGAATGAGATTCTGGCGGACTGGTATGACGATCTTGCCGCGCGCGGGGTGGTGTATCAGCCGAAGCCGATGAATCCAGGTGCGTTTCCAACTGCGGCGGAGCGCGAGCAGCTGGACCAGGACATGCAAGAAGACTCGAAGACTAATCCCGGCACCGATGCCCCAGGAGCTGACGGGCACTAGATGGAATCCCTTGTGATGGGCGTTGGCGCCGTGGCCGCGCTGTTGTCCGCTGGCGTGTTGAATGCCGTGGAAACAGCCGTGGCCATGATTTCCCGCGCCCAGGTGGAGGAGGATGCGAAGGAAAATGTGCCGGGCGCGCAGCGCCTGCTGGCGGTGTTGGACCGCAAGTCGGAGCACATTAACTTATTGGTGCTGCTCAGCCGCTTGTTGGATGTGACGGCGGCGGTGTTGACGGGCGCGTTGGCCCTGCAGCTGATTTCGTCCAGGCTGTGGGCGATGGTGGCGGCGATCGCGGGGGTGACGCTGGTGATGTACACGATTATCGGCATTTCCTCACGCACGCTGGCCCGCCGGAACCCCTATGTGGTGGCCAGGAATTCAGCCTTGGCGTTGTCCACAATGGCGTGGCTGTTGGGCCCTGCGGCGAATGCCCTGGTGTGGGTGGGTAATAAGCTGGTTCCGGGCGAGCCGTTTCAGGGCGGCCCGTACACCTCTGAGGTGGCGCTGCTGGAGATGGTGGATTTTGCCCAGGAGCGCGGCGTGGTGGAGGTGGATGAGCGCCGGATGATCCAGTCAATCCTTGATTTGAGTGACACGACGGCGCGCTCGGTGATGGTGCCGCGCCCGGAGATGGTGTGGATTGAGGCGGATAAAACCGCTGGCCAGGCCACGGCGTTGTGCGTGCGCTCGGGGCATTCCCGCATTCCGGTGGTGGGGGAGAATGTGGATGACATTGTGGGGGTGGTGTATTTGAAGGATGTGGTGCAAAAGACGTATCACAAGACGGATGCGGGCCGTGGGGTGTCTGTGTCGGAGGTGATGCGGCCCGCCACGTTTGTGCCGGATTCGAAGAAGCTTGATGATCTGCTGGAGCAGATGCAGCGTGAGCGTTTCCACATTGCGATGCTGGTGGATGAGTACGGCGGCATCGCTGGGCTTATTTCCATTGAGGATATTTTGGAGGAAATCGTTGGTGAGATCGCCGACGAGTACGACGATGCGGAGGTCGCCCCGATTGAGCAGATCGGCCCCCGAACTTTCCGCGTGGTCTCGCGCTTAAGCCTGGATGACCTGCACGATCTGGTGGATGAGACGCTGAATGAGGATCTGGTGTTCAGCGACGAAACCCTGGATCAGGTGGACACCGTCGGTGGCCTGTTGGCGTATGCCCTGGGCAGGGTTCCGCTGCCGGGGGTGACGGTGGAGCATTCGGGCCTGCGCTTGACCGCGGAGGGCCAGCGTGACCGTCGCGGCCGTATGCGGGTAACCTCAGTGCTTATCGACGTCCAGCAGCCCGCCGATCCACTCGAACACTAAAGGAGTCCCCATGTTTTCTGACACCCCGGAGGGTTTCAGGTCAGGTTTTGTCAGTTTTGTTGGCCGCCCCAACACCGGCAAGTCAACGCTGACAAATGCGCTGGTGGGGCAGAAGATCGCCATCACGGCCGACCAGCCGGAAACCACCCGCCACCCCATCCGGGGCATCGTGCACCGCGAGGATGCGCAGGTGATTGTGGTGGATACTCCTGGCCTGCACCGCCCCCGCACGCTGCTGGGTGAACGCTTGAACGAGGTGGTCAAAGACACCTACGCCGATGTGGACGTGATCGGGGTGACCGTTCCTGCTGATGAGAAGATCGGCCCCGGCGACCGCTGGATTGTGGAGGCCGTGCGCAGGGTTGCGCCCAAGACCACGCTGCTGGGCGTGGTGACCAAGGTGGATAAAGTGTCGCGTGATCGGGTGGCGGAGCAGCTGATGGCGGTGCACGAACTCCTAGGCGGGGAATGCGAGGTGGTTCCCGTTTCTGCGGTGAGCGGGGAACAGGTGGATGTGTTGTTGGATGTGATTGTGTCGCTGCTGCCGGAGGGGCCGAAGTTCTACCCGGATGATCACGTCACGGATGACGATGTGAATACCCGCATGGCGGAACTGATCCGCGAGGCCGCGCTGTCGGGCCTGAAGCACGAGTTGCCGCACTCGGTGGCGGTGGAGATTGACGAGGTGCTGCCTGACCAGGACCGCGAAGGTGTGCTGAATGTGCATGCGGTGCTGTACGTGGAGCGCCCCGGCCAGAAGAGCATCATTGCGGGTAAAGACGGCCGTCGGCTCAGCGGCATCGTGCACCGCGCCCGCCTGGAGATTATTAAGTTGCTGAACCAGAACATTTACCTGGATCTGCGCATTAAAGTGCTGAAAAACTGGCAGTCCGACCCGAAGGCGTTGGGACGTCTGGGTTTCTAAGTGGCTAGGGAGAATTACCGGGAACGCGCCGTGGTGGTGCGCTCCTACGATTTCGCGGAGGCCGACCGCATTGTTGTGCTGCTCACCCGCGGCCATGGTCTGGTGCGCGGCGTGGCAAAGGGGGTTCGGCGTTCCAAAAGCAGGTTTGGTTCCCGCGTGCAGTTGTTTGTGGAGCTGGATGTGTTGCTCTACCCAGGTCGCGCGCTTGCGAACATCACCGCCGCCGATACCGTCTCCTATTTCGGGGCCGGTATCATTGAGGATTACCCGCGCTACACCACCGCCTGCGCCGCCCTGGAGGCCGCCGAACGCCTGGCCGTCGCGGAAAACGGCGAAGACCCGTTTCTTTACGACGCCCTGCTCACCACCCTCCGCCGCATCCAACAGCACCCAGACCCCACCCTGGTATTGGACGCTTTCTTACTGCAAGCCATGGACCACGCTGGCTGGGCACCCAGCCTATTCAACTGCGCGCAGTGCGGCAAACCCGGCCCGCATCGCGCTTTCCACCCGGAGGCCGGGGGAGCGGTGTGCACGGAATGCCGTCCGCCGGGATCCGCCACCCCGCCCCCAGAGGCGCTGCGGGTGATGTGGTGGTTGGCACACAACCAGTGGCGGGCTGTGGACGCCGCGCGGGAGGCGTCGATAAGCGCGGGCGATGGTTTTTTCGATGACGTGTCACATCACGTACACCAGATGACCCGGGCGCATGTGCAATGGCACATGGAGCGTAAAGTGCAGGCTCTGGATTTTGTCGACGGTGGTGGCACAATAGGGGGGTGACTGTCTTCTCAACCACCCCTGCGGTGCCCGACGAGTTTCTGCCCACGCACGTCGCCCTGGTCATGGACGGCAACGGCCGGTGGGCGCAGGAACGCGGGCTGCCGCGCACGGAAGGACACAAACGCGGCGAGGCGGTGCTGCTCAGCATTGTCGACGCCTGCCTCGAACTCGGCATCCCCTACCTCTCCGCCTACGCCTTCTCTACGGAAAACTGGCGGCGCAGCGTGGGGGAGGTGCGCTTCCTCATGGGGTTCAACCGCGACGTGCTGCGGCGCCAACGTGACGGCCTGCACGACAAAGGCGTGCGTATCCGCTGGGTGGGGCGTCGCCCGCGCCTGTGGCGCAGCGTAATCCGCGAACTGGAGACCGCCGAGGAACTCACCAAAGACAACACCGCCATGACGCTCGCCATGTGCGTCAACTACGGTGGCCGCGCCGAAATTGTCGACGCCGCCCGCAGTATCGCTGCCCTCGCCGCCGAGGGGAAACTCCGGCCCGAGGACATCAACGAAAAAAACTTCGCCGATTTTCTCGACGAGCCCGACATGCCCGACGTTGACCTGTTCCTGCGCCCCTCCGGCGAGAAACGCACCTCCAACTTCCTGCTCTGGCAATCGGCCTATGCCGAAATGGTGTACCAGGACAAACTCTTCCCCGACTTCACCCCCGACGACCTCTACGCCGCAGTGTTGGAATACGCGCGGCGCGACCGCCGATTCGGTGGGGTGAAATAGATGACAGCTTCCTCCGCAGCAACGCCGACCACGCCAACCCGCAAGCAAATCAAACGCTGGCAGCGCTACCTGGCCAACGAACGCGCCGAAGCTGCCGTTTATCGTGAACTCGCCCTGAAAAAGCAGGGTGAGGAACGCGAAATTCTGCTGGGCATCGCCGAGGCCGAGGCACGCCACGAAGAACATTGGCGAACCCTCCTTGGCGACCACGTGGGCATGCCGCGCAGGCCCGACTACTCCACCCTGCTCATGGGGTTTTTGGCCAAACGATTCGGCTCCGTGTTCACCCTGGCGCTGATGCAATCCGCCGAGGCGCGCACCCCCTACGAAAAAGACGACGACGCCACCGACCAGATGACCGCCGACGAGCGCATCCACGCCGAAGTGGTGCGCGGACTCGCTGCGAAAAGCCGGGAAAAAATGTCCGGCAATTTCCGCGCCGCCGTGTTCGGCGCCAACGACGGCCTGGTATCCAACCTGGCACTGGTGCTCGGCGTGGTCGGATCGGGTGTAGACACCAGCTATGTGCTGCTCACCGGCATTTCCGGGCTGCTCGCCGGGGCGCTGTCTATGGGCGCGGGCGAATACGTGTCCGTGTGCTCCCAAAGGGAACTTCTTGAAGCCTCCGCGCCCAGCCCCGACACCGACGGGGCGCTTCCCAAACTGGACATCAACGCCAACGAACTCGCTCTGGTATACCGCGCCCGCGGCATGGATCCCGACGCCGCCGAAGCACATGCTCGAAAGGTGCTGTCCAGCGTGCGGGGCTCGGGTGTTGGTTCTGGCTTGGGGGGTGTTTCAGGTGGTGCGCCGGTGGGGGCGGCCCCCCACGCAAACGCTGAAGTTGTGGGAAGTGGCTGGTCAGCAGCGCTGTCCAGTTTCCTCTTCTTCGCCTCCGGGGCGCTGATTCCCATCCTGCCCTTCATTTTTGGTGCCAGCTCCGTGGTGGCCGCTGTGCTGGCCTGCATGCTCGTTGGCATTGCGCTGATGTGCACCGGTGGAATCGTGGGCGTGTTGTCGGGCACCTCGCCTGGACTCCGAGCACTGCGACAACTCGCGATTGGCCTGGGGGCTGCGGGGATTACCTATGGGCTGGGCAACCTCTTCGGGGTGGCGCTGGGATAGTGGGATAGCCGTTTGGGTTGTGCAAAGTTTGTATACCGTCAGGTGCGGCAATGGGGTGTTTTTGGGCTTGGGTGTATCGGAACTTTGCGGGGTGGTGGCAGTTTGGTAGAGCGCGGCGGTTATGTGGTTGGTGATGCTCTATCAAACTTCCGCATTTGCCTGGTCAAACGTGCAGTTTGATAGAGCACGGCGCTGCCACGGTTCTTGAACAACGTTAGTGCAAATGTTTGCGTGCAAGTAGGTCCACCGGCAGGTACGGAAACACCCCGTTTTCGAGCCTGGCGATGGACCTATATGACAAGGGTGAAAGTTTGCTTATCCCCAAGCTCAAAAATCGCCCATTTTCGTGCTTGAGCATAAGCACACTTCACACGACCCAAACCTACCCCTCCGCCGGCCGGCATTCATTGCAGAGCCCAAACACCTCGGCGGTGTGGCCGGTGAGGGTGAATCCGTGCTTGTGGGCTACTTCGCGGGCCCAGCGTTCGACGGGGCCGCCGTCGATTTCCACGGTGCGCCCGCATTCGGTGCACACAAGGTGATGGTGGTGGGTTTCCGTGGCGCATGCGCGGTAGAGGGATTCCCCACTGGACATGTGCAGCACGTCTACGGCATCAATGTCGGAAAGGGATTGTAGTGTGCGGTACACGGTGGTCAGGCCGACTTTGTAGTCGCGCCGGGTGAGTTCTTCGTGGATTTTTTTGGCTGAGGCGAAGTAGTCCATGTCGCGAAGGACGCTGACCACTGCGGTTCGTTGCCGGGTGTTGCGTGCACCGAGCTTGGGTACTGCCGTTTCGCTCTTAGTAACCATTCCAGATCCTTTTCACCACGATAAATAACCAACTCTTCAGGGCGCACAGCATGTGCAGGCCAGCACCTCAGTATCTGCACTTTATGTAGCATCATATCCATTAAAAAAAATTAATGGAAAGGTTTAAGGAACGCCCCAAGTGAACTGTGACGTTTCTTACCCGTGGACCTGCGCAATTGCCTCTCGGGCTGGTGGGCTACACTTGTGCAGAGGTATGTGCTCGTCAAGGTGTCGAGCATCTCCGCAAGAGTAACGCAAGAGCAGCGCAAGATTTTGTTTGAGGAGTTTAAGTCTCGTGGCTAACCAATCCGTGATTGAGACCGTGGTGAACCTGTGTAAACGGCGTGGTTTGGTCTACCCCTGTGGTGAGATCTATGGCGGCACCCGTTCGGCCTGGGACTACGGCCCGCTCGGTGTGGAGTTGAAGGAGAACATCAAGAAGCAGTGGTGGCGTGCCATGGTCACGTCGCGGGCGGATGTGGTTGGCCTTGATTCTTCGGTGATTTTGCCTCGCCAGGTGTGGGTGAGTTCCGGCCACTTGGAGGTGTTTACGGACCCGCTGGTGGAATCGCTGCACACGCACAAGCGGTATCGCGCGGATCATCTGCTGGAAGCGTATGAGGAGAAGCACGGCCACCCGCCAGCAAATGGCCTTGCGGACATCAACGACCCTGAGACGGGTCAGCCAGGCAACTGGACGGAGCCGAAAGAGTTTTCCGGCATGTTGAAAACCTTCCTCGGCCCAGTGGATGATGAGGAGGGCCTGCATTATCTCCGCCCGGAGACGGCGCAGGGTATTTTCGTCAACTTCAAGAACGTGATGACCACGGCTCGCATGAAGCCGCCGTTTGGCATTGCGCAGATTGGCAAGTCCTTCCGCAATGAGATCACGCCGGGTAACTTCATTTTCCGCACCCGCGAGTTTGAGCAGATGGAAATGGAGTTTTTCGTCAAGCCCGGCACGGATGAGGAGTGGCACCAGTACTGGATTGACCAGCGCTTCAACTGGTACGTGGATTTGGGTATTAACCCGGATAATCTGCGTTTGTACGAGCACCCGCAGGAGAAGCTGTCGCACTACTCCAAGCGCACCGTGGATATTGAGTATGCCTTCCATTTTGCTAATGGCCAGTGGGGTGAGCTGGAGGGTATCGCTAACCGCACCGATTTTGATTTGTCCACCCACGCCAAGGGTTCGGGCGAGGATTTGTCGTATTTTGATCAGGATTCCAATGAGCGCTGGATTCCGTATGTGATTGAACCGGCTGCGGGCCTGGGTCGCTCCCTGATGGCGTTCCTGGTGGATGCCTACCATGAGGATGAAGCGCCGAATGCGAAGGGGGGCGTCGATAAGCGTGTGGTGCTGAAGCTGGATCGCCGCCTGGCCCCGGTGAAGGTGGCGGTGCTGCCGCTGAGCAAGAAGGAAACGCTGACGCCGGTGGCGGAGAAAGTGGCGGCGGAGTTGCGGCAATTCTGGAGTGTTGACTATGACACGTCGGGGGCGATTGGGCGTAGGTACCGTCGTCAGGATGAGATCGGCACCCCATTCTGTGTGACTGTGGACTTTGACACCCTCGAAGACAATGCCGTGACCGTACGCGAGCGCGATACTATGGCACAGGAACGTATTTCGCTGTCGGAGCTGCAGGCTTACCTCGCGCAACGCCTGATCGGCTGCTAAAGAACCGGCTGCAAGAAAAGAAGGGGAATTGTCGCAATGGAGAACCTTGTGTGGGGTGCCCGTGACTCCCAAGGCAAAGTCACGTCCATGAAACTGCACCTGGGCGACCCGGAGGGGGAGGTCATCGCCACCTTCGTGTACGACACCTCCGCCTCACCCGACGTGCAATTCGCCACCCTTGAGGGCGACTCGCCGGAGAAAATCGACCTGGTGTTTAACGGCAAGGGCGGGGCGAAAGCGGACCGGCCGAACGGGGCGTCGTTTAGCGCGCACCCCAACAAGCAGCGCTTCAGCCGCTCCGACGAAATCATGCTTGACCTGGGGCAGCGCTCCCTGCGCATGGTGAACGAGGCGAAATCCGACTGGGTTATCGAGGACCAGGACGGCACCAAACTCGGCCAGTTCAGCGGTGCCAACCACGGCGTGCGGCACGTCATCGTGGAAATGGAGCCCGACGCCCAGCTCACACCCGTCGAAGCCGCCTTTGTCGCCTGGATCGCGCGCCTCACGCTGGAGGAAAAACTGGTGAGCACCACCTGGGTTCTCACCATGACCCTGGCCGCCATGACCCCTTTTATCATCTGGTACTTCTTCATCTAAATGGACTCTCAGCAGTTGGTGTGGCGCGAGTTGGTGTGGCGCGGAAACACGCTTCTCGACGCCGCGACCGCCGCCGCAGGTGCACAGGGTTGCGGTGGTGATTCTGGTGTGGGGGATGTTGGGGCCGATGGTGTTGGTGAGGCCGGGGCAGGGGGTAGCGGGGCGCAGCTCGCGCACGTGCTTTCCGACGTGATCTACATCGGCGATGAGGAAAGCCTGCTCATCGAACGCCTCACCCGCACTGTGCGCTTCCGCTGCCGCGGTACCACGTCTGGTGGGGAGGTGTTCACCTTCACCCAACCCGGTTTCACGGTATCCACGCTGGTGGGGGACTGTGCCGGGCGGCTCTACGAGCTGCGGCGGGTGTCGCCGTGGCGCAAGGGGAGGGTGATTATGCGTGGTGATGTGGAGGTGGGGGTTGTTGAGGCTGGGGCTCGGGAGCTGTGTGTTTCTTTAGTGCAGCTGCCTGAGGGGGAGAGGTTGCCGCTGATTGACGTGGTGTTTTTGACCTGGTGCTGTGTATTGGTGGATATGCCGCAGAGGGAGATGAGGGGGTAGGGGAGTAATCCCCTGAACTTCTGTGAATTACTAGCTTGTTACTAGAATCTTTTTCATGGGTCTGAATTCTGGCACGAGTGCCACCACAAAGTCTGCTAGCCGCAAAGCGGCAGCCAGGTCATTTTCCAAAAAATGGGCTGGTCGCGGGTATGAAAAAGGTGACACTCCGTCTTTCTGGCTAGAACTACAGAGACGTTCTGGGTTTGGCGGCATGCGGTAAACGTCCCTTGATAGTCTCTACAAGGTTATGACCAGCTTTTCTCGAACTTCCCCAAAAGGGCAGGAGTTGAGAACATTCTTGCGGAATCAGGCATGACGGAAGCGGCCAAAGTGAAACCTTACCCAATTTCACCACAAGCTGACCAAGCTTACCTTCTTTGATCCGGCTTCTCTTTGTAAATCACCGCTTTTGTGAGATACTAAATTGGTTTACATTTGCTAAAATGAACCCATATAGCGAGTAGGGAGATGATTTGACTTTTACAGATGTCATAAAGGCAAGAATGTTGACTATTTTGAACGAAGAATGGTCTGTCAGGGAGAGTGACTCAGTTCCTAAGACCAATGATGTAGCGTTGAAAAACGGCGCTGTTCGTATAGAAGCTGCCTTTCTCTATGCGGATCTCGCAGAATCTACCGCTCTCCAAAAGAAATATAGAGATACTTTCTCGGCTAAGGTGATTCGCATGTACCTCGCTGGTGCATCTTCTATCATTAGAGATTTTGAAGGTCATATCAAGAGCTTTGATGGTGACCGAGTTATGGGAGTATTTTCTGGAAAATCAAAATGTAATAACGCGGTGCTTGCGGCATTTGCTATACAGTGGCTAGTTATTGAAGTGATCAATCCTTTGATTAAACACAGATGTGAGCGTAGTGGAACATCGATATGGCAGGCTGAGCATGGAATCGGTATCGATGTCGGCGAGACTTTTATTGCACGTGCAGGGGTTCGCAATTCTAAGGATGAAACCACGCATAACGATTTAATTTTCACCAATAAGCCCCCCAATGTTGCAGCAAAACTAAGTGCGTTAAGAGGGAATGAAAGTGGTCCAATAACAATTACCGATGATGTATTTAAACGCTTGAATGATAAGCAAAAGCATTACTTGAAAAAAGTTGATCATCAGATTTGGAGAGGACCAGAGAAAACGATTACCGGACCATATCAGATTGACGTTTATAAGACAGACTATTGGAGAACTAAATGAGGTACTTTCGGAGACGTAGCGAATTGAAAAAATCGGTTCAGCATATATCTACTTCAGCTCTTGAAAATGCATGGAAAATCCATCAGGCACAGGGGGAATGGACAAATCGAGTTGATACAAAGGCCGCCTTTGCTTTTACGATTCAGTCGGCGGTAATCGCTACAGCTATTGCCTTAATTCCGAAAGTCGAGACCCTTCATGGATGGAATGTGGTAATTGTCTTTTATGTTTTGGGAATTTTGTTTTTGTTAGTAGGCTCTGTATTGGCTGCTCTTGTAGTGGTACCGCGTCTTAGGCGACGGCAAACAGTTGATGAGTCAGCTAATAATTTCATTTATTTCGGACATGCACGATTATGGAATCCTGAAGATCTTCGTAAGGAGATTGAACGAATTGATTTGCTTCCGCAACTGACTCGACAAATCGTTGTTATGTCGAAAATTTTGTGGATAAAACATAATTATGTTAAATGGTCTTTTATATGTACCTTTTTGGGTTTATATTTTTTTGTTTTTGCTAGTCTGCTTTTGATTCTTCATTTCAATGATCACGAAGTTCTCAAAATCCACAATCGACTCTAGTTGAGAGGCTCTAATATGTGAGCATGTCAATCATTGCAATTTTAATGAAAATTTGATTTATTTGATAGGTTTCATTGATGAAAAAGGGTAGGTACTTGCTTGAAGGGTGTGCTGTTGATCCGTTGTTGAATGACCAAGCATTCCTAAAATTGGTTGTGTATTTACGTAAAGAAAGTTTAATTGATATATTTGTTACTGGCCTAACGTTTGACGACATTGACCATATTCAAAATGAGGAGCGTCGCTTGGCTCTTCGTGCAGTGATTGCTCAAATTGATCCAGAAAACGCTTTTTATCCCGCAGTTTTGGTAGATGAAGGGTATAAACGTAATCGTCCCACGCTCACCGGTCATGTAGTAACGTCGAGTGAAGAGACTATGCAGCTTTTGCATCGCCTGAAGCATGATGGTCGCGCAGATGCTCGTCATGGAGCGTATCGTACTGCCTATATGGAACTGGGCGGAGAACACTTACCAGTTCGAGCTCAACCTCCCCTTCACCCAAGTGAGGAACATCAGTATAGACCCTCAGGAGTTCATGGCCGATCCTAACCCTGAGTGCCATAACTACTGAGCAGTGGCGAGCGGAATTGGAAGAACTGATTTAGTTATGAAATTAGAAATCTAGTTGACTTCCCCTAAAACTTCCCGCCAGTAAACCCACCTCCGCTACCGCCACTTCCACCAAAGCCGCCCCCACCAGAGAAGCCACCCCCACCCAAGCCTCCGCCAAACCCGCCCCCAAATCCACCGAATCCCCCTCCGAACCCGCCGCCGTAGCCACGGTGGCCGCCGTTCAGAATCTCGTTAACCACCATGCCCGCAATAAACGAGCCGGTCCCGCCAGAGCCGGAACCACTACCGCGCTGGCGGTTTTGGTAGTCGCGAATGTCGTTTTCCGCGTAGTTCAGGGCGTTTTGCGCAGCCTGGGAGGCTGCCTGAGCATCAGCCACAGCAGCACCAGTATTACGCGTGCGCTGGTTTTGCGCGGAAGCGAAGCGTCGTTGCGCCTCGGCAAGCTGGGTGCGCGCCGCCGATCCTACAACCCGCCCGCGCGTGGAAATCAGGTCTTCAGCAGCGGTAAGACGGGATTGCGCCGCGGCCATGGCGTTGTCCAGGATCTGCAGGCGTCGTTCCTGGCTGGCGGAGGATTCGCGCACGTTATCTAGCTGAACGTCCAACACGGCATCCGCATCAGCCAAAGCGGTGTAGGCCCCAAGCGGATCGTCCCCACCTTTATCCCGCGCCGTCGATAATGCGGCCTGGGCTGCGGTCACGGCGTCGTCGAGCGATGCCCAGTCGGCCTGGGTGCCTTGTTCCTGCCCGCGCGCCCGCAACGACCCAGCCTCGGCAATTTCCTGCTCCACCTCCGTGACCAGCGCAGACAGGTTGGATTGCGCCATGCGGATGTTTTCTTCCGCGTGTTCGATGCCCGCCAGCAGCTTGTCGGCTTCGTGGGTGGATTTTTCGGCAGCTTGGAGGGCTTCGACCAGTCCGCCTTGCTGGCCCGCGGGCTGGGCGGCGAGTGCGCGGGCGTCGTTTAGTGCG